>Ga0315329_10001184_pt1 | contig 10355 bp, 9 predicted proteins | sample M150032315metaG_FD_203459 | JGI IMG/M metagenome (GOLD analysis project Ga0315329, IMG submission 203459) | Ammonia-oxidizing marine archaeal communities from Monterey Bay, California, United States - M1 500m 32315 | ecosystem: Environmental > Aquatic > Marine > Coastal | place: USA: California...
GAGGTTTATAAGCTTGCACAAAAGAACAACATAAATACTGTTAAGAGGTCAAGCAATAACCCATCTGCAGATGCAAATATACTAATTGGTGATTCGATGGGAGAGATGATGTCGTACTTTGAAGTTTGCGATATTGCTTTCATTGGAGGCAGCTTTAGTAAGACTGGTGGACATAACATGCTCGAACCAGCGGCACTTTCTAAGCCAATTATATTCGGGCCAAGCGTATTTAATTTTGCCGAAGTATCTGCCGATCTAGTATCTCAACGTGGTGCAATTCAGGTTCATAATGCTGACGAGATGTTTGAGGCAATTATAGAGCTACTAGGAAACAAAGATATGTGCTCAAAGTTTGGTGACAATGCATTCACATTCTTTAGCCAACATCAGGGAGCAACTAAACTATTGAGTTCAGAGATCAAGTCTTTATTGTAGGTGCTCTCTTATAAATGCAGCCGTCCTCTGGTTCGCATCTTTGGTTGCCAAGTCATCTGCAAATGTTCTAACATGTATTGGTCTAAAATCAAAACCTCGGCCAACCCCTGGGTAGATTATAAGTTGTGTATCTATGCCTCTTTCTTTCAGAACGTCGACACCCGCCATGATTGGCCTGATGCGCTGATATTGATCATCTTCACCGATAAAAATTAATGTAGGAACGTTCAATTCATTGATCTCAGTAGCGTATTGATATATCTGCATTACTTCAGGAGAATTAGGATCCTGCCAGTGAGGGTAATACGATACATAACATGCAACCTTGTCGTCCTGCTTTTTATATTCCACTAACGCTTTTAATGTCATATAGCCGCCCCTGGTATGGGAAACAGTACAAATCTTGTTACCTAAAATATCTTCACGTTGGAGCAAAACATCAACACCCTTTGCAACATGTGAATCAAAAATGTAGTTATGCTCTATCGGATATGGCGGCTGCATATAAGTTCCAAACATGTCAGGTGCCAAAACAATAAAACCTCTAGCTGCTAAGCGGTTAATTCTTGGCAATGTCCAACTATCCAGCCCTCTACGTCCATGTTGAAATAGTATGGGTAAATATTTGCCTGGCTCTTTGGGTTTAAATAAGTATGCCTCTACCTCAACATCAGCGTCCATATATGTGACACTAGTAATGTCAATGTCATGGTTCTGGGGAATAGTTAGCTTGCCCTCTTCCCACCAACCCTCGTCCCACCAGCGCTTGTCTTCGTCTTGAGGATAGTTAACCTCTATCCATGGCTTGGATGGGTGTACTCCAGCATAAGAAATACTAGTAATTAACAAAAGTAAAAAAATGTTAGTAAGATTTTTCAAGTTAGTAATATTTATCAAGTTAAAAAGTAACAAACATTATACATAAAACAATATATCTAATTATTTTGCCTATAGGAATGCCTCTATATCTATAATAACTCTAACAAATAAATAAAATATTGATATGGGTTGTTGCAATCAAGATAACAACGAAAAGTTAATTTGCTACTGCTTTAATATAACTGAAAATGCTTTTTTACAAGCGCTCAAGGACAATAATGGTGGCACATTGATGGACTTTGTTATCTTCCAAACGAAGAATGACTATTGCAATTGTGAGCAACTTAATCCGTCTAAAACTTGCTGCTTAAAGGACTTTAAAAAATTAACTAGGCCCACCTCCGATAACTAAAAAACTACACTATAGCTGGGCTTAATTCCCTCTTCCACTTTAATTTTTTCTCAATCGAGGTTATCATAATTCCAGCAATATCCTTTTGGGTAGCGGTCTCTATACCCTCAAGACCGGGTGAAGAGTTAACCTCTAGGAGTAATGGCCCATCCTTCGATCTAATAATATCAACACCTGCAACCTTTAAGCCTAATATCTTCGAAGCCGCTAAAGCAAGCTTCCTCTCGGACGGAGTAATTTTAACTACAGAGGCGACTCCTCCTAGATGTATGTTTGCTCTAAACTCACCAGGTGCTGCAGTTCTTTGTATGGAAGCTACAACCTTACCATCAATAACAAAACAACGTAAATCCTTGCCATCAGCTTCCTTAATAAATTGTTGAACCAAAAGGTTGGCGTTTAATGACTTGAAGGCGTTAATAACACTTTCAGCAGCCTTTTTAGTTTCTGCCATAACAACTCCCCTGCCCTGAGTACCCTCAAGTAGCTTAACGATTAGGGGTGCTCCATCAACCATTTCAATCAAATCATTAGTGTCCATAGGTGAACTGGCAAAACCAGTGGTTGGTATACTTATGCCATTCTTTAACATCAATTGCAATGAAAATAATTTGTCCCTTGACTGGGTTATAGCTGTTGAGGAATTAATAGTATGCACACCCATACTTTCAAACTGTCTAGCTAGTGCACAACCATAAAATGTCATACTTGGTCTGATACGAGTAATCACAGCATCCAAGTCATTCAAAAGCCTGCCGCCTCGGTAATGAACTTCTGGGTCCAATGCATCTAACTTCATATAGCACTGCTTTAAATTTAGAAACATCATTTCATGGCCACGCTCCTCGCCTGCCTCCATGATTCTCTTATTACTATAAAGATCCTTATTGCTCGCCAAGAGTCCAATTTTTAGACCGCTCTTAGGTTTTTGATTTTTCTTATAAAATTTATTAAGTTCGGTAATACCAACCTCTCCAAAGCAAAAACTCTCGGACGGGTCAACCAACATTTTTTTCTGCATCGCTTCTCTACCTAGAAGCATGCGATATCCCATAGTGTCACGGTTTGCAAGTGTTATCTCAATATCCCAGACCTCTCCATCAATTTTTACTGGACTAGAAATTACATAGCGCGATTCGGAGCTACCACTGGAACTTTTAACAGACCGTTTCGCAACAATCAAACTTTCACAGCGAATAACAGCACGACGATTATCCTGCAAAGGGAAAATCTCAAAGCTGACCCATAATCGACCTTCGCGACGAAATTTCTGAATATTGAATGCATTAATTGATGAGGTCTTCGCTCCGGAATCGATACGTGCTTTTATAGCTGGAACGCCAAGATCTGGAAACGCACACCACTCCTCACAACCTATAATTTTTTTTGATTGACCGATGTCCAACTTATTCACCAATATGATAGTTGTACACGACTAAATGGTATCGCTAAATTGCATCTTGCTTAATATATATTTCACTGTCATTTTCTTTAAACTCTTCAGACTTTTTGTCCATCTCAATTTGAATTTCATTAATTTTATTTATAGTTTCTTGATCCATCTTTTTGATCTCTTGAGTTATTTTCATAGAGCAAAATTTTGGCCCGCACATTGAACAGAAGTGTGCAGTTTTTGCAGCCTGCTTCGGTAGTGTCTCATCATGATATGAGCGTGCTGTATCAGGGTCAAGAGATAAGTTGAATTGATCCTCCCATCTAAACTCAAATCGAGCTTTAGATAGTGCGTTGTCACGTATCTGCGCTCCAGGATGTCCCTTAGCAAGGTCTGCTGCGTGTGCAGCAATTTTGTAAGCAATTATTCCCTCTTTGACATCATTCTGGTTGGGTAGTCCCAGATGTTCTTTAGGTGTAACATAACAAAGCATAGCGCACCCATACCAGCCAATCTGTGCGGCCCCAATAGCTGAAGTTATGTGGTCATATCCTGGTGCAATATCCGTTGTCAGAGGTCCCAAAGTATAGAATGGAGCCTCACCGCACTCTTCCAGCTGCTTGTCCATATTATCCTTAATCATCTGCATAGGTACATGGCCAGGTCCCTCAATAAATGTTTGTACATCATGCTTCCAGGCTATCTTCGTTAGCTCCCCTAGGGTCTCTAATTCACCATACTGTGCAGCATCATTAGCATCTGCAATGCATCCAGGGCGAAGACCATCTCCTAAAGAAAATGTGATATCGTATGCCTTCATTATCTTGCATATATCTTCAAAGTGAGTGTAGAGAAAACTCTCTGTATGATGAGCTAAACACCATTTAGCCATAATAGATCCGCCACGAGATACGATCCCTGTAAGCCTATTAATGGTCAGAGGAACATGCTTTAATCTTACCCCGGCATGAATAGTGAAATAATCCACCCCTTGCTCAGCTTGCTCTATCAGAGTATCTCTATAGATTTCCCAAGTTAAATCCTCTGCTACACCGTTAACCTTCTCAAGAGCCTGATAAATTGGCACGGTGCCAATTGGTACTGGTGAATTACGGATAATCCATTCACGAGTTTCATGGATATTTTTACCAGTAGATAAATCCATAATTGTGTCTGCACCCCAACGAATACCCCAAACCATCTTACCAACCTCTTCATCTATAGAAGATCCTAGCGCTGAGTTGCCAATGTTGCCATTAATTTTAACTAAAAAATTACGACCAATTATCATAGGCTCAGTTTCAGGGTGATTAATATTACAAGGTATCACAGCACGTCCTCGAGCTACCTCATCACGAACAAATTCTGCAGTTATAACATCTGGTATAGATGCACCGAAACTCTCACCAATTTGCTGACCTATCTGGTCTTTGTACTCTTGCCAACGGCAGTTCTCTCGTATTGCGATGTACTCCATCTCTGGAGTAATTATGCCTTGCTTTGCATAATGCATCTGAGAGACATTCTTGCCAGCCTTAGCTAATCTTGGCATACGAAGATGTTCAAATCGTAGTTTATCTACCTCAACATTCTCGAGCCTGAGGTTGGAAAAATTTGAACTCAACACGCCCAACTGCTCAGTGTCATTCCTATCATCTATCCACTTTGAACGAACATCTTTAAGGCCTTTTCTTAAATCAATCTTCGTATCTGGGTCGGTATATGGACCTGAAGTATCATATACATAAATAGGGTCATTTTTTTCGGCTAAATCTCCTATTGTATCGGTCAGTTTAATTTCTCTCATTGATACCATAATATCTTCTCTAGGCCCTTCAACATAAATTTTTCTAGAGTTAGGAAATGGTTTTATAAAAGCGTCATTAACGCTTGACATTTTTTTATGGGTTTCGCTTATTTGTTTCATTGTTGTATAATTAAATAAATTATTAAATAAATATTAAGAATGACTATTTTAACTCATAGATTACGTCGCATGAGAAAACACGCAAGCACGCGCAAACTTATGCAAGAGAATACACTTACAACCAATGATTTAATCTTTCCTATCTTCATAGTTGAAGGTAAAAATCAACGCCAAAGGGTTGAGTCTATGCCAGGTATTGAGAGACTTAGTATCGATGAGCTGCTAGTTGAAGCAGCTGATTTGGTTAAACTTAAAATTCAGGCTGTTGCATTATTTCCTGTCGTCCCAGCAGAAAAAAAATCACTAGACGCACAGGAGGCATATAACCCGAATGGTCTATCTCAACGAGCAGTTGCAATGCTGAAAGAAAATTTTCCAGAGCTTGCGGTAATTACTGATGTGGCGCTCGACCCGTTCACTACGCATGGTCAGGATGGCTTGATAGATGATACTGGATATGTTCTAAATGACGAGACCATAGAAGTACTTGTTAAACAGGCTATATCTCATGCACAGGCAGGTGCCGACATTGTTGCACCATCAGACATGATGGATGGAAGGATTGGAGCGATACGTGACGCTCTAGAAGAAAACAACCTGATCTATACCAAAATATTAGCGTATTCAGCAAAATATGCCTCTAATTATTATGGGCCATTTCGTGACGCTGTTGGTTCATCCTCAAACCTAGGATCATCAAACAAAGATACATACCAAATGGACCCAGCTAATAGCAATGAAGCCTTAAGAGAGGTTGCACTTGATATAGATGAGGGGGCAGACATGGTGATGATAAAGCCAGGTTTGCCTTACCTAGATATAGTACATCAGGTTAAGCAAAATTTTGCGATGCCCACTTTCGCTTACCAAGTGAGTGGAGAATACTCTATGCTTAAGGCTGCCAGTGAAAATGGCTGGATTGAAGAAAAGAAGGTGGTTCTTGAGACGCTTGTTTCGTTTAAGAGGGCCGGGGCTGATGCAATCTTGACTTACTACGCAAAGCAAGTAGCTGAATGGCTAAAATAGTTAACTAATATGTAAAATTAGTATACAATAACACTAGATTATTTATTCATTGAACTGGTAAAGTGTATGGAAAATAAATCAAAGTTGGTGTCAATATCTCTCGCTATTGCGCTTATAATTGGTTTTTTTTATTATGACAACCAAATAAATAACTTAGAACAAAGTCATATCAACAGTCTGACAAAGACACAATCTGAACACAATCTTCGGATACAAGAACTTGAGTATTCTCATCGAGAGACTATAAGCAAACTACAGAATTCAAATAATACTAAACAAACAGCAACCTCAGATACACGAACTCCAATCAATTCTAAAGGCACAATAATAACCACACATGCTGAGGATAAAACTACTACAGACACTTCAACCTTAATAACAAACCTGCAAAATAATATTATAGATCTCAAGACAAAAGTCATTGAACGTGATGCACTGATTGATTCAATGGAATATGATGCCTCAAAATCTAATAATGCACAGGTGGTATGCTCTGAAGCAAAACAAAAACAAAACTCATGTAAAAACATTGATACAATTGAGCTCCAACTTATTGAAAAAAATTCACAACTAAAAGAAGCTCAAAAAGCACTTTCACTAGCAAAAATCAATGTAGCTGTATTACTAGATGAGAAGGAGCGCGCCAACAAAGCAATAACTGCTGCAAAAAACTTAACCGAGTCACTAAAAATAGTGGAAGAAAAATTGTACTCTAGTCAACAAGACTTACAAAAATCCCTTAACAGTCAAACAGAATTAAGCAATATAGTAACTGTAAAGAGTGGGATAGTTGAATCATTAAACAATAAACTAAAGATAATTGAGAAAGACATCGCAACAACTAAAAATGATTTATCTGCGTCAATAAAAGATAACGAAATAAACACATCAGAGCTATCTCAGACTACAGAAAAACTGATAACTGCCTTAAAGCAATTAAGATCTACTGAGTTAGAGTTAAAAATATCTGAAATAAAATTATCTAATATAAGCAACACGAAAACAGATCAAAACAAACGAATTATGTCTAACAGTATTGATAGGGTTAAGAAATCGAAGGAAAATAAAGGTGTGAATTTTTCTGTATACCTTACAGGCTTCTCAGAGGAAGAAATCAATGATTACTGCCTCAGTATTAAGGACTCTGCTACCCAAGATGTAGAGGCTTTCGGTATTATTATTTCTTCTGACGAAGAAGCTAAAAGCACTTATAAGAAGCTCTGTGTTGAAACTAATTTAGATAATTAGTTGACCCGATTGTTTATCAAATCGGTCACAACTTCAGGCTCTGCCAGAGTTGAAGTGTCACCTAAATTATCGTAATCATTTTCTGCAATTTTACGTAAAATTCTACGCATAATTTTACCACTACGGGTTTTTGGCAATCCTGCTGCGAACTGAATCTTGTCAACAGTTGCGATTGGACCTATCTCACTTCTAACTAATTTTACTAGCTCTGTTTTTAGTTCGTTTGTTGGCTCTACACCACTCATAAGTGAAACATACGCATATATCCCTTGCCCCTTAATTTCATGCGGCATACCAACCACAGCAGACTCGCTAACACTCTCATGTAATACTAGAGCTGACTCAATCTCAGCTGTTCCTAGTCTATGTCCAGATATATTTAACACATCATCTACCCTGCCAGTAATCCAGTAATATCCATCTGAATCACGCTTGACCCCATCGCCAGCAAAGTACTTACCAGGGAAAGTAGAGAAATATGCCTCCATAAATCGATCATGGTTGTTATACAAAGTGCGCATTTGTCCTGGCCATGACCTAGCCAAAACTAAAATTCCTTCTGCTTCACCCTCTAGCACATCTCCCTTCTCATTAACTACCTGTGGCTCAACCCCAAAAAATGGTTTAGATGCTGATCCTGGTTTCAATGATGTAGCGTAAGGTAGGGGTGTAATCATATGGCCACCGGTTTCTGTCTGCCACCAAGTATCAACAACTGGACATCTACCATCGCCCACTACATTGTAGTACCACTCCCAGGCCTCAGGGTTTATTGGCTCACCAACAGTCCCCAATATTCGTAAACTAGAGCGTGAGGTTTTATTAACAAAGTCATCCCCTGCTCCCATTAGTGCACGAATAGCGGTAGGCGCAGTATAGAAAGTGTTGACCTGATGCTTATCGATAACTTGCCAGAACCGTGAAGCGTCCGGATATGTGGGAATACCTTCGAACATTAGTGTGGTTGCACCATTAGCTAATGGCCCATAAACAATATAAGAGTGTCCAGTTACCCATCCAACATCAGCTGTACACCAATAAACATCACCCTCCTGATAATCAAAAGTATATTTATGGGTCATAGCTGCATAAAGCAGATACCCTCCAGATGTATGCAATACACCTTTAGGTTTACCAGTAGATCCTGATGTGTATAGTATAAATAGTGGCGTTTCAGCGTCATAATTCTCACACGGACATTCCGTAGGTAGGCCATTAATAAGGTCGTGGTACCAAATATCCCTGTCCCCCCAATCAGTTGCGCCACTAGTATTCTGCACCACCACTACAGCATCAACACAATCACACCCCTCTACCGCTTTATCTACGTTAGCCTTGAGTGGCACAGACTTACCTCCACGAACTCCCTGATCAGCCGTAACTACCACCTTGCACTCAGAATCTAAAATCCTATCTCTTAATGCTTCGGGTGAAAAGCCACCAAACACAACTGAATGTATTGCACCAATTCTAGCGCACGCCAACATTGCAACACTTGCCTCTACAATCATCGGCATGTAAAGACAAACTCGGTCTCCCTTTGTTACTCCTAACTTTTTGAGGCCATTTGCAAAAAGACAAACCCTCTCGTAAAGTTGCTGATAAGTAATTGATTCACTATTATCGGGATTATCACATTCCCATATTATGGCAGTTTGGTTAGCCCTCTCAGGGAGATGCCGATCAAGACAGTTATAAGCAACATTCAACTCGCCGCCACTGAACCACTCTATCTTTCCTGTATTGTAATCTACATCAGAAATTTGATCCCATTCCTTATTCCAATGCAAAAATTGTTTAGCCTGTTTTGCCCAAAAAGCATCAGAATCATTCATAGATTCAGCGTACATAGACTCATATGTAGCTTCATCGCATATAGCTTTTACATCTGGTTTGGTAATAGGGTAGTTTTTCATATCGGTATTTTTATGATTTAATCACTGAATAATAATACCTAGTTAAAATATATATGTGCAAAAAAAAATGACGCAATTGCGTCATTTTTTCAAATAGTAAAATAATATAATTATTCCACTTCGGTTATCTCATCAGAAGTTTCATCTATAGCTGTTTCTGAAAGCTCTTTTTCTATTTCAGCCATTTTCTCACTATCTGCCACTTTCTCTTGTGCGCTCAATTCAATTTCCATATCGTATTCCTCTGTAAGAATTGAAGAGTCAATCAATCCAGCCTCTATTTCTCTAAGGGCAACAACAGTTGGCTTGTCTTTTCCTACATCCAGAACTGACCTATATCCACCAGAACTTAACTGATGTGCACGCTTTGCAGCCACCAGAACTAAATCAAAACGATTATCTACAAATTCTAAACACTCTTCAACGGTAACTCTTGCCATAATTCAAACTTTAATACGATAAAATGAAGCAATTTTACACGAAAATAATCATAATAATTCTCTCATGGAAAGACTAATTGTTCTTGATACAGAAACAACAGGCATTGAACCATCCGAGGGTCATCGCATTATTGAAATTGGTTGTGTTGAAATCATAGACAGAGTAATTACTGAATCTCAATATCATCAATACCTTCAGCCTGACAGAAATGTAGGTGATTCGGTTAGAATTCACGGCATTACAGACAGTTATTTAACCGGTAAACCAAAGTTCGAAGATGTGGCTCTTGAGTTCTTAGAATATATTGAAGGCTCTACACTAGTCATTCATAATGCACCATTCGACTTAGGTTTCCTCAATAACGAACTGCTGCTCATGAATACTGATCAGATTATTGAAGACAACTGTTCAGTAATAGATTCACTTGAATTATCCAAGAGGCAGCGTCCAGGTAGGATGCACAATCTTGATGCACTGTGCAGAAGGTTTGAGATAGACGCCAGCGCACGTACAGTTCATGGAGCATTACTCGATGCACAGATATTAGCACAGGTATATCTGGCGATGACTGGTGGACAGTCAACTTTGTTCAGTGACAGTAATGTTAATACAATAAGTAAGGAAAATTCTAATAGTTTTGTCAGATTAAGTAGTGAGAGAGAGGACCTTAAAATTGTTAGGGCAAGTGAGTCTGAGTTAGAAGCACACAATAACTATTTCTCACCATCCTAATTTCTT
>Ga0315329_10001186_pt1 | contig 10343 bp, 10 predicted proteins | sample M150032315metaG_FD_203459 | JGI IMG/M metagenome (GOLD analysis project Ga0315329, IMG submission 203459) | Ammonia-oxidizing marine archaeal communities from Monterey Bay, California, United States - M1 500m 32315 | ecosystem: Environmental > Aquatic > Marine > Coastal | place: USA: California...
ATGCGCAGAATCTATGCGCAGAATCTATGCGCAGAATCTATGCACTGAGCAATCCCTGACTAGCAAAACAGCGGCTATTTAACCGGAGACAGCTGAACCAGAATGCCATTAGCCGACTTAGGGTGGATAAATACCTGTGGCCCACCCACGCCAATCAACTGAACGCCTTTACTCTGAAGGTCCTTTACAGTGGCATCAAGGTCATCAATTTCCATGGCGAGGGTATGCAGACCCTCACCTCGGGAGGCCACGGCCCTGCCTACGGCGGACTCATCATTCAGGGGTGCAACAATTTCAATGAAGCCGCCATTAGCCAAGGGAAAAAATGCCTGTTTGATACCCAGGGGTTCGGACTCTGCCGTGCGTTCCAGATCCAGGCCCAGTTTGTCCCGCCAGGTCTGTACCGCCTCCTCAAAATCCTTCACACGGATAACAACGTGATCTACACCATTCATCGCCATATCTATAATTCCTTACTCTCATAATCCATGACTGGTCTCTGTCGCTGCAGCAGCGGACAGTACAATGCTGGCCACTATAGCTCGAACTGCAATTTATATACAAATACCCTACACGATCAGCCTGGCTGCTGTTTACGGTATCAGCAATTCGGGTCGTTCTTTTTTGATGTACGGACGCAATACAGCCAGAGATTCGTTCAATGCCGTTACAGCAGCATCAACATCGGCTTCAATCATCGCCGTACTGGTACAGTACATCAGCCTGCTCGCAGACATGACCCCTCGAGTCAACATGGCCAGGTGTAGCAACCTCGTCATATGGCCTGCAGCCATCATGCCCTGCATCGCATCTCGGGCATCATTGGCAGGCTGATCCAGAAAATGAAGATTGGTCAGAGAACCTGCACCCATGGCCCGCCCGCGAATTCCCGATTGCTCGAAAGCATGGTTAAACCCGTGACGCAGTCGACTCGCCAGTTTATTAATGCGATCGGTGTCTTCCTGCTGCAGGCAACGCATGGCTGCAAGGCCCGCGGCCATGGTGAGTGCATTACCTGAAAATGTGCTGGCATGCATGACCGGTCGAGGCGCTTCTGGGCTGAATAACTGCATCAGGTCCGCCCTTCCGCCCACCGCACCCACCGGTAATCCACCGCCGATGATCTTACCCAGGCAGGTTAAATCAGGATGGATACCATGTACTTCCTGCATACCACCCATACTATTGCGAAGGGTGATTACCTCATCAAAGATAAGCACCACACCGTGTCGCTCGGTCTTATCCCGCAGTATCGTGAGAAAGTCCTGGGTTGCTGGAATCATTCCCATCGAGCCCAGTATAGGCTCAACAATGACTGCCGCCAGATTGTTTGCATGCTTATCGATCAGCGCCCCGGCTAAATCAGGCTGATTGTACGGACAGATCACCGTATCGCGCAGGACGCTGTCCGGAAAACTGTTATCCACAGCAAGCGAATGAGGTGCCGACAGATCGCCACGCTCATTCGGCATGGGTACCAGCGAGACCTCAGCTAATTCATAGCTGCCATGATAGCCACCCTCCATTTTCATGATTTTCTGTCGACCCGTAGCCGCTCGGGCGCAACGAATCGCCATAGTGGTACCTTCAGTGCCTGAACTGGTAAAGCGCATCAGGTCAATACTGGGTACCCGGCTGGTGATCAGCTCGGCTAATTCCAGCTGATGATCACTGGGTGCTGCATAGGCTGATCCCAGAGCAACTTGCGCCTGCACTGCGGCAACAATATCGGGATGAGCATGACCGTGCACAAGGGACGTGAAATTGTTCATGAAATCGAGAATCTGATGGCCATCTGCATCGGTAACTGTGCAGCCCTGCGCCTCTACAATAGATAAAGGGTATGGCAGATAATGGGCGCTTGCCCGGGTGTCACCACCCGGAAAAACCTTTTTTGCTCGATCTGCCAACTCGGCAGAAGCGGGGCTGAAGGCCCGGTATTCAGATTCCAGTGGATGTACTTGGCCGTTCATTTGCACTCTCCTGATTAGTTATGCTCAACCCGGGTCAGCCTGCAACTCATGTAGATACCATAAAATTAATCAGTCGCCTTGCCAGCTCTTCACCCTGAGTTTCCTGAATGAAATGCCCGGCTGGGATCCTATCATGAGGCAGACCTTTTGCGCCGACCACATTGTTAATTAATGTATCCTGCGTCCTCTTCGAACCTACCAACAGATCGTACTCCCCAAATACAGTCAAAAACGGTTTTTCAAATTGCTTCAGAGCTTCCCAGGCAGCCAAACTCTTATCTGTGTCGATCATCGATCCCATACTGGGTAATGTCCTGATCCCGGTCATGAAAATCTCATCGGGGAACGGCGCATCATACGCCCGCGCTTCATCATCTGTCAGTTCAATTCCACCGAAATCCCTGCGCAGGTTATCGCTGGCCTTCAATTCCGGCCCAGTCAGTGCATAAATCATCCATGCATGAAAAAATTCAGACATATCTTCCTTGAAGAAACCTTTCGCGGCACAGTTCGCCGCAAAGTCATGAAAGGTCCTGATCTCCGTATCCGGGTCAACCGGGTAGTCTTCACGATTAATCCCCTGTGGGACATTCAAAATCGGCTCAGGCATGAGGAATAGACCGCTGTTTGAGATCATTACTCGACGGAAGTATTTCGGGTGATGCGCAACCACCTGCAGGCCAGTAAACCCGCCCCAATCCTGGCCAAAAAAAGTAATGTGGTCCAGTGCCAGCTTGCTGATCAATTCAAGCCACCAGGCAGCGTGTACATAGACAGTATGCGTGTGGATATCTGTTGGCTTATCCGATCGGCCCATACCAATCATATCGGGCGCAATAACACGATATCCCGCGCTTACAATCCGTGGAATCATTTTTCGATAGAGATAGGACCAGTCCGGCTGACCGTGTAACAACAGCACCACCTCACCATATTTCGGTCCTTCATCCACATAGTGCATGCGCAGACCATCAATATCCATGTAGTGCGGTTCATAAGGGAAGTCTGGCAGCTTCTCGAAACATTCATCGGGCGTACGAACGAAGTCACGACCATCAGTCGTCGTACAAATAGGATAACTCATGACAAATCTACTTTTTCCGGAAGCAACCTGCTTAGCATCTTCCCACAAGCAGCCAGGTTTTCGACGAACCCGGCTCGCCGCTTAGTGGCCTGAGTATGTTTGGCAAGTCCTGGCCAGCGAGTGGCATTGGGTAAACCCACCACCAGGTCCAGCTGAGTGAGCTGTGCACCAATTGCAATATCCGCAATTGAATACTGGTTACCTACGAAAAACTCATTGCCATCCAGCACACCTTCAAGGTAATCAAAATGTTTAGGTAGCACTTCCTGATAGGTATGTCGTGCCGTCTCGAGGTCCGATTCCTTGCCGGCAAACCGGGGAAACATAATGGGTCTAAACAGCTTCATACCTAGCGGCTGCGCCAGTTCCGTGTCGGCATACTCTTCCAGCCACACGACGCGACCTGTATCAAATGCTGAATCAGTATAGAGGCCAGCAGCCAGTTTCTTTTCCAGGTACGCACAGATTGCTGACGAATCTGCTATGGTGCCCGGCACCCCTTCGGTTCCAATAGACCGGTCACGTAGCACAGGAATTCTGCGTGCCGGACTGATCTCCACATACCAATCTGGCATATCCATTATATTAATGTTTTCAAAATCATAGGCGACATCCTGATATCTCAGAAAGGCTTCAACTTTACGTACAAACGGGGATACGGGCGTGCCGTAGACAATCAGGTCGGCCATGGTCTTTCTCTGCGTTGGTGAGCTTCTGCTGGTAGAAACCAGCGATAAGGATGACAATAATAATGCTCTACATTAATTTTAGAATCAACCAGACGGACCATTTTGCTATGAGCGATCTACCGGAATTCCTCTCAGATATAGTCGAGCACAACGTTATGGTCGATTGCCAGGCGCTCCATGCCGAACTTCTGGATCACACCACTGGCACGGTATAGCAATCCCTTCATGCAATCAGCCGCTTGACGTATAAGGCGCTGGTGCTCCCGCCCAACCTGCGCCGAGTAGGAATCGCCAATGGCGCGAGCTTTCAACGGTCCGGTGGGTACCATCTGTTAGTGCTCAGTTACAATTCACTGATTTTAATCAGCTTCACTTTTGGTTTGGCAACCGTCTGATCGTGACTATCCAGCCATCGAAAGGTCATAAAACCGCGGTTCACACCCATGGGATCCAGCCAGTTATCGACACCAGGATTCTGCTTGGCAACAACAAAACGCACGCTACCATCGGATTGATATATTACCTCAGATTTGGTGAGACTGGTGGGGCGGTGCAGATAGTCCACAGACTCATGCCAGATAGTTTCCAGTGCCAAATTCCAATAGCGTGTTTCCAGGGGCATGATATCTATAATCAGGGCTTCGTCATCGGCGACTATCCAATGGCCAATCATATAGAGATTGTCAGGGCCGGAAATAACACCGCCCAACTCGTTGGAATCGGTTTCAACAAAAGTATTCGGATTATCCAAGGCTCTGGAAACAACCGTCTTGTGCATGGTAGCTAGGAACACAAAAGCATAATTGGTCGCAACCAGGCGTCCTGCCATTTCGCTGTCGTTGGGCATATTCACACCTGGGTCATCACCGAGAACTTCTATATCAAAACTGGCTAATCGTTCGCTATCTCGGTCAACCATGTATTGGCGTAGCATTATACTGGTAGCATCTTCCGGAATTTTTACCCACTGGCCAGGCTCGCTGGGCTCCGTTTTACTAAGCAACAGGGTAAAGTTACCCTCGCCGTCAAAATTAATGCTTTGGTCATTCAGAAATGCGACCAAACGACGGTCACTCATTCCCTTGCCGGCATTCACATTGAGACTAAAATAGGTGACCGTACCCTTGTTGCCAGTGATGCGGTAATCATAACGACCATTGATTGTAGCCAGACCATACTCACCACTTGGATTATCACCGGCGATTTTACGATCATCGGAATCCATGCGTACAAATCGAGGTCGCGTGACATTGCCGTCGACAATGATAGCGCTAACCATGGCCAGATCGCGCAGAATAAATCGCATTCCCTGAACGACCTCCTGTTCGGTCTCCGCCTCTGAAACTATCATGTCGCGAATACTGCCAATACTGGTGTAGATCTGGTCAAAGCTCTTAACGGAGTCCAACTGCTGCCATTGCGCCTTCAATCCGATATCTTTTGTCATTAACTCAACAGCGACTGCAGGGCCCTTGGCAGCAAGCCAGCCCGCAAAAAAAGCGATTAATGCGACGCTAATTGCAACGAATGCAGCGACTACTTTCTTCATAGTGCTAATTCCCATCATCAATGGCTGTTGAATGTGTTGGTTTGAATAGCATAACCCAGCATTGGAAAACGCTGTTACCAGCCTCACGGTAGCTTTTCAGCAATGCTCGGTGCTCATTGTAATGGTGGTTCCAAGTGCACTTTGCGCTAAAGCGCTATTCCAAAGCTACTGCAGTTTTTCCACATAACCCTGATTCATCACAGTAGGATGCAACCATACTGCGAACGGTGAATGATGACTAGTAGCGCCGAACAGACAGGTAATTACTGATAGCCCTTTACCAAGGGGCCGGGGTAAGGTCGAGGCAACCGCATTTGACCTGAGCAACCTTCAATGTTCTAGTAAACAGATCTTGGTGGAGATTCTTTCTGATGGGTGACCCAAGTTGGGCCTGGCCCGTGTTTTTAATCTGGACTGGCCTGGCCTGTATATGTTTTGCCGTCTTGATGTTCGTGCGTGCGCCCTATGGACGGCACCAGCAAGCCGGCTGGGGGCCTACGCTGCCCGCTAGGGCAGCCTGGATTCTCATGGAAGGCTGTTCTCTCATGGTCATGACGGGATTATTCTTTACCAGTCATGCTCCCGGCACATTGGCACTGACCGGCTTCAGCCTGTGGCTATTTCACTATAGCTACCGTAGTTTTATATATCCCGTTCGAGCACAGATAACCCAGAAAACCATGCCCTTGCTGATCGCTCTGCTGGCCATTACCTTTAATATTGTCAATGCCGGTTTCAATGGCCTGGCGCTGTTTTTCTGGCAGCCAGTCGAAGCTACTGCACTGAATCTGGGTTTGACAAGCCTGGCTGGGTTATTCCTTTTCGGCATGGGATTTAGTATTCATCTGCATTCAGATCAGGTATTGAGAGGACTGAGAAGCAGCACTTCATCACCTTCCACCGAATACCAGATCCCCAACAAAGGCTTGCATCGATGGGTGTCCAGCCCGAACTATCTCGGTGAATTAATCCAATGGTTTGGTTTTGCTCTGCTAATCAACAACCTGGCGGCATGGTCATTTTTTATCTGGACCGGGGCCAACCTGATTCCCAGGGCGATCGCCAACAGGGCCTGGTATAAAACGACTTTTACTGATTATCCTGGCCACCGGACAGCCCTGATTCCTTTCCTATTCTGATGCCCTGATTTGACCATGGCACTGCACAATAGACGCTTTAGGAATGCCTACCCGGACGGCTGGCGAAAAATCCACTGCCAGTTTACTATCCCGATGTGATCGCCAGAGCAATACATTGAACCCCTCCAAATCAACAGACATCCTTATCGTCGGTGGCGGCATCATTGGCCTGACCATTGCTCATCGACTGCAGCAAACAAACCGCTCCGTGATGCTAATAGACCCTGCCGAGCCTGGTAGTGGCGCCTCCTGGGGCAACGCAGGAACCATCGCCGACTATGCCATCATGCCAGTTGCCTCCCCGGCAGTATTGAGAAACCTGCCTGCTCTTTTGTTTAACCGAAACAGTCCACTGAGTATTCGTAAAGCGGCCATTTTATCCCTGGCACCCTGGTTATTGCGCTTCCTGCGGCAGGCGTTACCTGCGGCAACCCAGCGCAACATGCAGGTGCTGGCTAATATCCTGGCTGACGCGGGGCAACGCTGGACGGAACTGGCCGAGCATATCCAGGGACAGACCCTACTAAAAGCCAATGGCTGCCTGTATGTCTATGATGACCAGAGAAGTTTTGAACTTGGCTGGCAGGATATCACCCATCGGCAATCATTTGGCATCGACGCGAAGATGCTGACGCCCCAGCAACTCGCCAGCCTGGAACCGCAATTACCACCGATTGAAGGCGGTGCTGCCTTTTTTCCGAATGCCCTGTACATCAACGACCCTGGACAATTCCTAACGCTAATGTTTAAGCAACTCACCGACCAAGGACTGCATTTTCAGCAGGCATCGGTTATCGGCTTGTCCCGTCATAAGTCTGGCATTGAAGCGACCCTCAGTGGGGGTAACCGCGTTTCAGCTGGGCAGGTGATTATTGCCGCAGGCGCTTACTCTCGCGATCTTGCCCGGATGGCCGGCGATCGAATTCCGCTGCAGACCGAGCGAGGCTACCACCTTGAGTTTGATCTCGACCAACCCCTGCTGAGCAGACCGGTCAGCGCCAGCAGCAGAGGATTTTACATGACACCTATGCAAGGCCGGCTGCGTGTTGCCGGCACCGTCGAGTTGGGTGGACTAAACCCCAAGGCCTCCCGCCATCGCCTCGATAAACTGCAACAGGGCATCAACTATTATTTCCCCCATCTGAAGCAGGCTAATCGCAGCTGGCTGGGCTTTAGGCCCTCTATACCCGATAGCCGGCCCGTGATCTCAGCTTCTAAATATGGCAACGACATTGTTTATGCCTTTGGTCACGGGCATATCGGTATGACCCTGGCGCCCATCACTGCCGAACTGGTTTATGCGCTTCTCACATCAACCACGCCGCCCATTGACCTTAACGACTATTCTGCAGGACGCTTCTAAACAGCGTGAATACTGCCTTAGTCCATGCTGTGGCTTGACGTGATCGGTTAATGACCTGAATTGAAATCTAATCCTGATGCTATGATTGAAACGACAGGCAAACAATCTGGAAACCCAACATGAATATCAAGCAGCTATTTGATATTGAGCACCCGATTCTACAAGCACCCATGGCGGGTGCCTCTACTCCGGATCTGGTCGCCAACGTCAGTGAAGCAGGCGGCTTAGGTGGCCTCGGTGCAGCAGCAATGCCACCAGATTATCTTCGTAAACAGATTCAGGCCATAAAGCAGCGAACCAGCGCCGCGTTTAGCGTCAACCTTTTTTCTCCTGCCAGCGAAATATTTGATCCAGAATCGCAGCCAGGTGAGAAATTTGGCGCACTGCTGGCAAGTTATCACCAGGAATTTGAACTGGGTGAAGTGCCTGTGCCGGGTAACCTGTTTGGGCCAGCCGAGGAACAATTGCAGGTGTTGCTCGATGAGCGAGTACCGGTCATCAGCTTTCACTTTGGTGCTGAACCTGAACACGTTGATGCTATTCATGACGCCGGCCTAAAAGTAATCTGCTCAGCAACCAACATTAAGGAAGCGAAGATTCTGGAGAGCATCGGTGTTGATGCTGTCATAGCACAGGGTAGCGAAGCTGGCGGCCATCGCGGGACGTTTATAGGCAGTTATCAGGATTCGCTCATTGGTACCCTTGCGCTGGTACCGCAGATTGTCGATGCAGTGAGTATCCCGGTGATTGCAGCCGGCGGCATTATGGATGCACGAGGCATCGTTGCTTGTCGAGCCCTGGGTGCACAGGCCGTACAGCTAGGCACCGCCTTTCTCGGTTGCCCCGAAACTGGCATCCCTGACGTATGGCGCCAGACCTTGCTTGCATCACAAGCAGGGCAAACAACAGTAACCACTGCAATGTCCGGTAAACCGGCCCGCGGTATTCGTAACCGCTATATCACAGAGGTAGAAAATCTCAACGAACCCTTGCTGCCCTATCCCCTGCAATACGCGGTTTCAGGGACCTTGCGCAAACAGGCGACACAGACTGGTAACCCAGAATTCATGGCCATGTGGTCAGGCCAGGGCGTGGGCTTGATCAATCCCTCTAGTGCCAACGAACTCATGCAAGAGCTGATAACAGATTCAGCTGAACTCCGGGCAAAACTTGCAATAGCAGACTAGGGAAAATTCAGGACAGCCTCGTTCAATTTCAATGGCTAATACCCACTTCAGTCGCAGGAGGCCAGGGGCCCCTTTGACACAGCCCTGGGTTCACGCAACGCCGGGGTGCTAAGCCAACCACTACATTGAACTGCATCGGGCTGAGCCATTCACTGACCAAACAGAAATGACCCAGCGCGTCTGGACTCGGCTTGGACGTTACAGACGACACCGAACAAGGCAGTTTATTAGCATCTCAAACCAGATTTATCGAAATGCTGACACGATCTCCTGCTCAAATGCCTGTAATAAAGCGGTGTCACCAGACGGTATACCGCCGAACATCACTTCCGCCACACCAGCTTCAGCAAATTCGCCAATGCGATCAATAATATACTGTTTTGAACCCGCCACTGTACCTGGGCCCAGGCCCTTTACCGCGCGTTCTATCAGGCCTTTATCCTCGGTTAGGTAACAGGGCATGAGCAGGGTCTTTGTGATCTCTGCAGGGTCCCTGCCACAGGCATCGCAGTGACGTTCCAGAATGGTCAGCTTGTGCTTGAAATATTCCAGTGCCATGCCGCCACCAGCCCAGCCATCCAGGTTCATGACATCACCATACCGAGCCAGCGTTCGCAAGGTTCGTTTCTCGCCGGTGCCACCAATCATAATGGGAATCGGCGCATCATAAGAACCTGGTGATAACCGAGCCTGCTTCAGGGTATAAAAGCTGCCTTCATGATCGACAGGGTCTTTATCATGAATCAGTCGGCGAATCAGTTGACAGGCCTCTTCGAACCGGTCCTGGCGTTCCTTCATGGGCGGGAAGTCCCACCCATAAGCGGCATGTTCCCGCTGATACCAGCCCGCACCCAACGCAAGGGTAAACCGACCGCTACTCAATGTATCAATGGTACCGGCAATCTTGGCGACATGGGCTGGGTTACGATAGGTATTGCCGAGCACCAGATTACCCAGGCGCAACTTCTGCGTCATTCCGGCAACTGCTGAAATGGCAGCTAAGCCCTCAAATGCAGTCATCGCTTCTTGCTCTGGGTTAGCCCCCGGCGGGATATAATGGTCGGCAAACCAGACACTATCCCAGTCTCCTGAGTCCATGGCCAGTACCGATGCAGCAACATCCTGCCATGTGGTGCGGTACACATTTACTTGTACGCCAAAATCCATACTCCCCCCTTTATTGGAGTGATCATTGTCGGGTTAACCAACTATTTATCACAACTGCACTCACAGGGCGCCTTATTCAAATCCAGATAGATACCCCAGCCGAATAAGCCACTCAGGCAAAGGCAAGAGAAAATAACGCCAAGGCCTACAATCTGTAGTTGCCTGGATTTCGAAGCTGTTTCCTGTTTAACA
>Ga0315329_10001190_pt1 | contig 10329 bp, 10 predicted proteins | sample M150032315metaG_FD_203459 | JGI IMG/M metagenome (GOLD analysis project Ga0315329, IMG submission 203459) | Ammonia-oxidizing marine archaeal communities from Monterey Bay, California, United States - M1 500m 32315 | ecosystem: Environmental > Aquatic > Marine > Coastal | place: USA: California...
TCATTTCTAAAAATGGATTTTGAAAAATTAAACAAAATTAGAATTGAAGATATTGATATGCCTAACAAAAAATTATTTTATTGGGATTTTGGTGACTCTCAATCCAAGTTTGTTGAAATGGATCCTGAAAGTTTATACTATAAACAACTAACCAATACTGTTCAAGGTGAACCCCTTACCACATTTCTGACTAAGAGATTTCAACGTGTAGGTCCAACAACTGCAATTAAATTTGCTGAATTTGCAAAATTGAAACCTGAAAAACGAATGGGTACTTTGACAAATCAAGAACTTGTTAATTTGAGTGATGCACTTCAAAAATTTGAGGATTTTATGGCTCCTGATTCTAGTTGTTTAGCACCATTGGGTGCAGAACCTTTGGAAAAAGGAATCAAAAAATTCTTCAATCCTGATTTCACTGCTGTAGTTCAACGTCCTGCATCTGCTTATTCTGGATTCCCTTTCATTATTGAAATGGGAATCGCATATGGTGGTGATATAAAATCTGGTGGACCTCATGTTTATCGATATGCAAATAGAATTCCATTACTTTACGATGAAGGTAGTGATGTAGTCATTAAAGTTGTTAATGACACTGATTGGGGAAGATACAAGGTAAAAGGTGAACCTCCATTCATAATTGTATCTCATATTTGTTCAACTAGAATTCCATACAAGACTGCAGGAAAAGAAAACGTTGCAGATAGACAAGAAATTGAGAGAGAATTAAGATTGGCATTGCAATTTTTGGCCAGAAAATTGGCATCCTTTATGTCTAAAAGAGGACAGGCAGAAATGGCAAAAAAGAGAGCAAACATGTATGCAAAATATATTCCATTAATTGCAGAGTTTTGTACAGAACTTGCAGGAAAGAAAAAAGGACCTAATTTCCAAAAAATATTGGATGCTGAAAAAGCATCTCAACCAAAATTAGTTCAGGAGGAAAATGAAATTGAAAACAAGTAAATCAAAAGCAAGTAAGGAAAGAAGCAAAAAAGCTGATGATAAACAGAAGAATATTCTTGAGATGTTAAAAAATCATGGTGCAAAAGTCTATGATGATTTAAACACTGGACAATTTCCAAAATTTTCTATTCCTAGTAGATCTGTAAGTAACATTGTTTATGATAAAAAACTTAGACAATATATTCTCGGAAACAATTCTGCTTTAAGAAGTTCAAAAAATTCTGCTCAACTAAGATCTTTTACACAACTAATGTGGCTTGCATTTTTTGCAAACAGGTTAACTCATGAGAAAAAATCATCTACTTTGAGAGATGTTTATTACTCTTCTCAGGCTTTCGCTGTTGAATTTGATGACCAATCTGAATCAGATAATATTATTGTAGATTTGGAAGCTATTACTTCAAAACCTAGAGAAGACTTCCATATTTTTCCTGAAGAACGCAGTTCTATTTTTGGTGATTTGAATATAGAGTATACCATTCCTGGTTATGAAGGGAAAACAATGAATTTGTCTAATCATCCTGATGGGTATTCTATTGGTCCTAGTTTGACTACTGCTGAACTAGTTGATACTAGCGCTGAAATTGTAATTGCAATTGAAAAAGGTGGCCTTTTTACACGATTTGTTGAGGAACAAGTTGACAAGAAATTCAAATCTATAATTATCAATACTGGTGGGCAAGCTCCTCGTTCAACGAGAACTTTATTGAAAAGACTTCATGAAGAAATGAAACTTCCTGTTATTGTTTTAACGGATGGTGATGTGTATGGAGAACATATTGCAATGGTAATTAAATCTGGTTCCGCAAATGCTGCACATCTACGAGAACTAACTGTTCCTGATGCAAAATGGGTTGGAGTTTGGGCAACTGATATTGAAAAATACAAACTCCCTACAATCCCAATGACTGAATCTGATATCAAGAGATGTTATGATCTTCAAAAAGATCCTAGATATCAAGATGGCATTTGGAAAAAAGAATTGGATGTATTTTTGAGACTTAAAAGAAAAGCTGAACTTGAGGCCTTTTCAAAATATGGTCTTACTAATATTACTGAGAAATATTTGCCCCAAAAATTAGAATTAGCAAAAAGTCTTTAATTATTTTATTCTAAGTGTTAATACACCATTTCTATATTTGAAATCAAATATTTGCATACTTTTTGCATTTTCAATTGGAATTTCTTTTGAAAACCCCATAGTTCCACGAATGTATAACACACCTTCAACTAATCTAACTGCTATCTTATCTTCGGGGCCTGGAACTTCTGCAACAAAAACAAATTCCTCTTCACCTTTGATAAGATCATATACCCAATTCTTTGTTTCTTGTTCTCTAGATTGAGTGTATGCTGGTTTTTGGTCTTTTGCCATTTTCTTTAGAACTTTAACCCAATAAAACATTGTAAATGCTGCAGCACCAATCAAAATGAAACTTACAAAACCTGAATCTGCCCTTTGTGTCATAATGTAAATAATTCCTAAAACTAGAATTACGATGATTGGGATTACAAAATTTAATGATTTTTCATTTGAATATGTTCCTTTATAGCTTGACAAACAGTGTAAAGTTCAGTGTACCAAATATAAAGTATCTTTGGAATTATACTCCTTTTAAAATATTTCAGTATGTGATTAATTGATATTAGAAATGCCCATAATTTTAGGCACAACTGTTCATTTAATTTTAAAAATCTCATATTTGAAAAGACAAAAAATCATTTGTCAAATAATGTATCCATAGATCATGTTTTATTGAATTAAAATTTATTTTAAAAACATGGATTTAATCAAACTTGAACAAAATCTAATAACTGAACTAAAACTAAATCCTATAAATGCTAAAGTGTATTTGCTTGTAACTTGTTATGGGAAAATGTCTGCTGCTGTAATTGCAGAAAAATTAAAAATTACTCAAGATGATGCTCAAAAAGCTGCTCAAGATCTAATGACTTTGGGTGCTTTCATTGATATTACCAAAACTGAATTTGAGGCAATGCATCCTAGATTTACTGCAGTTAACCTGTATCGACGAATGTGTGGGAGAGAAAATATTGAGTTTAAGCGAAACAAAATAGTCGATAGTATAGGTGTATTTTTAGAAAAATTTTATGAAGATGCAAGAACTAAATAATGCTAAAATTGAAAAACAGCATTGAATATTGATACTGAAATTTGTAAACATCAACCTGTCTATTTCGGTGTAGTAAACATCAACATAGATGAAAAAACAATTGGTTCAGTTGATGTATGGCGATGTGGTATGTGCAAGAAGCGATTTTGTGAGGAAAAACAACTTGGAATTGAAGAACTAGCTGATCTTGTGGGTATGCCAAAAATTGATACTGATGCAAAATGGGCCGTAAGTGTTTGTAAATTACAACAAGGAAAATACAAATGGAAATTGGTTAAACTAAAAGAAAATGGAGAAATTAAACATGAGTGCTTGGATGAGCAGATTATTCCCTTAAAAACAAATGATTTTAAAATTGAGGATGATAAACATTGGAGCTTTTTGATTGATGACAATGTTAACAAGGCAGTAGAGATTTAATCTCTAAAATGGATCTTAAAGTTCACATTAATAATATTCATGGTAGTCAGATGGCTGCAAAAATTACTGGTAAGTTTACTATAGATGAAAATGATTTTCGTTTTACTGCAATTGCATTTGGTAGAATTGGGGGGCAAAATGTTGGCGCAAAAATTTCTAAAACAACTGAAAAAGAATTAGAAAAATTAGGATATGATATTGATCAAGTAATTATGACTCTACAAAACAATTTACTTCAAGGTGATTTGACTATTCCTGAAGGACTAAAAAAAGAATCATTTGTTGATGATTAAAATTCTGCTTCTTCTAATGCTTTAGCACAAGAACAACTTCTGATTTCAGGAATTTTATCGATTAATTCTGTTAATACTTTTTTTGTTTTTTCAACATTTTTTGAAAGTGTTTCTAATACTTCTTTTGCAGTAACTGGTTTATCTGCCCATACGTCATAATCTGTAACCGTTGAAATTGACGCATAACACATTTGTGCTTCTCTTGCTAGTTGGCATTCTGGAACAAGTGTCATTCCAATAATATCTGCGCCTGTTGTTCTATAGAATTTTGATTCTGCCTTGGTTGAAAATCGTGGACCTTCAATGCAAACATAGGTACAATCTTTATGAATATTCATATCTTGACTGTCTGTTACTTTGAGAATTGATGATTGTAATTCAGGGCAAAAAGGATCAGCTACTGAAATATGTATTACTCTGCCGTCTTCTGAAAATGAGCCATCTCTTGATTTTGTGAAATCTAAAAACTGTGATGGTAAAGCAAAATGACCTGGTTCCAATTCCTCCTTTAGACTTCCAACTGCTGATGGTGCAATAATTCTTGTTATCCCAAGTTCTTTAAATGCCCAAATATTTGCTTTAAAATTAATCATATGTGGTGGAATTGTATGTTTTTTCCCATGTCTTGGGAGGAAAGCAATTTTTCTTCCTTTGAAAATTCCAACTGTAATTGTATCTGATGGTTTTCCGTAGGGGGTATTCATGTCAATTTCTTGAGCATTTTCGAGTAATCCTGAATCATATATCCCAGTACCTCCAAAAATTCCTATCTCTACATCTTTCTTCATTAGTATTTCACCAATGATTTACAATTGTATTTACTAATTCCTTTAATTCCATCTAATTCTGTTAGTTCGATGATAAATGCAAAACCTGTAATTTTACCACCTACTTTTTCAATTAATTTTGCAGATGCTTTTGCTGTACCTCCTGTTGCAAGTAAATCATCACAAATGAGAATTTTTTGCCCTTCTTCGATAATGTCTTTTTGAATTTCTATTGTATCTTTACCATATTCAATTGAGTATGCTAATTTTGTTGTTTTTCCAGGTAACTTTCCTGCTTTCCTAATCATTACCATTCCTTTATTGTATCTAGATGCTAAGACGCTAGCAAGAATGAATCCTCTTGATTCAATTCCTGCAAATATGTCAATTTCTTTTGGATGAAAATATTTTGAAAATTCATCTGCAATAAATGATAATGCTGAAGGATCTTTTAAAATTGGACTAAAATCTCTAAATAAAATGCCTTTTTTTGGAAAATTTGGATATTCTGCTATTTTTTCTTTAAGATTCATGTTTAACTGAATTTTTTGGTAAAATAAAATTGTTTGAAATTATAGAATTTCAAAAATTATTTGTGTATTAGCAAACGCATCAGTTACATCTATTGTATATGTTCCAGGTTCGATATTGTCAGGAATTGACCATGGTAAATTGATATTTCCTTGGGATGATGCTAAAGTTGAGAAGGAATCTACTACTTCACCATCACTTGTTATGATTTTTACTCCCACATTTTGTTGAGCCCCACTTACTTGGATTGTAATTGTTTGTGTTTCACTATCAATTTCTAGTCCTTCTAGAATTGATACAGTCATTCCTTCGTCAATTATTGATAACACTTCAAATTCTATTGAGTCTGAAGAGGACCCACTTCTCACCATTATTTTCCATGTCCCTTGTTTTGCATCTTCTGGAATTTTAAATGAATTATCTGAAATTCTTCCATTGTTGTCTGAAAATGTATTTTTATCTCTGATTATCTTTCCATCTGGATCCATCAAAGAAATTACCATTATGCTATTTTTTGTCGCATCACCTAAAAGTACCATAGAGTCCCCTGCAAGATACGTTGATTTTGTAGTATGAATTTCGATTGTTCCTGCACCAGTTTGTAATCCTACAGTGAATATTTTAGTATCCTGCTCACTTCCTTTGCTTACTACTGCAGAATATACTCCCGATGCATAATCATTCAAATCTATTTCGTATATTCCTCTATTGTTAGTCTGTAACGTAATTGGAATTATTTCTCCTACTCGGTTGTTTTGAGGGTCAATTATTCGTAATTTGATGACATCTAATGCTTTTCCTGAAAATACAATTTTAATATTATCCTCTGTTTTGTAATTTACTTTATCCAATTCTAAAAGTAGAGGAATAACGGGTTGTTGTTCTAATCCAACAAAAATTAATTCTTTATTTTTTTCTTGAGTTGCCACTATTGTGTATGTTCCTTTAATTGATTTTTGTTCTGTTTGATATTCAAATTCCACAAATCCTGATTCGTTAACTAAAATATCTTCTGAAAAAATTTCGTCACCTGATGGTTCTTTAATACTAATTTCAATTATTTTATTTGGTAATGCTGTACCGCTAAATTTCATAATTTCACCTTTATTGAATTTTAAATTAGATGGTGTGATTGTAATTGTTTTATCTGAATTAATTAACAAATTTCTAATGATATCATCATCATCATCTGAAATTGTTATACTGTATTTTCCAACAATTGTATCAAATGGAATTTTGACTGATTGTTCAAATTTCCAATTTCCTAGATAATCTGATTCTTCAGTTCCCGAGTTGATAAGACTTCCATCTGAATCAGAAATTTTTAAAGTAATTGTATCATTAGGTTGTGCTGTTCCAAAAATATCTAAGAAATCTCCTATCTGAATTGTATCTGGATAATCTTGAATTACTAACTTGAATTTTTCTGATTCTGGAATTTCATCAGATATACTACCTATTATGAGACTGATTTTTTGTTCTCCTCCTGATTTATCTTTAATTTTCATATTTACTGACCCCTTATTTTGGTCAGAAGGAATTTTCATTGTTGTAATGAAATGGCCATTACTATCTGTTACAAAATTACCTATTTTTTTAGTATTTATGTAAACGTCCAATTCTTGAGATGCTCCAAACCCATCTCCTGTAACTCTGATTGAAGATCCGATATTGGGGTTTTCTGGAATAATTCTAAATGTAGGTTCTGTGAAAATACCCGTTTCAGATGTTGATACTTTGGGAATTTCTTTTGATAGAATTTTTCCAATATCCATTTGTTCACCTGTTTTGTCTAATGCTTTCCAGTTAATCCCAGAATTTGCTTTATCAGTTTTAATCCCGAATTTTACAGATTCTCCTGGTTTGATATCTTCAGACGATTTAAAAATAATAACTCCTAAAGGTGTTTTTTCTCCTACCCATCCTTTTTCTGTTTTAAAAGATTTGAAATTATAGTCACTTCCGGCCCAAATTTTAAAAGATTTGATATTTTCATTTGAATTATTTGTTACTTGGATAATTGCAGTTTCTTCTAATGCAAAACTTTTGACATTGATTCCTTCAGCATATGCATTTGATGGAATTATGACTAAAATAATTGAAAATAAAATAATTGATGAAATTGAAATTACTCTTGTCATAGATTTTTTCATTTACTGTTCACCTTGAATACTTTTTCTTGTTGTTCATTTTTTAATCTAGTGTTTATCATGAGAAATCTTCTTAAATCTTATGCCTTGTTTTTTTGGAATTTATCTAAATCTGTTCTTGTCGTTACATTTTGATATTGTCTAATCCTTTCAGCAATTAGTCTGTATAATGAACGGAATTGGTCTTTAGTTTTATCCGAGAGAAAACTAGTCTCTCCAAGTGAAATTTTTTCACAAATATATCTGGTGATTTCTTCATTGTTAAATTCCCCCCAATCATCATTTCTATGTTCTTGCCAAATTCTTCTTAATTTTTCTATATTACCATTTCCATATTGGGATTCTATATCTTTAGGTGTGATATTTGAGAACCCTTCTTGTCTCAATTTTATTTCATAAGTTTGATTAACTGGATGTAAGTAATCTTCAAGAACAATATAATCCTCAATTGATTCTAACTTTTTTCCTTCTCTTTCAAAAAATATTATCTGAACCGATGAAAATTCGTTTGATGTTAACTGAGATGAAATTTGTTTTGATTCTTCAGTATTATCTAATAACACAAATGTTCTGTATCCGTGATTTCTGTAAAAAATGGCCAAAGGTAAAACTGAATTTTTATTATATGCTGCAATTACATTAAGTGGATTCATTGAGATGTTAGGGTCTTGTAGAAATTTATCAAATGCATTAAGATACATTGAATCAGACATTGTCTCCACAATGATTATTGGTCTAGAATTTGTACCAATTTCTCTATCTACCATTGATTCTACCTGACCTCTGGATAATCCATATAAAATGGGAGTCAAAGTTTTATCATCTGCATTCCAGTAATCATAAAAAATTCTACTGAGATGTTTTCTTTTATCTAATTCTACAACAAGTAAACTACCTGGTGTATAGTCAAAGATCATAAATGGTGAATGTGTAGCATACAAAACTTGATTTGATCCTGCCAAGTTTCTTAACAAATCTGAAATTCCCATTTGTTGTGTGGGATGAAGATTTCTTGCAGGTTCATCTAACAGTAAAATTGCTTCTTTCAGTTCAGCTCTTTGTGTTTCAGCTGCAAAATTTACAATAAAAGAAAATGTCCATTTAAAACCCTCAGCTCTTCTATTAAGTAATCCTGTGTTTGTAACTGTCCCATCTTTATGAACGTCTGAAATTACAACACTCATGATATTTCCTGGATTATACCTTAAGTCTACATGGATTGGATCTCCTTTCCATGCTGGATTTAGTTTTGCAGTTAATCTATTACTTGCAGCATTTAATAATTTGATACATTTTGATGGACTGGTTTTTACTTCATCTAATTCTTTCAAATCTAATTCTGCAAGATAAAATAGATTTCTTACAGTTTCTGCCTTGTCAAACTCTTCTATAAATTCGATTGATTTAGTTTTCTCCTGATTTTCTTCTTTTAAATATTCATTGAGATTGATGTTGCCGTAGATTTTTTTATAATCTGAAAAATAAACAAATCTTGGGTGTAATTCAGATGCAATAAAATTTTGTAATGCGGTTCTTTGACTATTTCCACTAAGAAGATTTGAAAATTGATTTTCTGGCTTTTCATAGATTTTTTCCCACTCTTCTACTACTTTAGATTCTTGAACTGCAATTACATGAAATTGATTACTGAATTCTGCCATGCCCTTGTCAAATGCTTCTTGATTTTTTGGAATTGTTTCATCAAAAAATGTAGTATCTACATGAATTCTGAGATGATTTGGAATTGTATCTAAAAATCCAATTATTTGCTTTGAAAACTCTTCCCATGAATTAAGTTCTCCATTGTCACTTTCTCCAAATTCTATATCTTCAAATTCATACTGAACTTTTTGATCCTGATTTGTTCTAAATAATTTTATTTTTTTTATTTCTGGTAAATTGGGAAATTTTTCTTTGATTATACTTCTTTCGTGTTGACTAAGATCAAAATCTCCTTCTGCCAGATTAATTTTACTTTTGAGTTCTTCATTCATTTCATCACACAAGTCTAATTCTGAAACTATTTCATTTTTGTTCAATAATGTTAATGCTTGAAGAATAGTTGTCTTACCACTTTCATTTCGTCCAATAAATGCCGCTAAATCGCCTACTGTAATCTCTCCTGAATCATGAATACAGCGATATGCTCTAACTCTAAATTTTCTAAGGCGCATCTAGCGATATTTAGTTGGCTACGATTTAACTCATTCGTCAGACTAGTCTTAACTTTTCAAATTTTGCTAAATAGATATAAGGGAATTGCCAATTTTAATACAAAATGGTATTTAGGAATATTTTTGTAGTTTTTGTATTGCCTGTATTAGTTACAGTACTTCTTGGTTCGGCAGTAATGTTCAATATTCTTCAAGAGCCTGATAGAGAATTAAATTTATGGCCAATGTCTGAAAAGTCTCATGATCCAATTCGTATTGTAGGTTTACTAAAGCAGTATTCTATTTCTGACTCTATAGTAATTCAAGTCAAAGTTGAAGATTCTTCATTTAATTGTGGAGATCTTTATCTAACAATTTATTCTTCAGAAAACCGTAATGTAATTGCCCAGGGTGGTTTTTTTGAACAATGTTTCACCTCCAGTGGAAATTTACTCCCAATAAATGACAAATTTTCTCAAATAATTGATATTCCTGGTTCGTATGATATAGAAGCAGTCATGGTTTTAAATGAATCAAATATTTCCACTAAAGGAGTATTTACTGTTAAATAGGAATGAATTATTGAATGATAAATAAGAAGCAAAAATTGTATGATGTGGTGATTTGATGATAAAGAAAAATAATAGTCTAATTGATGAAGCAAACAGAATTAGGGCAGAACTTGATGAATTAAAAAAAAGAAAGAGAATACTAGATTCTAATCCTTCTACAAAGAAATCAGCAAAGAAACCAGCAAAGAAACCAGCAAAGAAAGAAGAAGCAAAATCTACAAAGAAACCCGTAAAGAAACCCGTAAAGAAACCAGCAAAGAAACCAGCAAAGAAACCAGCAAAGAAACCAGCAAAGAAACCAGCAAAGAAACCAGCAAAGAAACCAGCAAAGAAACCAGCAAA
>Ga0315329_10001192_pt1 | contig 10321 bp, 10 predicted proteins | sample M150032315metaG_FD_203459 | JGI IMG/M metagenome (GOLD analysis project Ga0315329, IMG submission 203459) | Ammonia-oxidizing marine archaeal communities from Monterey Bay, California, United States - M1 500m 32315 | ecosystem: Environmental > Aquatic > Marine > Coastal | place: USA: California...
AACTTGCTGAGCCAGAGGTGTAAAGTTATTCATCATTTTCAGTTAAAACTAATCTTCTTGGGAAGATTGTTCATTTGACTTATTACTTGAGAACTTACTTGGCTCAGGCAGACTTTTCAACCTATCACACATTATTTCCGCGCGTAAACAGTCTCTTTCCTCTGCACCAAGCTTGCGATCCGCAAAAAACTGTAAATGTGCAGGTTGGATTTCCATAAAAAGAACATCAATTAAGGCTCGAATATCATCAGAAAAATAACCCAGATCAATACCAGTCCTAAGCATAGACAGCAAATCAAGGGCCTCTTTAGTAGAAATTATATGTCCATAACGAAGAATAGCATAAGAGCGACCAATCTTATCATCTAGGACCGTTCGTTTCTCAATATATAATTTTTCACGAGCATTCTCTTCATGTTTGATGATCTGCCTAATAACTTTTTCCAATCTCGCAATAATTTCATTCTCCTGTTCACCAAGGGTATGCTGATTTGAAATCTGAAACAAATTGCCAAGGGCCTCCGTTCCCTCACCGTAAAGACCACGCACTGCTAGGCCTATCTTATTAACAGCATTAATGACCTTATTAATTTGCTCTGCAAGAACCAGTCCGGGAAGGTGGAGCATCGCGGAGGCCCTCATTCCAGTTCCAAGATTAGTAGGGCAAGCGGTCAGGTAACCATATTGATTATCAAAAGCGTAGTCTAGAGTTGATTCTAGTTTAGTGTCCACTTCATCGATCATTTTATATGCATCACTAAGACTTAGTCCTGCTTTAATTGATTGCATTCTGAGATGATCTTCTTCATTCACCATCACGCACAAGGTCTGTTTGCGATTCATAATAGCTGCACTACCAGCAGCCTTTGCTGCCTGCTCACGACTAATTAGATGACGTTCAACAAGGATCTGTTTATTAACTGCTTTTAAATTCGATAAATCAGAAGAAAAAGCTCCACTCATTTCGTTAAGATTTTCCACTGCCGGCTTGACTCGATTGAGGACTTCTATTCGATCTTCTTCTACTGCCCAACCGGGAAATGAAATATCCCGCAAATTACGAGCTAGGCGAACCCGGCTACTAATCACGATCTCACCGTAAGGACCACTACTGAGCATCCATTGAGCTGGATTTTTAAGAATTGTTTTAAACTGCATCATGCTGTTATTGATCCTTGCGACTACATAATTATCGTCACTCTATTTCACTTTCATTTGATGTAATATAATCAGCTTCGGCCAGTTTAATTTCATCACGCAATCTGGCTGCCTCTTCAAAATTCTCATCCTCTATAGCTATTCTCAAACGATCCTTCAGTTCAGTTATTTGATCATTATATTTTTTTGTTACCTGGTACCTTGACGGGACCTTGCCCAAATGGAGTGTGCCTTTATGCATTGCTTTAACTAGACTCTCTAAACCAAAACCAAAAACTGTATAACATTCACTGCATCCGAATCTTCCCGTCTTCTTGAATTCAGCATGGCTAAATCCACAAGATTCACATTCAAGGCTATCTGCGGACACATCCATTTTTTCATCAGAACCAATCCCCAACAAGGCATCAGCAAGAGCAAAACCGGTTGGATCAGTCACTCCTTTTTGTTTTGCACATTCCTCACAAAGATTCACTTTCTGCATTTTACCTTTAACAATCTGCGTCAAGTAAACTGTCGCATCATTCTCCTGACAAACGTCACAATTCATTAATTTAATACTACTCTTCTATATAGAACGCTCAATGGGAGAATGCAGATTTTTGAGATGTTTATTTATTACACTACTAATAAATAGAGTAAATATTTCCGATTCTTTATCCAATCTGTGTTCCTTCTTGGGAAACACGCTCACGGAAACGAGAAATGAATCTGCCCGTGACCGGACCAGGATTACCGTCCCCGATGGGGCGGCGGTCTAGAGTCACAGCAGCAATAACTTCGGCGGCAGTTCCTGTCAGAAAACATTCATCCGCTGCGTAAATATCATAACGAGTCATCTGCGTCTCCTTTAATTCAATGCCAAACTCATCAGCAATTTCAAAAATAACCTCTCGCGTAATTCCCGGCAATGCTCCGGAAGATGCTGGTGGAGTTATTATTTTTCCATCTTTAATAACAAATATGTTATCACCAGTGCACTCAGCAATGAATCCCTGTTCATTAAGCATTAATCCTTCCTCAGCGTCTCCAAAGATCGCTTCAACCTTAGCCATTACATTATTCAAATAATTTAATGATTTCACACAAGGGCTAAGTGCAGCAGGAGCTGTGCGTCTTGTAGAACATGTGATCAGCTTTAGACCTTCCTGATATTTTTCTTCAGGATATAAAGAAATTGTATCAGCAATAATAATAATGGTCGCTTTCTCGCATCCGAACGGACTCAGCCCAAGAGTCCCCGTGCCTCTTGTCACCAACAAACGAACATAACCATCCTGTAATTCATTTTTACGTATTGTTTCACATATGGCCTTTTCAAATCCTTCATGAGTCATTCCCATGTCAAGGAGAATGGCCTTTGCCGAAACGAACAATCTGTCTATGTGTTCTGAGAGCCTGAAAACTCGATCGTTATAAAAACGAATCCCTTCAAAGATCCCATCACCATAGAGAAGACCGTGATCAAACACCGAAATCTTGGCATCTTCCTTATTATAATATTCTCCGTCGATATAAATTTGCATAAAATCTTCCCAAGTACTTTACACCTTAAGCTATGATTCGGCCATCGGCGAGCGTCAATTGTCGATCACCAAGAGAAGCTAATTTAGAATCGTGCGTAACAACAATCAAAGTTTTTTGTTTTTCGGATACCAAATCCATGAGCGTTTCCATTAACGCCCCCTCCGTTGAAGAATCCAGGTTCCCAGTAGGCTCATCTGCAAATAATATTTGAGGATCGTTAATGAGAGAACGAGCAATAGCAACTCTTTGCTGTTCACCGCCAGAAAGCTCGGTCGGTCGATGATTCAAACGATCGCCAAGGCCAACCTGCTCCAAAAGTTCTGCTGCTCTTAGGAAGGTTTTCTCGGAACCCTTTATCAACGCTGGTAAACTCACATTCTCAAGAGCTGTTAAATCAGGGAGCAAAAAATAATTCTGGAAAACGTAACCAATCTTTTCATTGCGAAATTTTGTCTGTTGTGCAGCAGAAAGAGAATAGAGTGATTGTCCGTCAATCTCTACCGAACCTGAATCTGGGCGTTCTAGGCCAGCTAAAGTATAAAGTAACGTACTCTTCCCGGCACCTGAAGCTCCGCAGAGAAATAACCTCTCCGATCGGCTGATCTCCAAACTCATTCCCCTAAGCACTTCAATGTCTGAAGAACCCACGCAAAAACTACGCACCAACGAAACGGCACGGAGCACAGTGCTTGCTTCCTTATCAGAATCTTTTGAATCTATTAACTCCACACTGCCACTCAAACTCGGACAAAGTGAATGGTCAAGGAAGGTCTACTACTTCCTGTCCGCCTTTCGCTTTGCTTTCATTGCCAAATCAAGAGCTTTTTTATCTCCGTTCTTGGTAACTGAAAACTTGGAAGTTTTACGTTTAGTTCCTTCGGTCCAGGCAGCTTGCCAATAAGCATACACCTTTCCAGCAGCACTCTTAGAAACGACATGAGTCACTCCAGTGATACCACTTTGTTTTATCCTCTTCCGACGAGAAGCCGCAGCTGCCTGTCGGGCCTTTGGAAGTTTATTGAAAATCTTGTCTCGGTAAGATTTGGCCATTTTTTGGGCCTTTGCTTTACCTCCGCATGATTTATCAGGAAAAAACTTCTGAGAAGTTTTTCTTTTATTCGTAATCCTTACATAGAACCCGTGGTTCTTTTTTTCAGGCTGATCAATGCGACTAATTCCGTAGTTTGGTTTAATTTCCGGCATAGTGCCAGTGTGGGGTATATTGTTATAGTGGGGCTAAGATTTCTTTTATATATAATGAAAGAAATCCTAATGTGAAGTTAACGGCATTAAGGGCCAGCTTTCACTACTCTAAATATTATATGGAATTTAAAGTAGAATAACTATTCCCTTTTTTCCGCTGCAACACAAGCATTTACAAACAATATTAAAGGTTATTAATTCATAACCTTTTTATCAAAAAATTATAAAAATGAACGAAGTGCTCCGTACACCCCAATTCCAACCGCAGTCGCCAAATTCAAACTCCTTGCTCCGTTGACCATCGGTATTCTTAAACAATTTGATTTCTGTTCCTCCAGCAAACTGGAGGGCAATCCTTTCGTTTCACGTCCAAAAACAAGATAGTCTCCAGGACTAAATTTGATATCCCAAAAAGAACTATCTGCCTTAGTAGTAAAGAACCAAAACGAAGATCTATCCCCAGCAACTGATCTCAAAGATTCAAAGGTTGGCCAAACTTTAACATCTAGTTCTTCCCAATAATCCATTCCTGCTCGACGTAATTGCTTGTCATCTAAATTAAATCCAAGAGGCTCAACTAAATGCAACCGAGCAGAAGTTGCCATACATAAACGACCAACATTGCCAGTATTAGGAGGTATTTCAGGTTCGACCAGAACCACATTTAATAATGGTTCTGAAGAGGATTCTAAGTGCAAATCTAGGAAAGGCTTGGCTGCTCAAATAGAAACTATGCCTCTACAGTTACAGAATCAACGTTGACCCTTCTCCCGCCCTGATCAAATCTCACATTACCTTCCACCAAAGAAAAAATAGTATAATCTTTCCCTAATCCAACATTCTTACCAGGCCTCCATTTAGTACCACACTGACGAAGAATAATGTTACCGGGAATGACATGCTCTCCTCCAAACTTTTTCACCCCACGTCTCTTGGAATTACTGTCGCGACCATTCTTAACACTTCCTTGACCTTTTTTATGTGCCATAATTTTGAATTAGATGAAATTGTTAATTAACCGTTCTATCGGATTGAAATTTTAAGCACTTATGCTTTTAATTGTCAGGCGCGTCAGTGGCTGCCTATGTCCCTTCGTTTTATGATAGCCCTTGCGGCGTTTAAACTTAAAGGCGGTAACTTTGTTCGCTCGAAACTGATCAACGACTTCGGCCGTCACGCTGGCTCCATCAAGGAGCGGACTACCTACTTTTACTTCTTCCCCATCTGAATATAGTAATACATTTTCGAAAGTAGCAGAGTCTCCTACTTCCAAATCAAGCTTCTCAACATCTATATTGTCTCCTTGAGAAACCTTATACTGTTTACCACCAGTCTTAATAATTGCGTATGCCATGATTCTTACATGCTTTAAGAGGAAGTGACGGGTATCACCTCTTCAAAATGAGGGGCGTGAAAATTCCACATAAGCGCCAATTCATCAAGCGCTTTTTAGTTATTTCTTTAGAAATATTAGAAACCTCAAAATAGTATCTGAATGATAATTACAGGGGTTTTTGATCATATTGCCAACAATTATTGTAATTCAAGACATGAGAATTAATTAAATGTTCTTAAATAAAATCTAGATTAGATCTTTAATATAACTCTTTATATTAAATTTAAATCAATTAAAAGACTGTTAAGATCAATCACATCAATGTTTATCTAATCCATAATGTTGCTCCCTAATCTCCACCATATAGAACTTTTTTACTACGTTGCGAAGTATGGTGGCATCACCCCAGCCGTACGGAAAATGCCCTACGGCATCCAACAACCTGCCGTTTCTGGACAAATGCTACAACTCGAAGCTGAACTAGGGGTTAAACTTTTTAATCGTCGCCCGTTTGCCCTTACACCGGCCGGCAACGAATTATATACTTTTCTTTCACCTTTCTTTTCTAAATTACCTCTCATCACAGAGCAATTGCGTGGAGAAGAAAGTTCCCACCTTCGACTCGCTGCAGAAAGAACCGTCCTTGCAAATCATCTACCTACACTCCTCGATCAAATCAAAAAAGATTGTCCCAATTTAAGGTTAACTATAAATGAACTGGTCGCTTCTTCTAATCCTGAAACCTTATTAGAAAATCAAGATATTGATGTTGCTATCACTTCTCTCCACTCACCAAGACCAAGTTCTGTCAAAACTCTTGAACTGCTTCGAATTCCTCTCATTCTAATCGTTCCAGATAAAAGCAACATCAAAAGTTTCTCATCCATAAGTAAAGTGTCTGATGGAAAAATAATGGAACCTATGATTTCACTCTCAGCAGAGCATTCAATTAATACAATATTCCAAAAAGAATTAGACAAGCGCGAACTGGTCTGGAACCCTATCGTTGAAGTTACGTCTCTGGACCTTATATCAAATTATGTGAAACGAGGATACGGAATAGGATTAACTCTAGATGCTCCCGGAATGACCGTCCCTAAAGGACTGCGAAAAATTAATCTCAGAGGATTCGCTCCTTTAAAGATAGGAATACTATTTCAAGGAAAGCTAAAACCCATTGCTGAAAAATTCGCATTAGCTGCAGTCACTTATGCAAAAAAATTAAAATAATAGATCCAATAATATATCTATGCCAAAAGCTCTTATCTTTGATTTTGATGGCCTAATAGTTGATACAGAAACTGTAATTTATGAGAGCTGGGCAGAAATTTATGAAAGGAATGATCAAATACTCGAACTCAACACCTATAAGAATTGTGTCGGGAGCAATTTTGAACACTTTCACCCAGGGATTGAATTAGAGAAAAGATTAGGAAAAAAATTTAACTGGGCAATTATTGATGCCGAACGCGAAGAACTAATCAGACAACGGTTAGAACAAAAAGAAGAACGTACTGGATTGCGCTATTTTATAGAGAACGCTAAAGAAAAAGGCCTCGAACTAGCTATCGCTTCAAGCTCATCCCGAAACTGGGTCTTAGGATGGATTGAAAAGCTGGAATTAAGCAACTATTTCAGTGCATTTGTGAATCGTGATGATGTTGAAAAAATTAAACCTGACCCTGAATTATTCCTGACTGCGGCTAAATCATTGGGTATTCATCCCAGTGAAGCTTTAATTTTTGAAGATTCTGAGAACGGATTAAAAGCAGCTACTGCAGCCAGAATCCCTTGCGCTATCATTACTAATTCTATAACAGCTGGAGGAAATTTCTCTGAAGCAATCATAGTTGCTGAAAGCTTCACTGATCAACGCCTCAAAAAACTCTTTTAATAGGATGTCAATCAGCTCAATTTCTGCATAATTCATTAACTTTTTTATTCTAATATATTCCTGCCTTTATCAGAGAAACCGACAATAGACATAAATGCTCGAAGTAAGATGCCAAAAGATACCAGCATAGAAAAAATATTACTGATCGGATCAGGGCCAATCGTAATCGGTCAGGGATGTGAGTTTGACTATTCCGGAGTCCAAGCATGCAAAGCGTTAAAGGAAGAAGGATACAAAGTAATCCTGGTCAACTCAAACCCGGCCACAATCATGACTGATCCGGAATTTGCGGATCGTACTTATGTAGAACCTGTCACTCCTGGAATTGTAGAAAAAATCATAGAACGAGAAAATCCTGACGCATTACTTCCTACTCTCGGGGGTCAGACCGGACTCAACACGGCAATGGACCTCGTCAGAGAAGGGGTCCTTGATAAATATAACGTCAAACTCATAGGAGCAAATGCCGAAGCAATAGAGAAAGGCGAGAATCGTCTAGCTTTCAAAGAAGCAATGATCAAAATTGGTCTGGATCTTCCTCAGTCAGGAGTTGCTCATACTATGAGTGAAGCATTAACAATCTCACAAGAAATTGCAGAGAAAACAGAAAATCGTTTTCCTTTGATAATCCGCCCAGCCTATACTCTCGGAGGAAGTGGTGGAGGCATTGCTTACAATAGCGAAGAATTTGAGACGATTGTTAATCGGGGCCTGGACATGTCTCCAGTCGCAGAAGTATTGATCGAAGAATCTCTTCTTGGTTGGAAGGAATTCGAAATGGAGGTCATGCGTGACCGTAAAGATAACTGCGTAGTTATTTGTTCAATAGAAAACCTTGACCCGATGGGAGTTCACACTGGCGACTCAATTACTGTGGCCCCTGCTCAAACACTCACAGACAAAGAATATCAAATCATGCGCGATGCATCATTTGCGGTAATTCGTGAAATAGGTGTAGAAACTGGTGGTTCAAATATTCAGTTCTCCATTTGTCCTGAGACCGGACGCATGATCGTAATAGAAATGAATCCAAGGGTATCAAGATCCTCTGCCCTGGCTTCTAAGGCGACCGGGTTCCCTATAGCCAAAATTGCAGCTAAACTTGCTGTTGGTTATACCTTGGATGAACTGCCAAATGATATAACTAGAGAAACCCCAGCCAGTTTCGAACCAACGATTGATTATTGCGTCGTTAAAACACCTAGATTTACCTTCGAAAAATTCCCAAGTGCAGATCCTACGTTAACTACCCAAATGAAAAGCGTGGGTGAAGCTATGTCTATTGGTAGAACCTTTAAAGAAGCAATGCAGAAAGCCTTGCGCTCGCTGGAAACAGGGCGCTTCGGTTTAGGTGCTGACGGTAAAGACATGCCTAAATCAAATGCAGAAGAATTACTTTCCAAAATTGCTATACCTAATGCAGAACGGATTTTCTATCTTCGTGAAGCATTTAGGAATGGAATGTCGGTAGATGAATTGTTTGGAATTACAAGTATAGATCCATGGTTCCTGAGACAACTTCAACAGATCTGCGAATCAGAAGAAAAAATTGCCTCAAATGAAAATGGCCTAACAATTAGGAAAGCGAAAAAATTAGGTTTTTCTGACCGCCAAATCGCTCATTTAAAAGGCACGACAGAATTGGAAATTCGCGAAAGAAGAAAAAATGAAGGCGTCATACCAACTTACCGGCTCGTTGACACTTGCGCTGCTGAATTTGAAGCATTCACACCCTACTATTACTCAACTTACGGGGACGAAAATGAGATCCGTGATGGAGACAAGAAACAAGTAATGATTCTTGGTGGTGGACCAAATCGAATCGGTCAAGGCATAGAATTTGATTATTGTTGTGTCCATGCGGCATTTGCTCTCAAGGAACTGGGATTTGAAACAATCATGGTAAATTCAAACCCGGAAACAGTTTCGACCGACTACGATACAAGTGATAAACTTTTTTTTGAACCTCTCACTTTTGAAGATGTTCTGAATATCTTTGAAGCGGAAAAGCCTTGGGGAACGATCGTTCAATTCGGAGGACAAACGCCACTCAATCTGGCTGCAGACCTAGAATCAAATGGCGTTTCAGTGATAGGAACATCACCGAAGAGCATAGAACTGGCAGAAGATAGGAAATTCTTCTCGGCTTTACTTGATGAACTCAATCTCAAACAAGCTGAGGCAGGCACTGCAACTTCAGAAGAAGAAGCAATAGGAGTAGCTCAAAGAATTAGTTATCCAGTTCTTGTCCGACCAAGTTTTGTTCTTGGAGGCCGTGCAATGGTCATTGTGTATGACGACCAAGAATTAAGGTCATATATGCGTTCAGCAGTGGAAGCCAGTCCAGAAAGGCCTGTACTTGTGGATCGGTTCCTTGAAGACGCAACGGAAATTGATGTGGATGTTATTTCTGACGGGGAAACCTCGGTCGTAGGAGCAATCATGGAACACATTGAGCAGGCAGGCATTCATTCCGGAGACAGTGCATGTGTTATTCCTCCTTTTTCCATTAGCGATCAGATCAAAGAAGAAATTAGCACAGCATCAAAAACACTCGCTAAAAAATTACAAGTGAAGGGATTAATGAACATACAGTTCGCCGTCAAAGACGAAGAACTTTTCGTCATAGAAGTTAATCCGCGAGCCTCTAGAACAGTACCATTTGTTTCAAAGACCATTGGTGTTCCACTGGCTAAACTTGCAGCTAAAGTTATGGCAGGTGAAACACTCAAGGATCTAGGATTCACAAAAGAAATTATTCCAGATCACTATTCTGTGAAGGAAGCAGTCTTCCCATTTGTTAAATTCCCCGGCACTGACATTGTTCTGGGCCCAGAAATGAAAGCTACCGGAGAAGTCATGGGCATAGATTCTGATCTGGGGATGGCTTATGCCAAATCACAAATGGCTGCTTCTTGTCCGCTTCCCCTTGGAGGTAATGTGTTTATTAGTCTAAAGGATCGTGACAAGGATAAAGCAAAAGAAATAATTAAAGAATATCACGAACTAGGATTCAAATTATTTTCAACTGATGGTACAGCCAAAGCGATTAGGGATGAGGGTATTCCCGTAACGAAATTATTCAAACTGGCCGAACAGCGTCGTCCGAACGTATTAGACATGATAAAGAATGGGGAACTTGACTTTGTAATCAATACAACAAGCGGAGATCGGAACCCTCGGGCAGATGAAATCACTATTCG
>Ga0315329_10001194_pt1 | contig 10308 bp, 12 predicted proteins | sample M150032315metaG_FD_203459 | JGI IMG/M metagenome (GOLD analysis project Ga0315329, IMG submission 203459) | Ammonia-oxidizing marine archaeal communities from Monterey Bay, California, United States - M1 500m 32315 | ecosystem: Environmental > Aquatic > Marine > Coastal | place: USA: California...
GCCCCCATCGGCCCGGCCGCATCTATGTCGCCTCCCAACGGGTGTGGCAAAGCGACGACCGGGGCGACTCGTGGACCCCGATCAGCGGCGATCTCACCACCGGCGCCAACCGCTACGAACTGCCCACCGGTGACCGTGTGTGGAGCGTCGACGATCTCTACGACCACATGGCCATGTCGTTCTACGCCACCATCACCGACCTGTCCGAATCACCGGTGACCGAAGGCGTGCTCTACATCGGCACCGACGACGGACTCGTCCAAACATCTCTCGACGGGGGCGTCACCTGGCGCCGCAGCGGTGAACTACCCGGCCTGCCCGCCGAAGCGTTCGTCAACGACGTGGAGGCCTGCCTGCACCGTGCCGACGCCGCCTTCGTGGCCGCCGACGACCACAAAAACGGCGACTACACGCCCTACCTGTACGAAACCGTCGACCGGGGCGAGACATGGCGTTCGATCCGCGGTGACCTGCCCGACGGCGTGACCATCTGGCAGATCGAACAAGACCACATCGACCCCGACCTGCTATTTATCGGCGCCGAAAATGGGCTCTATGTGTCGCTGGACCACGGCGCCCACTGGCATCTGCTGGGCAAAGGCCCCGCCGGCGACGGCGACAGTGCAACCGTGCCCACCATTGCCATGCGTGACCTCGCCATTCAGCGTCGCGACGACGACCTCGTGGTCGCCAGCTTCGGCCGCGGCTTCTACGTGCTCGACGACTACTCGCCGCTGCGGGGCCTGTCGGCCGACGCCCTGGCCGCGCCCGCCACCATGTTTGCGATCCGGCGGGCCTGGCGCTACGTGCCCAACCGGGTCATGCAGGCCAAGGGCCAACCCACCCTCGGCTCCACCGCATGGCGCAGCGACAACCCCGACTTCGGGGCCACCATCACCTACCACCTCGCCGACGACATCCAAACCGTTCGCGCCGCTCGCCGCGCCGCCGAAAAGGACACCGAAGGCGACGTCGACTTCCCGGGCTGGGATCGCCTCTGGGACGAGCATCTCGAAACCGACCCGGTCGTGCTGCTCGTCGTACGCGACGACAACGGCGCCGTGGTGCGGACCATGCCCGCCCCCCACACCAAAGGCCTACACCGGGTCACCTGGGACCTGCGGGGCCCCGCCCCCGACCCGGTGTCACTGGCCAAACCAGGCTTCGTTGAGCCATGGGTCGAAGACCCACAAGGCCCGCTCCTCGATGCCGGCCGATACACGGCCGAACTCGTACACATGGCGGGCGGCACCACCGACACGCTGGCCGGACCCGAACCCGTCGACGTGATCGACACGCCCGCCGTCGACGGCACATCGGGCGACACCGACTTCGCTCAGACGACAGCAGATCTGCGCCGCCGAATCGCCGGAGCCGCCAAAGAGATCGACACGGCACGAGACCGGTTCCGTCACCTCCGCATCGCCGTGGCGGCTGCTCCCGGGGCCGGACCCGACCTGCACGCCCGCCTCGACGACGTCCACCGTCGCGTTGAGGACCTGGCCCGGCGCCTCACCGGCGACCCGGTGCGAGCCAAGCTCAACGACCCCGCCAACCCATCGGTGCGCGAACTCGTCGACCGGGTCGGGCACTTCCACTGGTCAACAACGCGCCCACCGACCGCTACTCAGCGCACAAGCATCGACCGCGCCACCACCGAGTTCACGTCGCTACGCGACGAACTCACCGCCGCCCTCAACGAGCTTGCCGCCGTCACCGGCGCCATCGACGACGCCGGCGGCACCTGGACACCCCGCTAGCCAGCGAGCGGCCCACCAACAATTCCGGGGGCCAGATGTCAACCCGCCCAGATCAGCCTTACCCGCTACTGTGCACCGATGGACAGTTCGGAAATCCAGGAGGGGCCTGACTGGTGGCGGGCATCAGATGACCGGTGGTACCCGCCAGAACTTCACCCAGACCACCAATCGCAACGGTCACCGTCGCACGTAGGCGACGTATCCGCTCCTGAAACCTTCGACGAGCCCGTCGGTGGATTTTCATCGGAAGGGCAATCGCCCAATGGAGCGATGCGAAAAATGCAGCTCCGCATGGGGAATATGACCTCCATGCTCGTGCCGACACTCATCGCGCCGTCCCGGATGCGAATCTATGGGCAGCTGAATGTTGTCCTAGTGTTCATCGCCACCCTCAGCTTGTCGGCGTTCACAGCTGGTGACCAGCCAATGGCAGCCGCCCTCATATGGCGTCCCCTCCTCACCTGCGCATTGTGGCTTCTCATTACCTGGCTGGCGCGGGGACTCGGGATGTGGTCGGGCCTGTCCTTCTTCGTGATTGGGGCGATGATCGCACCCCAGGTGTCGGCGCTGATCTCCTTGCCGTTCCGCTCATTCATGAGCGTGGACTCGTTGGCGACATACGTGATTCCGTTCACCGAAGAGTCAATCAAGTTGCTGCCCGTCGCGCTTTTCCTGTGGTGCCGAGAGCAGCCTTCCATGACTGCGGCCGATGCAGGCCTTCTCGGTCTCCTGAGCGGAACGGGTTTCCAGATCACCGAAGACCTGTTCCGGTTTGTTGCTTCTGGGCGCGGAGCCCCAAACTTCACCTGGTCAGGAATGGGCCCGTATCGACTGTTCCCTCACATCGATGACGGGCTCCCTCTATCCGTAGGGCATGGAGTGTGGACTGGGGTCGCGGCGCTGGGCCTCTACGGCACGTTGAAATATCGCCACCGACTAGGACGATGGATGTGGGTGCTCGCGGCCGCTGGATCAGCCCTCGCCATCTTCGAGCATGCCGCGGTAAACCACCAGGTCGGACGAGGATTCTCTAGTGAGCCGGCTGGGTGGTTCGACTTCGCCTACGGGACCATCGATCGCGAGGGCCAACTCTCGGTGATGGTCTTTGCTGGAATCATGCTCGGCTCGGCGCTTCTCGGTGTGCGGCGACTGGTGACGCGTCGCGAATCAGTGCTGGATCTTCGGCCCCCCACAAGCTGGTCGGTGAACTCTTTCCGGGCTTACCTGGTGTACGTCCGGAGCAGGGTCGGAGCCGGCATTGCCCTCGACGACTACCAGGCCGGTCGAAAATCGTGGGAAGCCGTCGAACCGGTCCTGATCGGGTGCGCGGCCTTGAAGCAGCATTGCAGTCTTGAGGAACCTCTGTCGGAGCGAGACGCGACGTGACCTACCAAGACTGCTTCACCTGCCTGCTAGACGACCTCGCCTTAGGGGTGTGGGGGCTAATTCTGGGTGCCATAGTGGCAGTTGCCGGGCTGTTTTCGATCCTCTTTCCGAAAGCTGGTCCGTGGACCTTCAGCCCCCGAAGTGCGCTCGCCGTTAAGAACGCCCACGACTCGTTCAACGACGAAGTCGTCGGGCCCCTGGGAGACCGGGTCAGGGACGCTCTCCAAACGGGCAGAATCCCCGGCACCACCGATGGTGGGCTAAGCGCCACAGCATCCGCCTTCAATCCCATCAGTGCCCACCTCCCACCCGGCACTCTTCCTCCGGTGAGTGGCGTTTCAACCCCCGATGCCGGAATCGATCGAACTTCACCATCAGGCTCTTCTGGCACATCAGGCTCTTCTGGCACATCAGGCTCTTCCGGCACATCAAGCTCTTCCGGCACGTCAAACGCCCCCACATCAAGCTCTTCTGGCACATCAAACGCGCCTGATCCGGCCACGACGCCGGCGCCCGATGCTCCGACCCACGAAGACCCTGGCCCGGACTCTGAACATGGCGCCGCGAGTGAAGACCCGCCTGATCAGGAGTCGGTCGCCATCCACCACCCCGATGCTCCGACCCACGAAGACCTTGGCCTGGACCCTGAAGGTGGTGCCTGGATCGAGTATCTGCCTGAGCAGGAGTCGGTCGTGATCCACTACCCCGACGGGTCGACGGAAACCCGGCCTTGGCCTCCCTAAGACAGGGGCATCCACGGGCGGAGACGGAGCCACTGCGAATACGAGATTCAGATCCGCGGCATCCCCCGGATCAGCAATCCCGTCGGCAACCGCGATCATCACCAACATGTGGGCTCACCGCCGCCCTCAACGAGCTCGCCGCCGTCACCGGCGCCATCGACGACGCCGGGGGCACCTGGACACCCCGCTAGCTGGCCACCGCCGCTTCCATCTCTTGTTTCACCTCATCGGTGAGAGCATCGATCACATCGAGCGTCTCAAAGTTTTGCACGACCTGCTCAACGCGCGACGCGCCGGTCATCACCGTGGACACGTTCGGGTTTTTCGTGCACCACGCCAACGCCAACTGCGCCATCGTGCAGCCGAGTCGATCGGCAATGGGGCGAAGCTTCTCGACCCGTGCCACCAACTCGACGGTGGTCATGCGATCGGCCAACCACTCGTATCCGGCCAGCGCCGCACGTGAACCCTCGGGCACACCATCGCGGTACTTGCCGGTGAGCAAACCCGACGCCAACGGGCTCCAGATCGTGTTGCCGTAGCCGTAATCGGCGTTGATGCGGGAGTACTCGTCCTCGACCTTGGTCCGCTCCAACAAGTTGTACTGGCTCTGCTCGGTGACCGGCTTGTGCAGGTGATGACGTTCAGCGATCTCGATAGCGGCGCGGATCTCCTCCGCCGACCATTCACTCGTCCCCCAATAGATGGCCTTGCCCGACGTGACGATGTCGTGCATTGCCCACACCGTTTCCTCGATCGGGGTCGCCGGGTCGGGGCGGTGGCAATAGATCACGTCGACAAAGTCGGTTTGCAAGCGCTCCAGCGACGCCTCGATCCCCTGCATCAGGTACTTGCGGTTGAGGGTAAAGCGCATGTTCGGTACGTCACCGTGAATACCCCAAAAGAACTTGGTTGTCAGCGCATACGACCAACGAGGCCAGCCCAGTTCCTGGAAGGCGCGGCCCATGATCGCCTCGCTCTCACCGGCCGCGTAGCCCTCCGCGTTATCAAAGAAGTTGCATCCGGCGTCGCCGGCCGCAGCCAGGCACTCGACCGCCAACGAATCGTCGAGTTGGGTGTCGAAAGTGACCCAGCTACCAAACGAAAGGACGCTGACCTTGAGCCCCGTCGAGCCGAGCCGCCGGTATTCCATCTTTGGATTCACTGCTGGTTGAGCCATCTCCGGAACCTAGCGGGCTGCGGCTAGGAGATGGAACATTTATCTGTCCGGGGAAATTCACACCGACTGGCGTGGAACGATCCGATCGATCACCGATGACGCCAGCCTCCCCGTCGGCTACTACGGACCGGTGACCCATGATCCTGCGATACGTGACCATCGGACAACTCTAGGGGCCGCTGTTCATTGCGTCTGTGCGTTCATCTACACTCCGAGTATGAATGACCTTGTCGGTGTTGTGCTTGGCGCCGGTTCGTCCCGGCGACTCGGCCGACCGAAACAAACCCTCGACTTCGGCGGACAGAGCTTGCTGTCGTACGTCACCCACGACATCGAAGCCGCCGAGTCATTGACGCGCATCTATCTGGTGCTTGGAGGCGGAAGCGAGGAAGCCCAAGCATCGCTCGATCTCCAACGAGCCCAGATTATTCGCAACGACTCCTACGGAACAGGATGTGCATCCTCACTTCTCGCCGGACTTGACGCCGCTGGCGCCTGCGACGCAATCGTGATGCTGCTCGGCGATATGCCCGGGGTCAGCGCCGACGTCATCGACAGTGTCATGAATGCCTGGCGAGACAACCCCACTTGGGCCGCAGTCACCGAGTATCGCGGCGAACTCGGCCACCCTTTCGTGTTCAGCGCAGCCGCGTTCGACCAACTCCGGGGCCTCCACGGCGACAAAGCGGTCTGGAAAATCGTCGACAACGAACCGGTCACACGAGTGGCACGTATCGCCGTCGATCGAGATCTCCCACGCGATATCGACACGTGGGACGACTATGACGACGTTTGCGCACAGTTCGGATTCGCTACCGGCCAACACGACCGAGGCACCTGAGCCATGTACGGCATCGCATTAAGTGCTGCATCATGCATTCGAGCGGGAACACGGGTCGATATCGCGTGGATCGTCGATCGTCATGACGGCAATCCGTTCGACCCCAGCGAGACAATCGCGATCACCCCCGGCGGCGGGCGCCTCGGATCGTTGCTCAACGGCGCACTCGATGGCCAACTCATCGAACTGGCAGGAACGCAAGGCGACCAGGGCCGACTCGTTCGTCTCGACATCAGCCCGGTTGATGCGGCCGTCTCCGGCACAGAACCGGGCTCTGGCATCGGATGCATGCTCGTGCCCGGCACGGCCCTGCCCGAGGAGCTGTGGGAGATGCTCCTTTCACGTGAACCGGTCTGCCTCATCGCTGAACTCGACGGAGACACCGTCATTCAGTGGGGGCTGCACTCCTCAGAATCAGTTGCAGATGCCGGCGACACCCCGCTGCAGGTCTTCGAGCAGGGATCCAGCGCAGCCGACCTTTCACCGCACACGGTGACCACCGTCCTGCAGCCGAGATCGACGCTCGTCGTTGTCGGAGGCGGCGAGATCGCCGACTCTCTCGAACGAATCGCGACCATGCTCGGATGGCAGACATCGATCACGAGAGAGGCCGGAATCGCCTCGGGCCTCATCGCCGCGCTCTCACCGATCGACAGTGTCGTGGTGATCGGTCACGACCTAGAACTGACCGGGAAAGCACTGCTCGATGCTCTCTCCAGCGATGCCGGCTACATCGGCGCCGTCGGCCCGCGCCACCTCCAAGAAACTCGAGCCGACTGGTTGGCGTACCGAGGGATGACTGACCTGGCTCGATTGCGAGGACCCGCCGGAATCGACATCGGGGCGCGAACACCGCAAGAAATCGCATTGTCGATCACCGCCGAAATCGTCGCCGCACAGATCGCCTCGCCCACCGCCTCGCGCTAACGAAGGGGACGCTACCGGCCAGAGGCAGTAGCCTTACCGAACGCAAGGTCAACCACCACGAGCCAACCAATGGAAGCGTCAAGCAATGACCACTGAGCACGAAGAGGCAGACAATCCATCCCACACCATGTGGGCCGCTGACGACCAGGCCGGCGAAGACACGTTCGATGAAGACTGCAGCCCAACCCGGGTGTGCCGCAACGCCCGGGCCTTCAGCTTCGAAGGCATCGCCGAAGATGGGCGTGACCTGAAGACCGCTTGGCGCGAGACTCTTGAGCGCGAAGGCAAACTCAGCAGCTCAACCGAATCGATCCGTGATCTGGTGCTTGGCCAGACCGCGGCCGACTGACCCGTTCGAGAGGCTGCGATATGACAGCCGAAACCGGAGAACGCGCTCCGAAAAGCATTACCGACCTCACCGACATGCTCCGCGACGGCGAATACCTGGCCGATCGCGGCTTATCCACCGCCTTGTATATCGCCCTGGAGCTGGGTCGCCCCTTACTGCTCGAAGGTGAGGTCGGCGTCGGCAAGACCGAACTGGCCAAGGTGCTTGCATCCATCTTTGGCCGGCGGTTGATCCGGTTGCAGTGCTACGAGGGAATCGACACCAACCAAGCACTTTACGAATGGGACTACGCCCGTCAGATGTTGCAGGCTCGGGTGCTGTCCGAGCAACAGGCGAGCGATGAGCTCGCGGTCGATCGCCTGTTCAACACCCAGTTCTTGCTCGAGCGTCCCCTTCTTGAAGCGGTACGCGCCGGCAACACGTGTGTTCTACTAATCGACGAGATCGACCGAGCCGACGACGAGTTCGAAGCATTCCTGCTCGAACTTCTATCCGACTTCCAGATCACGATCCCTGAGATCGGCACTGTGGCCGCCGAGTCGCGACCGCTTGTGATCCTCACGTCGAACCGGACCAGAGAACTCCACGATGCCCTGAAGCGCCGGTGCCTCTACCACTGGATCGGTTACCCCACCATCGACGAAGAAGTGGCAATCATCACTCTCCGCTCACCGGATGTGCCCGAAGTACTCGCCCGCAAAGTTGTCGAAGCGGTCAATCGTCTACGAGGAATGGACCTCGCAAAACCACCGGGCGTGGCGGAGACACTCGATTGGGTCGAGGCGTTGGGCGTGATCGGGTCAACCGACCTCGACGTCGACACCGCACGCGACACTCTCGGGTCGGTGATCAAAGACCGCGACGATCTCGAGGAGGTTACCGGTGGCCTCGCAGCCGTCGTCGGTGATGTCTGACGACACCGGTCTCGTTGAACGATTCGTCGAATTCGGCCACGAGCTACGTGCCGAAGGGCTCGCTGTCGGGTCCGGCGACATTCTCACCTTTTGCACCGCACTCGCAGCCCTCAACCCCTCCGACCTCACCGACGTCTATTGGGGCGGACGAACAACAATGGTCACGCGCCGTGACCAACTCGCCGTGTATGACCAGGTCTTTCGCCGCTTCTTCCTCGGCGGGTCGCAGTCCAAACCGGAACCACCGGATCAGGTTCCTCCCGCACCGAGCGGAATACGAGGGGTTCTCGAGATTCCCGATGCCGAACCCGGCTCCGGTGCAGCCGACGACGAGGACGAAACCACCCTGGGTTTCATGGCTTCCAATGCCGAGATCTGGCGCCAGAAGTCGTTCTCGTCATGCACAGCCGATGAACTGGCTGCCCTTCGGCGGATCATGGCGACTATCCGGATCACGCCACCACGCCGCGAAAGTAGGCGTCGCTGCCCGAGCAAACCACCCGGTAGGCCCGACATGCGCCGCATGGCCCGCCAGATGATGCGGACTCAGCACGAACCACCCACGCTGCTGCGAACCACCCGCAAAAAACGTCCCCGGCCCCTGGTGCTCATCCTTGATGTCTCCGGCTCGATGTCGGAGTACTCGCGCAACTTGCTGCAGTTCGCCTACACGACGAGACACGCGGCAGGACGGGTCGAGGTCTTCTGCTTCGGGACTCGGTTGACCCGTATCACCCCCGACCTGGACCGCAGACATCCCGACGATGCCATGAAACGAGCCGCCAACCGCGTCTCGGATTGGGACGGAGGTACCCAGATCGGCACCTGTCTCGACGAGTTCATTCGCAAATGGGGCCGTCCGGGGATGAGTCGTGGCGCTCTCGTCGTGATCTGTTCAGATGGCCTCGACCGCGGTCAACCAGCAGACTTGGCGAGCGCCATGGAGCGGCTGTCTCGCCTATGTCACCGCGTCGTATGGATGAACCCTCACAAAGGCGACAACCCGGACTTTCAGCCCAACACGCTCGGCATGATGGTTGCGGCGCCTTTCGTGGACTCGATTGTTTCAGGGCACAATCTTGACAGCCTCGGCGCATTCGTTGAGAACCTTCCCGAGTGGCGCTAGGAGACATGATGAAGTGGAGCGTTTCGATACAAGCTCAAGGTGACCGGATTCTTGAGATCGAAGAGATCGTTTCATTCGCCGATGCTGTAGCGACGATGGAAGGCATCGCGTCTGGCATCGGAACCATGAGCTACGGCGCTCAGATCGTGATCGAAGCCGAAACCGATGATGAAGCGGTCAATCTCGCTATCCCTGCATTTATCGAAGCGGCGAGCGTGGCGGGTCTTCCCGACTGGCCCCTGGCCCACGCCGAAGTCATCGGTTACGAGCACGAATTTGAGGAGTATGAATGATTCGACTCGGATCGCTCGGCGGATACCCATTCGAAGGTCCGCGGGTCCTCGGCGGATGGACAGCGCCAGCCGTCCCGGCGGTTTACGCCATCATGTATCGGCCGACGCCCGAAGCGACAGCCCAGGAGTTCGCAGTCATCTATGTCGATCACTCCGACGACCTTTCAAACGAAGGGTTCCCTTTCAAACATCCCCGGTCCGAATGCTGGACACACCGAGCAGGCGACCAATGGAGCCTGCACATCTGCACCTACCAAGTGCCCGGTGGGATGCGATCACATCGAGAACAGATAGCCCGCGAACTGATTGCCATATATCAGCCCGGATGCAACCGTGAACAGTTCGATCACGCCTGGAACGACGAATGGATCGGCTCGTACACAGCTCCGACCACCGCGCCTTTGACCACCGGCCGCGACCCTTCCTCAGACCGCTGAGCGTCCTGGCTCAGCGGGGGCCCAGCAGTGCTACGCGGGGTCTTCTGATTCTGCGGTCGCGGCGGACAGGGTGAGCATGGCGACGCCATAAATAGTCACCAGGATTCCGACGATCAGCAGAAGCGGTGGGAAATGATCGACAGGCGGAGCAGTGGTTTCGAGCGTCCGGTAATCATCGGCAACTAGGCGAACCGCGGGCACCACATCATCGTGGAAGTAATCACGAATCTCCGGAATCGAGCGCGCCGGTGTGCCGTCGAACCTCGTCAACGAATCGGTTCCCGGGATCTCACGGAAGCCATCGGTGACCGTCATCAGATTAGTGATGGCCTGGGCTAGATGCGGTGTGTTC
>Ga0315329_10001195_pt1 | contig 10307 bp, 7 predicted proteins | sample M150032315metaG_FD_203459 | JGI IMG/M metagenome (GOLD analysis project Ga0315329, IMG submission 203459) | Ammonia-oxidizing marine archaeal communities from Monterey Bay, California, United States - M1 500m 32315 | ecosystem: Environmental > Aquatic > Marine > Coastal | place: USA: California...
GATTTTTTTGGACCACCAAGACACCAAGTATTTTCAAATGGTTTCCTTGGCGTCTTTACGGTTCAAATTATTCCGGCTTCGGCGCTTCGAGCTCTGGAGCGGGAATAGGCTTCGGCGCGCGTTGCGCGTGCCATTGTTCGGTGAGTTTTTTGGACTCCGCCAATTGCACGGGGGAAAGTTTGGTGACCAGTTCTGTGTGCGCTACTTGCGCATCGGCATCGCCTTGGGCGGCGGCGAGTGCGAGCCATTTGTTGGCTTGCACGAGATCCGCTTCCACGCCCTGGCCAAGCGCGTACATTACGCCCAAGGCCGTTTGGCCCTCGGAGAAGCCCTGCTCGGCGGCTTGGCGAAACCACTTGAGCGCCTCCACTTTGCTGGCGGCCACGCCTTCGCCTTCGGTGTACATCACGGCGAGGTTCACCTGCGCCTGCGCGTGCCCTTGCTCGGCGGCCTTACGATACCACGCGGCGGCGCGCGCATAATCGCGCGGCAAGTTGTTGCCCTCATAATACATCCAGCCGATGCTGAATTGTAGTTGGGTAAACTCACCGCCCGGCCCGGCTTGCTCGAAGGACCGGGCAATTTTATCCAGCGCGATTGCTTTCTTTTCCGCATCGGCAATCTGCGTGGCAATCGTGAGGGCTTGCACAAAAATTTCTTCCGCTTGTTTAGCGTTGCCCGGCTGCGCCATTGCGGTGGCGATTTGTTGCAGCGCGATGGCTTTGCCTTCGTCGTCGTTCATGCGGCCCACGAGCGTGAGCGATTGCTGCAGCACGGCCTGCGCTTGCTGCTGAATTTCATTCGCCAACACCAGCGACTGTGCGAGAACGGCTTGGATTTGTTCGTGGTCGCCTAATTCGTTAAGGGCAATCGTGAGCTTGCCGAGTGTTTGTACTTTCGCATCGACGCCTTTGATTTTTTCCACCGTTGCCAACGCCTGCGCCAGAGTGGCTCGGGCGTCGTCATTCAGCCCGAGGCGAATTTGCGCACCGGCCAAATAGCTCAACGCGGGCGCCAGTAAAGTAGCTTCTTCTATTTCATCCACGATGGCTTGCGACTGCGCGAGGATGATGACCGCGCGTTCGGTATCGCCAGTTTGCGCGAGCGTGCCGGCGAGATTGGCGAGCACGCGGACCTTGCCCGCCGGGCTGTCGATTTTATCCACCAATGCTAAAACCGGATCGGTGGGTTCTTCGGTTGATTCCTCGCCTTCTGCGGGTTCGGTGAGCTCGCCTTCTGGTGGCTCGGGTGTTTCGCCTTCAGCAGGTTCCGTCGATTCCGTCGATTCCGTCGATTCCGTCGATTCCGTCGATTCCGTCGATTCCGTCGATTCCGTCGATTCCGTCGGCTTGGGTGCGTCGGGGATTTTAGGCTGTGGCGCGGCGGCCTGCTTTTCCTCCGGTGCAGGCGCGGGTGCGGTGGGTTCAGGTTTGGAAACAATAAACAACGCGGCCACTCCGAACAGAAGTGCCACGCCGATTGCGAGTTCGGTACGGTTCGTTTTCATTTTTCCCTCCAATGGGTTTTGACGTTACCGACGTGGGTCGGGATTCAACATTTGCTGCAAATGATTTTTGTCTTCAATCACCTTCCGGAACGCCGCGAGATCTTTTTCTATTTCAACCTGCAACGCCTGATAATACATCTCCGAGAAAAAGAACGCGCGTGCCACATCGCCGTCCACCAGCTCAATGTCGGCCTCCTTCACTCGGGGCATCAGCAGCAACCGCCCGCGGGTAAAATTGCTCAGGCTCAATGCCTGCTTTACGGTATTCAACTCCACGGTTTTTTTCATCAACACCGCGTACTTGAGGCGTTGCACATCTTTTTGGTGGCGCAGCAGCACCGTGAATTTTTCCTGCCCTTCTGTCGTGGGCTGATTGAACGCCCAAAGTTGGCGCGCCCAATTCGCTTCATCGGCGCAGTCCACGAGTTTCAGTTCCGGCACGGGTTCATTGAAAATGGTTTTCGCGCTATCGGAGAACCGCTGCATCGTAAATGAAATTGCCACCGCTTTGGTGCCACCCTTTTCGGTGAGCACTTTCGGCGCGTTGGTTTTCAGGTATTCCTCAAGGAACCGCACGCGATGACCGGCTTCGATGTTTTTGTCTGGCTCAAAGAAAATGATTTTTGTGGAAGCCAATTGCTCCTGCATATCCTGCCGTTTGAGCACCTCGTAAATTTGGCGGTAACATAAAATCTTCTCGCCCGGCACGGCGTTATCCACAAAATGATTGTACGGATACTGCCCGCCTAACTGCACATTGCCCGCCACAATACGGCTGGCGAGCGCTTTCATTCGCTGGAGCTGTCGATTTTGGGTGAGGTAGTTGAGGTCAAACGTATCCTCGGCGCGAATGCGATAGGCGTCGCGGAAGAGATGATTGCCAAAGCTATCAAATAAATCCTCGTCCTTGGGAATGTGTTTACCGGTGGCTTGATTTTCCGGCAACACCGTCGGCGTGAGGACGATGATGACTTCGCGCTTCACCGCCTTTTCCTGTTTGCTGCGAAAGAGCCAACCAAGCAGCGGGAGATCGCCGAGCAATGGCACCTTGTCGACACTGCTTTGTTTGTCGCGCGCAATGAGACCACCGATGATGAAGGGGGTGTTGTTAGCCACGCGCGCGGTGGTCTTCACTTCACGCACTGAAATGGTCGGAGATTTCGCCACTACGTTAGCACCTTGCTTCACCTCCACATCTTCGTTGGGAACTTGGGCGGTGACCATTGCGTTTATTTGCATACTCACCTCGTTGCCATCGGCGCTGGCGCGCGGACGCACCGCAAGCGAGATGCCCGCCTTTTTCATTTCAAACGAGGTGCGCTGATAATTATTGCCGGGCGCATAGGTGGTGTTAGCGACGGGAATTTCCTTGGACACATTGATGAACGCCATCCGATTATTCAGTGCCAGCACGCTCGGCCGCGAGAGCACTTCCGCCTGCCCATCGCGCACGAGCGCCTTTACCTGCGCGTTGAGCCCGTGAAATACACCGGAGGTTACCAGATTGATTGCTTCATCCGCGTTGGGATATTTCAGCGTGCCAAAGGTCAGCGTGCTGGTTTTATCGGTAAACCCACTGCCGCTGAGGTTGCCCGAGCGGGACCATTTCACGCCCATCTCCTCCAGTGCCGTGGAGGAAATTTCCAGAATCATGGCCTCGATGATGATCTGCTTCGCAGGCTTGTCCACATCGCGTTTCAACAAATCCAGCAACCGGCTGAGCTGTGCCGGTTCGTTTTCATCATGAAAAACAATGAGTTCATTCATCGGATCCGTTTCCGTTTGAGGAAACTTTTCTTCCGGCTTGGGGATGGTCTCGTGGAAGGCCGTGCCCGGCAGGGAAATCACCACCGGCAGCTTGGCCGGATCCACAGCCTCCTCGGTCTTGCCGATGGTGTAACCGTGCAGCGCCAATAATTGTGTGGCGCGCACGGGGTCGATGTAGCTGAGTGTGATGCGCTTGGACACCACTTTTACATCGTTAGTCGTCTTGATCGCCGCCAATTCGCCGAGGGCAGTTTTCAGCCACGGCTTAATGCGGCTGCGCGTGGGGCCCGTGCCGGGCAGCGGTTGCGCCAAAAGTGTTCCGGCGAGCGCCACCCACAGTGCTGCCATCAGCCGAATTTTATTTTTGTTCATCCCCTTCATCCCCCTGGTTTTTATCTGACTTGTTGAACCCGGGAAAAAACGATTGCATCACCTTTTGCATCGTTGTTTTCTTTTTCCCCTTCGCCTTGGATTGTTTGGTACGTTGCGCTTCGTCCTGTTTCGCCTGCACCTGCTTCGCCGCTTGTTTAACGCCTTCCTCCAGTAAAGCCTGTAGCTCGTTGTGTTTTTCCAACAACGGTGCGATGGCCGCTTTTGGGATTTCATAAACCAAAGCCTCCGTGCCGGTTTCCACCGTGGTGGAACGCGCTGCGCCATCCAGCACCGAGGCCACGCCAAAATGTTGACCGGCCCGCAACGTGTCCACTTTCACCCGCCCCTTCAGGTCATCCACAAATCGCTCCAGCAAACCCTCGAGGCACACGAAAAGTGAATCGCCACCGTCGCCCTGCGCGTACAGCACCTCGCCCTCTGCGAGCTTGCGCTTTTGCATTTGAGGAAATACCTCCGCGAATTCGCCCGCGCTCAAGCTCCGGAATAATTCCGTGCGCGTGAGCAGTTGGTACAAGTCCTCGTCCAGCGACGCATCGAGCGTCCGCTGTTTCCCGCGCGTCAAGGTCACCTCCTCCTTCGAGTGCGCCGGCATGATACCTGAATGCACCAAATGTTCAAGCACCGTCCGGTTTACTTCATGCCGCGATTCATTGGGGGAAATATGCCGGGGCAAAATGAAATAGCGCACTTCGTACACCATGCCGTTGAGGGAAGATTCTTTCATGCGCACTTCCGGATCCGGCTCGGAGAGAATGCCCTCATGGCCGCACGCGGCACGAATGCCCGCGGTCAACACTCGCGTGGCCCGCTCGACAGGCACTTCGAAATCGATGATGAAATCCAGCTCCATCCGGAAATGCGGCGTGGGCTCCATGTAATTTGTCACGATCGTTTCACCCAGTTTGCTGTTGGGCACCACCACCATATTATTCGCCGTGGTACGCAGCCGCGTGGTGCGCCAGTTGATCTCGATAATCTCCGCGATGATGTGCGTCTCCACGCGGTTTTGATGTACCATGATCCAGTCGCCCATTTTGAACGGTTGATCCACGTGAATGGCCAGCCCCATAAACAAATCAAGAATCACCGTGCGCAGCGCCAGCCCCACTACAATGCTAACCGCGCCCGAGGCGGCGATGATCTTGGTGGTGTCCTGATGAAAAACTGTGGAGGCAATCGCGAGGCCCGCGATGGAGAAAATCGCAATCCCCGTCACGTCCTTCGGCAAACGCGGCACCGGTCGTTCAGACAACGCGCCAATAAATCCATCCCAGAAAAAAACCGTGATCAGCCGATTCACCAAGAACGCCGCCGAGATCCACGCGCCGATTTGCACGCCGTGAGTAAACAACCCCTCCGTGACAAACCGCCCGTTGTCGACGAACTGAACATACAACTCCTCACGGTTGAGCAGCGCCAAAAGAAACGCCACAAACACCGCCGACGGCAGCCAAATGCGGGACACAAAATTCATAAATTATCAGCGTTGCCGACTGACACACCTGTCCCGTCAGCATTCATTGGAAACAAACCTCCCCTAAGAAGAGCGAAAAATAGCCAAAAATGCCGGTTTTTGCAATAAAAAACGCCGTTTTTATGAGTTTGTAACCTGCTGTTATGACAGAGAATCCCACCCGAAAATTCACGTGAAAAAGTATTGCCGGCATTTTGCCATGAGAACATCAACCGGCGAATCAGTGAGATGCTGTTGATTGGAAATTCGTTTCCTTTAAACTGTTTACACCAGTTCCTCAATGGGAGAACCGCCGGTGATCACGTCCACTAGGCTCTTGGGTAGGCCACCTTTCACGCGTAATTGGCCGATGTCAAAAAGCGTGTGCATGATTGTGCTCATCAGGTGTTTCGGATCGTACGGGCGTGTGGCCGGCTCGGCCGCCTGACGGTCACTTTGGCCAATTACCTGACCCATTTTCAGTCCTCCACCTGAGACCAGAAGCGAAGTCAAATTACCATAGTGATTGCGGCCGCCGCCGCTATTAATTCGGGGCGAGCGTCCCATTTCACCCGTCACCACAAGTAATATCTTTTCACTCAAACCCCGCTCATGGACGTCCTGAATAAACGCACTTACCGCGTGATCCACCTGATTGCCCATGGGATAAATACCGGCCATGTTTTTGGGACTATTGTTATTTGCGTGATAATCCCAACCACAATCACTCACCGTCACAAAACCGCAACCTGCCTCACACATCCGACGCGCCATGAGCATCTGTAAACCCAGAAGATTGCTTGCACGTTTCATGTCGTGCCAACGCTGCAACTTCTTCTGATCAAACAAGGGGCGCGTGTCATAACGCGCAATGGTTTTCGGATCTTCTTTAGACCAATCAAATGCATCGGCCGCTCCACGTGAAATAGTGTCGAAAGCCTGTTGCTGATATTTATCCGCACTCTCCAGCTCTCCACTGGCATCAATATCACGGCGAAGACCATCCAAACGGTCAAGTAATCCACGACGATCGGTTAAACGCTCTGGCTCAATCTGCAAACGCATATCCGCATTCACATCTCCGCCACCAGCAGGGTTAAAGGCGGCATAACTTGCGCCCAAATCTCCGGACTGAGTAAGCGTGCCGAGCGCTTTAGTTTCAAAATTGCTACCGAGCTTCAGTTTCGGATCTATTGCCTCAGGTAAAATTAAAGTATTACGCGGCATTCCCGTGTCCGGATGATTCACTCCGGCGACTTTTGAATAGAGAGCACTCATTGAGGCCTTAAGCGGATTGCCCGCAACAGTTACCGGATGGTAGGTGTGCCCGCTATTCTTGGAACCGTACGACCGCACGACCGAAAACTTATCGGTCATCTTGGCTAACTTCGGAAAAGTGCCGCCGAAAGTAATACCCGGAATATTCGTTTTAACCTCACCGGTAATAGAACGAATCTCCACTGGCGCAGACATCTTGGGATCGAATAATTCGATATGGGGCGGACCTCCAGAGAGAAATAGCAGCACCACGCACTTGTCTTTGAGATGTAAGCCTGCGCGTGCGGCAAGCGCTTTATTGGCCAATAAATCCGGCAGTGCCAAGCTGCCCAAAACTCCGGCCTGCAGGAAATTCCTCCGCGAAAAACCGGCACAAGTCTGGTCTGGCGCAATATCTGATAAAGTGAACATACCCCTCTAAAACAGTGATTTATTAGCCCTCCTACATCAACTGGCGGATGGGTGAGGCCCCATTAATCACATCATTGACCTCATTGGGAATACCCGCCATGGCGCGCACCGCACCCGTGTCCAGCAGCGTCTCCATAAGAGTCGCATAAAGGTTCGGGATAGTCACGCGATCGCTTGCAGGCTCACCCCCGTCCTTGGTGGAACTACCCACCACCTGCCCCATCTTCAGGCCCCCACCATAAAGCAATAAAGGCGCACTGCCCGCCCAGTGATTACGACCCCCTTTATTGTTCACCTTAGGCGTGCGTCCCATTTCTCCGCAGCACACCAGTAGAATTTTATCGCGTAATCCGCGCGCCTCCACATCCTCAATAAATGCACTCACTGCGTGATCAAACGGGGTGCCCACATAGCCCATGCCTTCAGTCATGGTGGCATTGTTCACATCTGCGTGCATATCCCACACGAAATCGGTGGTGACCGTGATAAAGCCCGCTCCACGCTCAGCCAAACGTCGCGCCATCAACATGAGTTTACCCAGATTGTTAACGTGGTTCTGATAACGTGGCCGGTTGTTCCATCTTTTACTGATTTTTTCCACATCCATCAGGGAGGAAGTGTCGTAACGGGCCAGTACCTTTGGGGCTTCCTTCGTAATGTCAAAGGCATCACCGATGCCGCCGGTTAAAGTTTCAAATGCCTGTGATTGGAATTTATCCAATCCACTGGTTGCCTTGCCTGACTCCACTTCACGTCGGAATTGATCCAAGCTGCCTAATAGTGAACGCCGGTCACCCAGCCGTGATGGGTCTACGGATAATTTCATATCCGCACGGAAGTCACCTTTGCCACTGGGTTGGAACGGCGCAAAAGCCGGCCCCAAAGGTCCGGTCACATCAAATTTTCCAAGCTTCATGATAGGGTCGGTCGCCTTGGGATCAACCGCCTGCGGATGCAACCAAATATTACGGGGCATACCGGTCTCAGGATGACTGCTGCCTGCCACGCGAGCGTAATGCCCACCAATCTGTGCATTCTTGGAATATTTACTGACAATGGGTTTGGAATCATGTGCGCCACTCCCGGTAGTAAAGGATCGCACGATGGAAAATTTATCATTCAGCTTAGCGAGCTTTTCAAACGTGGATCCAAATGTGATGCCCGGCAGCCGCGTGGGAATTTCGCCGGTCATGCTTCGAATGCCTGAGGGAGCGCCCATCTTGGGATCGAATGTCTCCGTCTGTGAGGGTCCGCCGTGCATGAAAAGGAATACCACCGTTTTATCCTTGGCCACGCCGCCGAGTTTTTGCAACGCATCCTGCGCCCGCAAGAACTCCGGCAACGCCAGTCCCCCAAGCGCAAGGCTGCCCACGGAAAGGAAATTCCGGCGGCTTAACGAGTTGTCAGTCAAATGCAACATAGCGGCACTGGTGAATCAGACGCGGATGGGCACACAAACATTTAGAAAAGTTTAGGGGCGCGGATCATTTTCACCCTTTGCTTCCGCGCGCAAGGTTTCCACCTCGGCCTCCAAATCATTCTTCTCACGTTCAAGAATTCGGTTGATGGCGCGCAGCGATTTGTTGTCGGCACGCAGCGTGCCAATCTCCGCATCCAACAAGCCCAACTCGGTTTGCCGCGATTCGGGGCTCAACGAATGCACGGACTTTTGGGGGATGTGAACCATGGATAGAGTGTGACCCCATCGCGAAAAGGTGCAATCCTTTTATAAGTCCCAATGATCAATCGCCGAATCCAAGTTCGGTCATTTGCCTTCCACCCGATACACCGCTGTTTTAGTTCGCAAAATCAGGGCGTTACCAGTCACGGCCGGGGTGGCCATGAAGCCGGATTCGTATTTGCCACGGGAGAGGATTTTGAATTCCGGTTTGGCAGCGAATATCACCGCATTGCCGTTCATACTGAAACAGTAAATGCGTTCGCCGCACAGGATGGGTGAGGCGGCAAACTCGCCCGCATCAAGGCGTTCGCTCCAAATGGATTTCCCGGTTTTAGCCTCAAGACAGGTTGCTACGCCGTTGTCGGTCACCATATAAATATAGTCGCCATGAATGGTCAGGGACGATTTTTTTGCAATGTTACGGCGCGCGCTCCACACGGCATTCAGTTCAGCTTTGGCGCCGGCTTGGGGGCGAACGGCACTCATGGCACCCGACCCGTTGTTGATGTACACCAGCCCGTGCGCAAATTGCGGCAGGCCGGAGGCGTTCATGCCGCCGGTGCGGGCGGTCCACAGCAGTTTACCAGTGTCCGGGTCCAGCGCCTCGGTGGCCACAGCAGCTGGGGTGATGAGTTGCGAGCGGCCATCGTTCGAAATAAGCGCGGGCGTGCCATACCCCTTTTTACGGTCGGGATTATTGGTGCCATAATTAAAGGCGCGCTTGTGCAGCCATTTGGTTTTGCCGTCTTTTTTATTGAGCCCCACGACAAATTGCTTGTCCGCGCCATCGAATTGTAAAATCAAGGTGTCGCCATGGAGGATAGGCGAGCTGGCGGGTAAACGGAAGTGGTCGCAATACAATTCATCATCCTGCCGCTGCCAAATCACCGTTCCGTTCTTGGTATCCAGACAAGCGTTGCCGTGCGCGCCAAAGCTCACATATACGCGCCCCGCCTCCACCACCGGCGTGGGCGATGCGTAGCTGTTCATGGTCACCTTGCAGGTTTGCGGCTTGGCGACTTCGAACACCAGTTTGTTGTGTAGCACCTTGCCCGTGGCGGCATCGAGGCACACTGCCCACAGTTTGTGTCCGTCTGGCTCTGCGTTAGTGAACCAAATCTGGTTGCCCCACATCACCGGTGAACTCCACGCCTTGCCGGCCATTGGCGTTTTCCATTTCACGTTCTTCCCCTCACCCAGCGTGAGCGGTAGGCTGGCATCCGTTTTACCCGCGCCATTAGGCCCGCGGAACTGGCTCCATTGGGCAGCGGATATTGTCAGTGCACCACTTAACGTAAGAAAAAGAAAAATGCGTTTCATGTGCCGCTAGGGTAATTGGTCAGACGCCGGAGCGCAAATTGATTTGTAGCCTGCCATTTTGATGGGTATTTTTATTCAATGAAATTGCCGCACGCACTTTGTTTGTTTGTGTTTGTAACAGGCACCTTTGCCGATGAGCCGCGCCTGCCTCGGCCGGATGAAGTCGATAAGCCCGAGAACATCAAATTCATCGTGCTCGATAAATCGAAACTGCCGGGCATTGTGGTCGACAATACCGAGGCCAAGCTCGTCGGCGAATGGAAGCATAGCGTTCATACTCCGCCTTTTGTCGGCACCAGCTACATTCACGACATGAAGGAAAAGAAAGGGCAAAAGAGCGCCACCTTCACTCCCAACCTCCCGCGCACCGGCCTCTACGAGGTGCGTGTGGCGCACAACAGCAACATCCGCCGCGCCAACGGTGTGCCCATCACCGTGCTCCATGCCAAGGGCAAGACCGTGGTGAAGATCAATGAGGGCAAACCCGCGCCCATCGC
>Ga0315329_10001196_pt1 | contig 10306 bp, 1 predicted proteins | sample M150032315metaG_FD_203459 | JGI IMG/M metagenome (GOLD analysis project Ga0315329, IMG submission 203459) | Ammonia-oxidizing marine archaeal communities from Monterey Bay, California, United States - M1 500m 32315 | ecosystem: Environmental > Aquatic > Marine > Coastal | place: USA: California...
GGAGGCCCGCCAGGAACTTCCCAGGTCGTTGTCGAGACTCTCATTGATGAGTTCCATCGAGGGACCTGCTCCCCGGGAAGCGGTGGGCCAGGGAAACCCGATTCCATAGTCGACCTCGTCCACCAGGGATCCGTTCTCGTCTTCCAGTTCAAGACGCTCACCGCTGTTGCTCAGCCGACCGGCATAGGGACCAAGGGCATTTCTGATCCCGAAGACCGCACTCATGGCCGCGGGATCCTCCGCGATCACGAGGAACCCGTTGGCGGAGATCTGGGTTCCCTCCGGAAAGTCAAAATCAATCGCGCCATTGATCTGCCAGCCAGCCAGCAGAACGGGAGAATCACCCGGATTGAAAATCTCAATGAACTCCCCGCCTTCGGTTTTCGGTTCGTGATCATAGTGGATCTCGTTGATCACAATCGAGCTGCTGAGCAAGTCAGTGGTCGTGAAGGTCTCGCTGGCCGGTGCCCAGACGGTGCCCCCCACGTTGATGGCCTGGCAACGGAAGTAGTAGGTGGTGAGAGATGCCAGACCGGAAACGAAAAGAGAGAACTCACCGGTCCGCTCGCCGATCGTCACGGACTGATCCCACGAGCCGGGCTCGATCCCACCGTCATTGTCACCATAGAAGATCGTGACAGTGGGAGCATCAAAGCCAGCGTCGATCACTTCCCCCCGCAGGTTGGCGGAGGCACCGCGCACCCCGTCTGCACTGCGATTCACCACGCTGGGCGGCACCGGTTGTGCAGTGGCAAAACTGGCGGTGGCCGACGCCCAGGCCGTTCCTCCTCCATTCACCCCCCGGGCCCTGTAAAAGTAGGAGCGCCCGGTCTGGAGACCGGTAACCGTGGTGGTGGCCGCCCCCGACTGCGCCCCCAGCAGGGCGAAGGCATCCCAGTCCCCCTCGGTGGTGCCGCCATCTGTCAGGCCATAGTAAACAGTCACGAGCGACACCTCTCCTCCCGTGCTGGTCACCTCCGCACCTATCTCGGCGCTGTTCGTCATGATCCCGGTGGCGGGCAGGTTCACCAGCGCCGGAGGCTCCACCCCGGTCTGGAATGAATCACTGGCGGGAGCCCAGCGCGCGCCCGACGCATTGCTTGCATAGGCCCGGTAATAGTGGGTCCTGCCGGGGTGCAGGCCGGTCACATCAGCGAAAAAGGCCCCGGCCTGCGTTCCGGGCAGCTCTACCGCAGTGTCCCAGTCCGCCGGATTGGCCAGACCGTCGTTGTCACCATGGTAGATCGTCACGACAGGCGCGGCACTTCCGATATCGGTTACGGTTCCATTGAGACGGGCCGAACGGGATGCTACGCCGGTGGCTGGATTGTTTTCCACCACGGGCGCACCCGGCAACGCCTTGGCCACGATTTGAAACCCGTTGGGCCGCGAACGGGTGTCTCCGGCACTGCCCCGGACGCCGGTTATCGTCACAGCCGAACCAGACAATTCTGTGAAGAGAGTGTAATTCGAGGCCGTCGTGGCGCCGCCGCCGGTTTCCTGGCTGCCAATGTATCCGGCCGCACCTCCGAACGGATCAACTCCGGCCAGGGGGAAGTTCGAGTTATTGCCACCCGGTTGATAACTATAGTGGGTGGTGGAAGTGAGCCCTCCGTCATCACTGACGGTGAAACCCATCGCGCCGCCACTGTCAGTGTTGTGATAGATCCGAAGTTCATACGCCCCGTAGGGAATCCCCGTAATTTCGATCGGGGGACGGTCGTGGAAGTTGTCGAGATACCCCTGCATCATCGTGGCATCACCACCACTGCTGTCTCCGCCATTGGTGGTCCAGTGGTTGGCCACTGACCAGTTCACGGTAGCGCCGGTGGCGGCACCACTGTCGTCGACAAGGTCAAGAGGCCCGACATTCCCGTCATTTCCTGCACCGCTGTTGTTCCAGTTACCGGCCGGAATCGAACCCGCAACGCCCGTGACCGGACCAGGAGTGCCCGTGCCACTTTGACCATCGAAATTCATGCTGATGACCGACTGGGCAAAGGAACTCGCGACGGTGAGCCCGAGTGCGACAGCGCACCACGTAGCCGGATTGGGTTTTTTTTCGAAACAGTGTTTCATGGAATGAGTTGAATGGGTTGTCAAACCGTGGCGCTCTCGCTCTGAGTGAAGCTCCTATACGATTAGAGATCTGAACATCATAGTGAAAGAACAATTACCGAATAGGATGCTAGCGCAACAAAACTCTCCGGCACCACCGGATTGATCCCTCAAACATGGGAACGACCCGGAATCCCACTCGCTCTGGACGAAGCTGCAGGCCCACCCACCGGACACTTGCATCACTACCCCCCCCACAACAAAAAAGCGGTGAAGTCATCGACTCCACCGCTTGGAAAAAGTTCTCTCCCGCCTCTTCAGGGGGAGGGCTCGCGATCTCAGGGCACGCTCACCACAATGTTGTCGATGGAGAGTCCGCTGAAGGCATCCGGACTGCTGTCACTGACAAAATTAAACTCAATCATGACGCTCTCCCCGATGGCCTCATCTTCCACCGGGATGGTCTGAGACCTCCAGTCGGCATCGAAGACGGTCATGTCGATCGAGATTTCCGCACCCAGCTGCACCTGGTCAGCCGCACGCAGGAAACGAACGGAAGCGACATCCCCGAACCCATCGCCGTCCCGGAAGGCCTCGAAGCTCAACTCCGCGCCCACCACCCCGGTCAGGTCGATGGCCGGTGACCGGAGGGAGATATCGGAGTCCGGACCGTAGTCAGCAAGGTTGGTGCACCACGCGTTGGCGGAACCATCGGCCCCGGTCAGGGGACCAGTGCTACCATTGGGACTACCCCGCTCCCAGTTGGTGTTGCCGTTGGCGTCGTTGACAATGGCAGTCCACCCCGTATCGCTCTCCAGGTCGTCCTCGAAGAGGGCCGGAAGCCCTTCTTCACGCACGACCAGGTATCCGGTCTCCGGGAAAGGCGTCGCCACCACCATGGTGGTGATCCCCGAGGCATCACCCTGGATATCCTGAGCGCCCGCCACTTCGGCCCACTGGAGCCGTGGCGTGCTCAGGTCGGCATTACTCAGGATGTCATACTGCCGGTCCTGGCGGCTTTTCCAGCTGATCTGGATATCCCCGGTCCCCGTGCGGTGGAACTCGGTGATCTCAACCCCCACCTGGGACCGCGGACGTCCGAGCGGTGTGATTGCACAGGTGGCCAATTGCATGATTTCGTCCGCAGTGAGAGCTTTGTCCCAGACCGCGACCTCGTCGATACATCCGGTAAACCAGTTGCCGCTGGCGTCGTAGATCCCGGAGCCCCCGATGTTGAAGGGAAATGCCGATGACGACCCGGCAGCAGAGTTGCCGGGGGTGAGTTCCGCCACGCCGTTGAGGTAGGCGATCCTTCCCGCTGCGTCACCGGTGATGGCCACGTGCATCCACTCCGGAGAGGTGTCCGCAACTGTCACGTTGAGCGCGCCTCCCACGTTGGTCCACTGCTGCAGTTGGGCCGGATTGATGAGGCCGAACTCCACCGCATCGTTCTGCCCGAACCAGCCGACCCGGTTTCCGATCTGGGCCGTCTCGAACTTGACCCAGCCCGACATGGTAAACTCCGCTCCCCCCGTGAAGAGAGACACTCCCGTCGTCACCGAGTCATCGATCCCGTCGAACTTAAGGGCGAAATCACCGGGCCCACAAGGACCCTCGACCACCTCGGGACCGCCATTGAGGGTCCCGGCGTTGCCGCCGTTGGACAAATCCGCAGTCGTTCCACCGGCACCCTGGTCATCGAAAGACCAGTAGCCGATGGGCAGCGCCAGCGGCGGCATGGAATTCGGATCATTGGGATTGGTCCCTATCTGCAGCTCGTCGCCATCGTCGGTTCCGTCGTCATCAGAGTCGGCATCAGTGGGGTCTGTCTGGTGAGTGTCCACCTCGGCCCCGTCCTCCAGGCCATCACCGTCACTATCGGCATCCCTCGGATTCGTCCCCGTGTCGGTTTCGCTCACGAAGATTCCGGTTCCACTCTCCACACCGTCCAGCAACCCGTCATCGTCGCTGTCGTCATTCTGTGGATCAGTCCCTCGCTCGAACTCCTCCAGGTTGACCGAGCCATCATTATCCGGATCCCCGGCCGGTCCATTGTTGATATCGACCGATCCGTCATCAGCGGGATCGAGCCCATTGGCCGTTTCCCAGCTGTCGCCAAGACCGTCCTCGTCACCGTCCAGGGCGGGGCCAATCGCCACGATCTGAAACCCGTTGGGACGCGAGCGGGTGTCCCCGGCACTGCCCCGGACGCCGGCTATGGTCAACTCCGCCCCCGACAATCCCGTGAAGAGAGTGTAATTCGAGGCCGTCGTGGCGCCGCCGCCGGTTTCCTGGCTGCCAATGTATCCAGCCGCGCCTCCGAACGGATCAGCTCCGGCCAGGGGAAAGTTCAATCCATTGCCACCCGGTTGATAACTATAGTAGGTGGTGGAAGTGAGCCCTCCGTCATCACTGACGGTGAAACCCATCGCGCCGGCGCTGTCGGTGTTGTGATAGATCCGGAGTTCGTAGCCGCTTGACATGAAGGAGGCGGGAATCCCACTGACAACGATCGGGGGTCGGTCGTGGAAGTTGTCGAGATACCCCTGCATCATCGTGGCATCACCACCGCTGTTGTCTACGCCATTGGTGGTCCAGTGGTTGGCCACTGACCAGTTCACAGTAGCCGTGGTGGCGACCCCGCTGTCGTCGACAAGGTCAAGAGGCCCCTCATTAAAGGCATTTCCCTGACCGCTGTTGTTCCAGTTACCGACCGGAATCGAACCTGCCACGCCCGTAACCGCGCCAGGAGTGCCAGTGCCGGTCTGGCCGTCGAAATTCATGCTGATGACAGCCCCGATGACACCCCCGCCCGGAACATCAGTCGGATCGGTCGGATCCGATCCACTGGAAATCTCGGTGCCGTCATTCACACCATCATCATCCGTATCCTGGTTGTTGGGATCGGTGACAAAGGGATCGGCGGAAGTTTCCGCCCCGTCGAGCAGGCCGTCTTCATCGCTGTCGTCATCCAGCGGGTCCGTCCCCGTGTCGGTTTCGCTCACGAAGATTCCGGTTCCACTCTCCACCCCGTCCAGCAACCCGTCATCGTCAGTGTCGTCGCTCTGCGGATCGGTCCTCCGTTCAAACTCCTCCAGGTTGGCCGAGCCATCATTATCCGGATCCCCGGCCGGTCCATTGTTGATATCGACCGATCCGTCATCAGCGGGATCGAGCCCGTTGGCCGTTTCCCAGCTGTCGGCAAGGCCATCCTCGTCATCGTCCAGGGAAGGACCGGTAGACACGATTTGAAATCCGTTGGGACGCGAGCGGATGTCCCCGGCACTGCCCCGGACGCCGGTTATGGTCACAGAGGCCCCCGACAATCCCGTGAAGAGAGTGTAATTCGAGGCCGTCGTGGCGCCACCGCCGGTTTCCTGGCTGCCAATGTATCCAGCCGCCCCTCCAAACGGATCAGCTCCGGCCAGGGGGAAATTCGATCCATTGCCACCCGGTTGATAGCTATAGTAGGTGGTCGGACCACTTCCATCGTCGACGGTGAAACCCATCGCGCCGGCACTGTCGGTGTTGTGATAAATCCGGAGTTCGTAGCCGCTTGCCATGAAGGAGGCGGGGATCCCCGTGATTTCGATCGGGGGTTGGTCGTGGAAGTTGTCGAGATAGCCCTGCATCATCGTGGCATCACCACCACTGCTGTCTACGCCATTGGTGGTCCAGTGGTTGGCCACTGACCAGTTCACGGTAGCGCCGGTGGCGGCACCACTGTCGTCGACAAGGGCAACCCCTACCCCGACATTGCCGCCATTTCCGGTTCCAGTATTGTTCCAGTTATCGGCCGGGACCGAACCCGCCACGCCGGTGACCGGACCGGGAGTGCCGGTGCCATCCTGGCCGTCGAAGTTCAAGCTGATGACCGACTGGGCGAAAGCGCTCGCGACCGTCAGGCAAAATGCGACCGCGCACCACGTAGCCGACTTGTTCTTTCTCACAGGGTAATGTTTCATGAGATTAGGTTGAATGGGTTGAATGGGTTGAATGGGTTGTGAAACAGGAGCGATCTCTGACACGAGACGCTTCTATACGATTAAGAATTCGAACATCAGAACGAAAGAAGAATTGCAGTTCTGTACGGAAGCAGGACTCAGCCAACACGGAGAATGAGACCGGGACAGGCGAGTATTACTGGCAGGGAAAAGTTCCGGGTATCCATCCTAATGGAGTCCTGTTCGCCAAGATCCGTGATATTAGGACGAAAATGTTTACGCATGGTTCCCTTGAGCGGCAGCTCTCTGAATTTCAGAGATCCATATATTTCAACTTCCTCCTGCTTTGCGAACAACTCTCCGCCTCCGGGAAACTCCCTACTCCGGGACGGAAATGACCGTCTCCCGGGTGGCGGGGTCCACCGGATGGCTACTTGAGGAACCGTCCGGCCAGACCACCTCCACCCTGGTCACGCCCGAATCGAGGAAGATCGAGGGAGTCGACTGGGAGAGATAGCCCCCACCCTGGTAAACTTCCTGCACGCGCGTTCCATCCTTACTCACCAGAGTCACCCGCGCACCGGCAACGGAAGGGTTTCCCCCCTCCCCCTGCAGGCGGAGAACAGCGGCGGAAGGCGTGCGGCGGTTGGTGAAGGCGAGCAGTTCCCCGTTATTGATGCCGACCAGGAAGTCAGGGCGGCCATCACCATTGAGGTCGCTGCAGGCCAGTGCCCGCCCGTCGGTAGGCACCACTAGTCCACTTTCGGAGTGTGAAACCATGGTGAAACCCCCTTTCCCATCACCTCGAAGCAGGACGCTTAGTCCGCCCCGGAACGGAGGGGTCTCGAATTGCGAATTGGAAAAGTTCTGTACCGCATAGAGATCCAGCTTGCCGTCACCGTCCACCTCCACGAATTCAAGACCGAAAATGGCAGACGACTGGGCCGCCTTGGGAAGGGGCCGGAAGGAAAAGCCCCCCTTTCCGTCGTTGATGAAGATCCCGGATTCCAGGGTGTTGGCCTCCAGCTTTACTGATTCGCTCAGGCATTCCTTGGTATAAATCTGGGGCAAGGTCGCGCTCGCAAACTGGTGGAAGGTGCCAAACTTCTTACTGAGGTGCGGCATGGCCTTGGTGGAACAGCTCTTCCCGCGAGCGGGCACGATTACATCATTCTCGTACTTGGCCTCCACCAGCCGTTTCACTCCCTCGTCCCCGTAGTCTCCATAGTAGAGTATGACCGGATGGCCGGGATCAGCATGATACTTGGTGTTCAGTCCGACATTACCCACCGCATAGTCGATGTCGCCATCATTGTCGGGATCGCCTCCCGTGATGCTGTTCCACCAGCCCAGGTGCTTGTGCAACCCGCTCTTTTCCGTGACATCCACCAACGTGCCTTTTTCGTTTCGAAAGAGCTTCACCGGCCCCCACTCGTGAGTGACCAGGAGGTCGATCCAGCCGTCTCCGTCGGCATCGGACCACAGGGCGCCAGTGACCATCCCTGTGGAGCGCAACCCCGGGGCCCGCTCGGGAGGAGCTTCCACAAACCTCACCCTGCCCTCGCCGGACTCGTTGAGAAGGAGGCGGCTCTGCGCGGGCATGGGATAATCACCAGAGACAACCCGCCCCCCCACAAACAGATCGAGATCCCCATCACGATCAAAGTCGGCCGCCACCACACAACTGCTGTTGTCCCGGAACACTGGCAGGGCATCCAGCGAGGCCTTGGTAAAGTTTCCCTTCCCATTGTTCAGGTAGAGCCGGTCACGGGTCATCAGGCTCCCTGGATCATACTCATAACTCCCGCTGGCCACGTAGAGGTCCTGGTCCCCGTCCGAGTCAGCATCAAGGAAGAGGGCTCCCATCCCCTCGGTGTCCTCGTCGGCGTCAAAGGGCGAGGTCGCGCCCACCCGGAAATTGCCCTTCCCATCATTCAGGAAGATGGCACCGGACTGCCCGCGCGCGGTCGAAACGAAAAAATCCTCGCTACCGTTGCCATCCACATCCCCGAACGCAATACCCGGACCGAGTTGGGAGAGCTTGTTGGGCAGGAGCGGTTGGCGCGAGAAGTCCTCGAAGATTCTCTCCTTGTGAACGATTCCGCGCAGGCGCGTCTCGGGCGCGAAGAGCGGATCCGGCTTCTTGCGCTCCATCTTGGGAAGAGCCTTTCCCGCTTCCGTGATGGTGTAGTGCTGGTTGGCCTGTAACCCGCGGTAGTCCTGCACCCCACCATCCGGCCAGCGCACACTCAGCTTGTCGATTGTGGCCGCCTCTCCCAGTCCGACATGCACAATCGGCTCGTTACTGGAAAGATAGCCACTCATGGGCACCAACTGCCGCACGTGCCTGATACCGCCCGCTTCCACCGTGACCAGCGCCCCGAGACCAAAGCGGTTGGAACGCACTCCCCGCAGGGACACCGTGACCCGGTTCCCCGTCTGAGAGTCATTGCGACAAATGCTGACGGGTTCCTCCAGGTTCACCGTGACCAGATCGAGATCGCCGTCCCCATCGAGGTCGCCGTAGGCGCTGCCGTAGCTCATGCCCACGTGATCGAGCCCCCAGGTCTTGCTCACATCTTCGAAGGCATAGTCCCCCTTGTTACGGAAGGCCAGGTTCTGCTCCAGCTTGGGAGGCGAATTCTCGTAGTGATCCCACAAACTCTTCCCGATCTGGTCAGCCGCCGTGAACGAAATATCCGAGTTATTGAAGTCGCGCGCCATGCCGTTGGAAATAAAGAGATCAACCCGCCCGTCGTTATCAAAGTCCGCCAACTTCGGGGCCCACGACCAATCCGAATTGGACACCCCCGAGAGGCTTGCGCATTCGGTGTAGCGCCCCGTCCCGGTGCTCACATACAAGCAGTTGCGCATCACCTGACGAGGCAGGGCCTTCTCGATGAGGTAGCGCAAGACACCCATCTCCCCCATTGCCATCTTGGACTTGTAGTGTGTGGTGGCCGCCATATCGAGAGCCACGAAGTCGAGTTGCCCGTCATTGTTGATGTCCCCCGCATCAGCCCCCATGGAAAACCAGGGCGTGTAATTGACCACCGAGGTGATGGTATTGGTGAAGGTGCCATCCCCATTATTGCGGAACAGGTTGTCAGGATCCGCGAAGTCATTGCAGACGTAGAGATCCATCAACCCATCGTGGTCATAGTCCCACCAGGTGGCTGCCAGGCCGTGGCCGCGCACCTGAATTCCGGCCGTCCCACTGACATCCTTGAACATGCCGTCGTCATTACGCAGGAGAATGTCGGGACGGCCTACTTCATCCATGTCGTAGTTACCCGGCCCCTTCTCGCTAAGGCCATAGAATTTCCTGAACTCCGGCTTGACCACGGCCCTGTCATTCCCGGCCTGCTCGAAGGGCGGCTTGACGGGACGGCCTCCCGCCCGGTAGTAGCGGTTGGTCAGGAGAAACACATCGAGATCGCCATCCTGGTCATAGTCACAGAAAGTCGGCAGGAGGCAGGCATCGACCCGGGCCAGACCGAACCGGGCAGCAGCCTCTTCAAACTTCCCCATGCCGTCGTTCAGGTAGAGCGCATTGGGAGAGTCGTAGTTGCAGATGTAGAGGTCGAGGTCTCCATCGTTATCAAGATCGGCCAACGCTGCCCCCGTGCCCCAGGCCTTTCCTCCACCCACCCCGGCTGCCGCCGTGATGTCTTCAAATCGGAAGGCGGTCCCAGTCTGCCGGTAGAGTTTGTTCTGCCCCGGGCCGCTCGCAAAGAAGAGATCAGGAAGCCCGTCACCATCGATGTCGCCTATGGCCACCCCACCACACACAAAGCCGGAATGGTAGAGCCGCTTGAGGGGATGGCTGATGTCGATCCTGTTTTGAAAGGCAACCCCGGTCTGCTCCGGCGCAAGCCGCTGGAAGAGAGTCTCCCCCGTCGGTTCAGAACGCGTCGCGAGAGGCCTGTCCTCCAGGGATCCCTCCGGAGCAGTCAGGACGGGGGTGGAATCCGGTTGCGACGCGCCCACTGGCGGATTGTCGTCGTTCCGGCTACCGCCTTCCCCTTTGACTTCCGGACCTTCACAGGCGGCAAGTAGAACGAAGCCCAGTGCAAGGAGCGAGCCCGCTACAAGTCTCCGGGCGGAGGGATGATATTTCGCCGGCCCGTGCACGGTCCAAAAGGGTCTCCAAAAAATCACCCGCCATGAACCTGGCGGGTGAGCAGAGCTGGGAAATCCCTTTCCCAGCCGTTGTTCATATAAAATCCCTCGGGGCTTGCGCCCACTTAACGCCGACGGCGAATGAAGATGCCGGCCGATCCAAGGACCAGGAGCAACATCGA
>Ga0315329_10001198_pt1 | contig 10299 bp, 9 predicted proteins | sample M150032315metaG_FD_203459 | JGI IMG/M metagenome (GOLD analysis project Ga0315329, IMG submission 203459) | Ammonia-oxidizing marine archaeal communities from Monterey Bay, California, United States - M1 500m 32315 | ecosystem: Environmental > Aquatic > Marine > Coastal | place: USA: California...
CACAGACCCTGGCAGGTTCTTTGAGGACTTCTGCAACTGGCAGAGAATCCCAGCCTTTCGAGACATCATCTTTGATTCGGCCATCCCTGAGGTAGCGGCTAGGCTGATGGAATCCGAGAAGGTGCGATTGTACCACGATCACACACTGGTCAAGGAACCGAAGACCAAGCAGCGGACTCCTTGGCATCAGGACCAGCCTTACTACAACATCTCGGGCATGCAGAACATCAGCTTCTGGATCCCTGTCGACTATGTCCCACGGGAGTCCACCCTCGAATTCATAGCGGGCTCAAACAACGGTGTCTGGTACATGCCCAAGACTTTCCTATCTGAGCAGGCAAAGTGGTTCCCGGGAGGTAGTCTTGCGGAGGTACCCGATATAGACGGCCAGCCTGATTCACACGAGGTTCTTGGGTGGGAGTTGGCCCCAGGGGACGCCGTTGCCTTCCACATGCTGACACTGCATGGTAGCGCAGGCTCGACCACGCGTCGCCGCGCCTTCTCGGTGCGAGTGATTGGTGACGACATCCGCCACGCACCGCGAAAATGGCGTACCTCCCCCGAGTTCGAGGGGTTGGCCGAAGAGTTGCCCGTAGGAGTGGAAATGGAGCACCCTTTGTTCCCGATTATTCACCCCCGTTGATACAGCGACCGATTCAATTACTGAGTGGCCTTGGAGGGTTCACTGGACCCATAGTGTAGCCTGGATATCACTCTAGCCTCCGGAGCTGGAAACCCGTGTTCGAATCGCGGTGGGTCCGCCACTAAGGTAAGCGAGTGTTCAAGCATGAGCCCCCCCGAGGCGATAACATGGCTTTCACCTCGCAGCGACGCGTCGACTTCCCGATGATTGACATGGCACGCATCGTCTACTACCCTCAGTTCTGGGATCTCGCTCACCGGTTCTACGAGGAGTCATGGGAGCACTCTTGCGGGATGCACTACAACACCATCTTGCACGAGCACAGCATCGGATTTCCTCTGGTGCATAGTGACGCTCAGTTCCTCCACCCTCTGGCTTATGGCGACACAGTGCACTGCACCATTACAGTCCCACGCATAGGCAACACGTCTATCTCGTGGCGCTACGAGTTCCGCAACCAGAACGACGTATTGTGCTGGACCTCGGACCAAGTCACAGTATGCGTCGACATGAACGACGTCAAGGAGAAAGTCAGAGTCCCCGATTGGATGCGCGAGGGACTAGCAAAGTTGACACCTGAGTGACTAATTTCTCGGCCACTTCTTGGCAAGCGCCTTACTCAGTGATTCATCCATAGTCGCATCCCACCAGTTGGCGTCTCGCCACACGGCATACTTTCCGCGTATGCCCCTCATATCCGCACCGTCCAAGCGCGCCCCCTGTAGGTTCGAGAAGCTAAGCCTGGCCTTAATCATCTTGGCCCCACGAAGGTCGGCGCCATCTAGAGCCACTTTCATCAGATTAGCTCGCTTCAGCGAAGCACCGCGCAGGTCGCTACCTGACAGATTAGCTCCTTCAAGGTCAGCACCGTCGAAGATGGTGCGCCGCAAATCGGCACCTGAGAGATTGACTTCACGCAAATCCTGACCTACATGCGAGGTGTAAGACAGGTCCTTGGCGGATTCAGTCACGGGTTCAACTCACAGAGACATGTTCTCGAGATGGTCGAGGCCGGCATCGGTAAGTACGACATAACGATTCTTCTCGGGTTGGTTGACGGGGTACTCAAGCAGCGCCGCCCCTCCCTCTAGCATCCTGTTGATGTACAGCGACAGGTTCCACTTGCCGATTTCCCCCTCTTCCCATTTCTCGCTCTGGACTATCAGATTCTTGATGTCCCTAGGCGGCGTGTCGAGCTCTTTCTCAACGGACCTAAGGTAATGGATTGCTGCGAGTATCACATCGCTCTTCTTGTCTATACCGCAGGTGTCGATAAGGCGCCTGAAGGCAGACCCTCTCTCCGGGATGCCCGATTTGAGCGCCACTTCGCGAGCGCTCTCAATAGCCTCCTTTCTGGCTAGACGAATCCTCGAGAGAGTGGATTGCCAAGTATCCTGCTTGGTTATGTTGAGCCAGGCGTCATTGACTTCTCGAGCTGAGCCCGAGAGGTCGATTTCCTCGGAACCGGCCTTGATGTAGATTCTGCCTACTCCACTGCTACTGACTCCGGTCATACAGGTCCCGCAACGCTTCATCGGTGTTAATTTGTCGCAGCGTTCCTTAACATTCAAACTGGCGAATCAAGGGCATTATCGACATCTCCTCATCGTGGGATTCAATAATCCTCGATTGGGGGGGCAGTCCATGGACGAGCACTCGAGCGGCGCCTATCCCCTCGTACTGCATGCCGAAGCGGACCCGAACCGCTTAGGCGGTACCGCAATCTGTGGATTCTCCACTGTTGGCTCTGTGGGAGTCATCGCTACCTCACATCTCATCCAGACTTTGGAGCTCTCTCCGATGGGCACGGTGATGCACCCAAAGTTCCCCGCCATCGCACTAATCCACGATTCGGTTCCTAAGCACCCTGTTAGGGTGTATCAGGGGGACGGCATAGGCGTGTTCACAGCAGAGATACAGTTTCCCAGTGAGAACGACGTGTATTTCGGCGAGACCGTCATGGAGTGGTTCACCAAGGGCGGTTTTGACCGGCTCATCGTAATCGACGGCGTGGTCAGCAACGATCTTGGAATCAAGGAAGATAGTGATCTGTGGGGAGTAGCGTCCACTCAGATGAGTCGCGACCAGCTCGATGATGCCGGCATCCAACAAATCCAGCAAGGAATCGTCGCCGGCATCGCCGGTTACCTAATCGCTGAGGGCGAGCGCAGAGGGCTGGACGTGACGGCCTTACTGGCTGAGTGTAATCCCATGTACCCTGACGCCAGAGCCGCATTAATCGCCGTAGAGGGTTTGAGCGAACTGATGGACCGCGAGATTCCCGTACAGGGATTACTCGACGACGCTCGAAACATCGAAGAGAAGGTCAGAGAGGCATTCGAGAGGGCGCAGGCGATGGCGTTACCCGCACCTAGTTCGGAAGATGACGACGACGACGTTCCGATGGTACGCTGATTCTAGTAGAACGGATTTGTTCCTGCAGCGTGATCAGTGGCGTCGACGACCTCTAAAATCCCTGGCACGCTGTCCTTGATCATGACCTCGACACCCTGCTTGAGAGTTACATCTACCATGCCGCAGCCCTGACAGCCGCCTCCGAAGGCGATGATTGCCTTGCCATCATCCACTCCAATCAGGTCGACATGCCCGCCATGAGAGGCGACAACCGGGTTGACCTCGCTGGCGATAATGTCGGCTACTGCCTTCGACAGTTCATCCATCCACATGGGATTTGGGTTTTCGAAGCTGAAGCCACCACCCATGAGAGTCTCCTTGTAGTCGAGAGTAGTTCCCTCGAGATACTGAGCACTTCTGGCTGCTACGAATACCATCATGCCCTCAACCTCTAACTCAAGATCGTCCTCCTTATGGTCATCGGAGCCGATGAACTGGAGATCGTACAGGAATCCTTTGGGCCCCCTTCCAACAATCTCGACCCTCAGGACGAGTTCAGTCACCTCTTCCGACTGCTCCGCGAACTGGTCCAGCATCTCACGCGCCTTGGAACTGATACTCAGCATGGTGCTCGATAGCCAGCTGACGCGGCCCTCTATTCAACCTGTCCGAGCGCAGGCAAGCCTCATCATCGAGACGCCCCACGCCAAAACGTGAACGATCCTAGAGTAGTTGACAGACTGGGCAGACCGCTCAGGGACCTACGGATTTCGGTCACCGACAGGTGCAACTTCAGGTGCAGGTACTGCATGCCCAGAGAGCGTTTCGGAGAGGACCACACGTTCCTTCCTCGGAGGGCATACTTGTCATTCGAAGAGATAGAGAAGGTTGTTCAGGCCTGCAAGCCACTCGGCCTCGAGAAGGTCAGGATTACCGGTGGTGAGCCGCTGCTTCGTCCCAATTTGCATGACCTTGTCTCGAGATTGAATCAAACAGGGGTAGAGACTGCGCTCACTACTAACGCCTCGTTGCTTTCGAGGCAGGCCGACAGACTCGCAGCCGCGGGGTTGGACAGAGTGACAGTAAGCCTCGATGCTCTCGACCCCAAGGTCCACGCTCAGATGACTGACAGCAACATCCCCGTGGAGACCGTTCTGGAAGGGATCGAAGCCGCAGTTCAAGCAGACCTCTCTCCGGTCAAGATCAACTGCGTTGTCCAGAAGGGCGTTAACGAGGATGAAATCGCCCCACTCGTCCGCAGATTCAGAGGCACGGGCGTCACGGTGCGTTTCATCGAGTACATGGATGTGGGCAGAACCAATGGCTGGCAGCTAGGCCAAGTCGTCCCATCGGCTGACATCCTCAATTACCTCCAAAAGGAGTTCGATTTGATTCCAGTTGATTCCCAGAGTCCCAGTGATGTCGCTAGACGCTGGACCCATACCGATGGCTCCGGGGAGATTGGATTCATTTCTTCAGTGAGCGAGCCATTTTGTGGAGACTGTGTTCGTGCGCGCATATCTGCAGACGGCAGACTACACACCTGCCTGTTTGCTTCGGGTGGCCATGACCTGCGAGCTATCATCCACAACGGAGTCAACGGGCAAGCGCTCACTGACGCGATATCAGCGATATGGTCGAGACGTGATGACCGATATAGCGAGATACGTTCACAGGAGACCTCCGCTTTACCTAGGGTGGAGATGTCGTATATTGGTGGCTGAGCCCCGCACTCGACTCAAGCGTTCCAAACGGCCCTGAACCGACTGACCTCGGGATCATCGTCAGGCAGAGATGAGAGGTGAAACTCTTCCATTTCCAAATCTTTTCCAATACTCTCGATGAATAATCTGGGAAGCGGCCATGGCGGCCCCTCTCCTTCTTCCTGACTCGTATGGTAGCGCCCGATGCAGACCAGACAGCCGCCTGGGGCCACTAGGGGTGACAGCCGTGGGGCAGCCAGTATGCGAACAGGCTCTGGCATGGCCTGTAGGATGTGAACCTCGAGTACTAGGTCGAAAGACGCTCTCCATTCGCTTGGCATGTCGAGGAGATCTGCTACTGCCCATTCTATCTTCGAGCTGGGGTTTTGCTCTTTGGCCCACTCTACGGCCGTGGAGGAGATGTCGAAAGCCGTTACATCCCATCCTCTTTGTTCTAGAAATGCTGCATCCTCTCCCAACCCGCAACCCACCACCAGCGCTCTACCCTTGGTCGGCCTTCCAATCACCCACTCGACGACTATCGGATTCGGTCGTCCGTCGGACCATGGAATCCACTCTTCATCTCGTTCAGCGGAGGAGTACAATTCTTCGAACCACGACAGCGGGTCTCCTCCCTTCGAGGCAGCCTCCGACATAGCGAGCAGCCTCTCCCGAACTTCATCCATGAGATACACCTCGCTATCCATTGGTTGCCGAGACAATCTCATCCCAGGGAGCATCGGTCCTGAATGCCGGCTTGCCGTATCTGGCAACCGCTGCTCTGTATCCAGCATCCCCAAGCCTCTCAGCCATACTCTTGGGGCTGGGTGGTGAGCCGGAACCAAGCCAACTAGCGAGTTCGTCAACTAGGATGAGATGTGGGGCATCGATGACCCCCGCCTCATCTGAGATGTGCCTGACACTACGAGCCACCCTCCTGCACTCATACTCGAAATCCTTCTCTGACCAGCCGACAGGGTCATCCTCGATGGCGCTGGGGGCGCACAGCTCGAGGGCCCGCTCTTCGGTCATCGAGACCATCGCCTCGGTTTGACCCATCGGGCCTGTCCACATCGGACCGGAGATACGCTTGTCGGAGCGATCAACAGGATGGGAAAGCGGAAGGAAGCAGTGCATGGGCAGCGAGTCGAGCAAAGTCTCCGGTTGCAGTCCGGACTCAATTGACGAGGAGACTTCCTCTATAGTAGGAGACGCCACTCTCCATCCAAGTAAACTCTCGACATCGTTAGCCCTTTCTATGCTACGCAGAACTCGTACCGAGACCCTGAGGTGGTGTGACTCCCATATCGAGAGGAGCGGCTCGATCGAACGCTCATGCCGAGCAGCAGTTCTGGCTACGGTCGCTAGCAGCACCCTGAGACCGGAGTCATGCGCCAGCCCATCGGTTCTCACACGCGCCCCGTAGCGGCGCAGTAAAGCGTTTTTTGAAGAACCTGTAAGGGCTGCACTATCGGTGGCACTAATCTCAGCAACACCTCTTCTGGCCAGTGACTGGATAGCGGTGTCGAGGAATGGCAGGGGAGATCCGTACGGATCGATGTCGACCCAGTGTCTCCCGTGCTCCAGCACGCTCTTGCGCAAATCACCCAGATGCGGAAGCAACTCGCCTTCTCCATGCTCTGGCAGGAACTCCTCATGGCAGCGCATAGCCCAGTCGAGGGCCACCGGGTCCATGTCCCCCATCGTCGCGCTGATGCGAGACGCGCTCTGTGCCGGCAGCTCGTTCAGCCAACGTCTAGCCCTCAGCCCGGTGGCCGACAGCCCATCCAATGCATAGATCGAGCCATCCCCCAGCAGCCCCGCCTCGATGCAATGCTGCAGCAGCAGCACGCTGCGGGTCCTACTCCCAGACATCGCTGGATTGTGGAACACTGCACCCTGTCCCTTCGCAACCGGACCTGTCCCTGACCCGCTCGGGTCGCAGGCCAGCCTGCAAAGTGTGCGCCCCTCGCGGTGCAGCACACCGGGCCAACCCTCCGGCTCCGTAGCATCCATGCTAACCCGAGACGATTATCGCACAAGGCATTGACGATTACAAGGCTCACTCAGTAGTGCTCAAAAATGACACTCTGGTCAGGGTGAGTCACCCTTCTGCCGTCGTCATTCAACGAACCAACCCTGCGGGTTCCAGGAAGCCTCTCTGACAGCCACTCCGTAACCGCTTCAGCAACATCTTCCGACACAGCCAGAACCATCCCCATCCCCATGTTGAAAGTGCGATGCATTTCCTTGTTGTTGACCGAGCCGATATCGGCTATCCACGAGAACTCGGGATGCACCGGCAGAGGGTCGTCGATGTGCCAGCCAAGACTGTCATGCAGTCTAAGAAGATTGGATAGACCTCCTCCGGTGATGTGAGCCATCGCCTTGAGGTCCTCAGACGAGCATGGCCCCTTGCCTTCCCGGCATGCCAGCACCAAGTTAACGAGAGGGTCTACGTATATCCTAGTCGGATTCAGCAGGACTTCGCCCAGAGTGACCTCCTCCCCCCCTGCCCACTTGGCTATCCGGCCGTCGTCACCGACATCGAACGGAACAGCCTCGTCGAGTGGTGCACCAGAGCGCTCGAGCACCGCTCTGACCAAGCTGTAACCGTTGGAGTGGATGCCGCTACTGGGAAGCCCAATCAGAACATCCCCCGATTCGAGCCCATCCCCGGTGATAGCATGTCCCGCGGGGAACCAGCCGAGAGCTGTCCCAGAGAGGTCGAGTTCGGTCACAATCCCCGGCAGAGTGGCAGTCTCGCCTCCGGCAAGTGTCACTCTGGCCAGCCGGCACCCCTCATCAAGTGAGGATCCCAGCGCTGAGTGTACCTTGGGATCGGTCTCTGGTACTGCGATGTAGTCAACAAAAGCGAGCGGTTCTGCGCCAACACAAATGAGGTCATTGACGTTCATAGCTATGCAGTCAATGCCCACGCCTTGCAACCATCCTACCTGACTGGCCAGCTGCAGTTTCGAACCCACACCGTCGGTTGCTAAGGCCAGTCGAGAATCACCGAACTCGACGATACCTCCGAACCCTCCAGGTAGGGGGACTGGAGCGCCCTTCTCACCCGGCGCCCTCACTGATGAGCCGAGCGCATTTATCAGGCTGGATATCGCAAGTCCCTCAGCATCGATGTCAACACCGCTGGAAGCGTAGTCCATCGTTTCCCCCCCCACAGCCCTGCGGGGAGACAGCACCTCATCATTTTCACTATCAGAGAGCCACTATTATTGAAGTTAAAACCATGAAAATAGCTATTTTAGTGGTTTTTTATCGCCCAATCGGTTTACCTTCGGAATTATTCACGAATCTCTATAACGGACACACATTGTCGCGGGCGCACTGGAGCGTGATTACGCTATGAAAAATAATAAGATAATTGCAATGATGCTTACCCTGAGTATGCTGGCGGCTGCGTTCGCTGGTTGCCTAGGGGGGGACGATGACGACGAGTGGGAGCTTACAATGGCTCCTGACGTCAACGCTGTGTTTGTGGAGTCCGGATGGGACCCCATAATTCCCAACCTGAATGCCGGCGAGATGTGCGACGCTATCATCTCGGCGATGACGAAGACGGATGAGCGCGACCTAGTCGTCGACTTCACCAGGGCATACTACACTAGTAGCCAGGGTGTAATCGGTGGCTCCGGTTCAGCTTCTATATCCGAAGTTAGCGCATTGAATGCAGCTGGCACGATTATTGGAGTTCAGTCTGGGACCACCTCAGACATATACGCCAATGCCAATCTTGCCTCAGCTACAATTAACGCTTACGAGGATTTCCCGTCAGTTATCGCCGCGTTGAACAACGGTGATGTGCATTACGCTATGGGAGATGCACCCGTTCTGTCTTTGGAAGGTACCCTCATGGTCACTTTCTCGGACGAGAACTTCGGTCTAGCTGTCCGTGAGGACTCCGGCGAGCTTCTAGCTGCGCTGGACGTCGCTATCGGCGCTATTGTCGCATCCGGAGAGTACGACGTCATCTATGGCGCTTGGTTCGACGGTGCTGTGACTCTGGCCGATGACTCGACTGCTGACACCGCTACAGCCTACCCAGCTGCCTCTGAGGGCAGCACTCTGGCCGCTGTGCTGGAGTCCGGTGATCTGAAGCTGTGCACGGACCCGTTCTACCCACCGTTCGAGAACTACGACGCTGACGGTAATGTAGAAGGCTTCGACGCTGATATGGCTAACGCCATCGCAGACGAGATAGCCGCTAACTACATGGGAACGGACAACCCGATGTTCCAGGCCCCAGCGCCTACAACGGTCAACATCAAGATTGGCGCCCTGTACGATTCCACAGGACCAATCGCTGATTTCGCCCCTGGTTTCAGTTTCGCAGTCGCTACGGCGATTAGCGATCTGAATACTGCAGCCGCTGCGATTGGGAAAGATATGCACTTCGAAGCGGTCACTGGCGACACAGGTTGCAACGGTGATACTGCTGGTACATCCGCACAGAGTCTGGTAGATTCTGGAGTCGTTGGTGTGGCTGGAGCAGCTTGCTCCGGTGCATCGCAGGGAGCTAACGCTGTTCTCTCCGCTGCTGGGATTCCGATGGTCTCGTTCGCGAGTACCTCGCCTGCACTGAGCGACGCAACTGCGCACCCGGACTTCTTCCGTGTAGTACCTAGCGACGCCCTCCAGGGCAACGCTATGGTCGCTATGGTAGCTGATAGTGGTGCAACCAACCCCGCGTTGGTGCACATGGTCAACTCCTACGGAGCTGGCTTGGCTGATTCGTTCAAGACTAACTGGGAGGCAGCAGGTAACACCCTCTGTGCCCAGATTGGCTACGACGAGCAGACGACAACCGACTACTCTGCATTAGTTCAGAGCGTAGTCGACGCAGGCAACTGCGACGCAGTCGTGTTGTCCTCGTACGCCGCAGATGGAGCCATTCTAGTCGAGACTATGGCTGGTGCACAACTCGGACTACCGGTTTTCGGAGCTGACGGAATAGCTGGCGAAGCAGCACTAGACTCGTACTCTAATCCGGCTGCCTCCAATGGCGTCACAGTAACCAAGCCTTCGAGTGCTTCTGGATCGGGAGACTTCCCGGACCAATGCAGTATGGACGCAGGTTGCTCGTCAGGAATCTTCACTTCAGAAGCCTACGACGCTGTGATGATAATTGGTCAGGCCGCAATGATGGAAGACGGAGCCAATATGGCAAGCCACATCGCCATGGTTGGAGTTGACTATGCGGGTGCCAGTGGCACTCACACCTTCTTCGCGAACGGTGACGTTGCTGGTTCAGGCTATGATGTCTGCACCTTCAACCACATACCAACATATGGCCAGTACTTCAACTGCGACAGAGCATGGACATCTGCGGGCGGCCTTGCCGCTGTCCCGTGGGCAGGTGCTGTAGTCAAGATTGGTTTCATGGGTGATGCTACAAGCCCGGCCATCAGCGACTACTGGGTACCATTCCAGGTTGCAGCGACAATTGGCCTCAACCTAGCCAACACTATCGCATACAATCAGGGCGTTCAGTTCGAGCTTGTATGGGGTGACACTGCCTGTAACCAGGATACCTCTGCTGCTTCAGCACAGAGCCTAGTGGACGCTGGCGTAGTC
>Ga0315329_10001199_pt1 | contig 10297 bp, 8 predicted proteins | sample M150032315metaG_FD_203459 | JGI IMG/M metagenome (GOLD analysis project Ga0315329, IMG submission 203459) | Ammonia-oxidizing marine archaeal communities from Monterey Bay, California, United States - M1 500m 32315 | ecosystem: Environmental > Aquatic > Marine > Coastal | place: USA: California...
ACTGGGGATTGAATTATTGGAGATTCAGGAAGGGCAATCGCGGGTGTAGGCGCTGGAGTGGGTTCTTCAGCTGGGGATTGAATTATTGGAGATTCAGGAAGGGCAATCGCGGGTGTAGGCGCTGGAGTGGGTTCTTCAGCTGGGGATTGAATTATTGGAGATTCGGGAAGGGCTATCGCAGGTGTAGGCGCTGGAGCCTTTACCACCTCTGGAACTGGTACTTGCACAATCGGGGCTGGAGGTGGAGGAGCACCTTGCCCGGTAAGGTCGACTTTATTGTTATACAAATCATCAGGAGGGAGAGAAGGTAATTCACTGCCACCAATGTGTCCTAGAAGGTCATCATCCATCTTTGGTGATTGAGGAGAAAATACTGCTCCTCGGCCGGAGTGAACAGGTTCTGCAACCTCTGCGAGTGGGTCATGTCCAGTCAAATCAATCTTTGAGTAATCCTTAGGCGCCTCACCCACATCTTCAATTGAGACATCTTCAACTTGGTGGATTACTGTAGTATGAAGTTCGGGTGCTCTCGAATCCATGAAACCAATTTTTTCGGGCTCTTCCGAAGAAAAGTCTGTTGTCTCGTACTGATCTACTACTAACGGATCTTGGTCCATTGTCAAGACTACATCAAGTGCTTCAGTATCATCCCAAGAATCATCTTCTTCAGACATTAGTTCATCAAAAATGCTACTGGAAATCTCAGGGGATACCGATTCTCCTTGGTCACGAGCAGATTTCTCCATCTCGTAATAGCATTGGACACAAGTACTGACTCCAGCAGCATTGTTGAATTCGCAATAAGGGCAGGCATTGCTCTCAACTACGTCCCCCCCTCTGCGCTTGAACATGGACATCAGCATTTCTCGGGCAACTGATTTCCTTGTTAAGCCTCACCTCCCCATGTGAGCCGACATCATGCTATACCAGAGACACTTGGCTTAATCATGGGAGAGAGGGGCGGTGTTCGCCGAATGGACACTAGGTCCACTTCCAAGCAGTCAAGAACAGCAATTCATGATTATCGCTGGCAACGCAGTCAGGACCATTTTGATTGCTTCACAAAACTCATTGGGATTGAGTTGGAAGATGAACTCAATCAGGTAGAAGAGCGCTGGAAAAATTGGTCAAAACAAAAACTCCTCAAGGCAGGTATTGCACTTTTTGATCTACAAGGGCGCAGTTCTGGCAGGTTCTTTGGTGAGCCAATTCTTGTTTTCGAGCAACGTGGAGGGGGCTCTCTCCCCTTCCATCGGTTTGGACATGGAGACATGGTGATCATCAGTAGAGCTCGACCATGGGGTGAAAAAGTCGTAGAGGGAGTGGTCTTAGACCGAAATTCGCGACGTATTCGTATTGTCGTTTCAGAAAAACCAAGTGATATTCGCAAAGGTGGATGGCGTCTTGACCGCGGCGCCAATAGAGTCGCACACGACCGAATGCATGAAGCATTGATCTCATTCCATTCTACCGAAGGTAACAGTGGAACCGTATTACGTGATTTACTACTTTGCCAACCACATGATGTTGCTTCATCGGCGGAAATGCCACCGGAGATGCACGGGCAAAAAAGAATGCCTTGGAGCCTGAAAGGTGCGATGCTAGATGAAAGTCAACGCCTAGCGATAGACAATGCAATTGGACGACGATTATCATTGATTCAGGGGCCACCAGGAACCGGGAAAACGCATACTGCAGTTCATCTCCTTTCTGCAATGGTACAGATGGGGCGAGGGCCGATTCTGGCATGTGCAGAATCGAATGTTGCCGTTGACAATTTGCTTGAAGGTTTACTTGACTTAGGAGTAAAAGCAGTACGTTTTGGTAGACCTGTCAAAGTGAGAGAGCATTTGCGTGAAGCTACACTAGATGCTAAAGTTTCCAGCCATCCAAAGCAAGATGAAGTCGCATTCATCAGGGAAGAAAACGAAGCAATGAGAGCGAAATTGCATGACCTCAAAGGTAAGGATAAGGGACTTGCACATCGAGATATCAACCGCAATTACCGTGAAATGCGTGAATTGGAACAAAAGATTGTCGAAGAAGTTCTTTCAGGAGCTGAAGTTCTTTGTTCGACCAATATTGGTGCCGGGCACTTCACTCTCTCTAGCAAAAGATTCCCAGTAGTATTGATTGACGAAGCAACTCAAGCAACTGAGCCTAGTGCATTAGTTCCAATTGTGAAAGGAGCACGCCAACTAATTCTCGTAGGAGACCATCGCCAACTTCCACCAACAGTTACCAGCCTAAATGCTGAGAAGGGTGGACTTGATATTCCACTATTCGAACGATTATTGAAAAATGGTATTCCTGCTCACATGCTTACCACTCAATACCGCATGCATCCTTCGATTAGAGAATACCCTTCAGCTAGATTTTATGATAACCGACTCGAGGATGGGTGCACATCATCTGACAGACCTGCCCCTGCGGGATTCCTTTGGCCAGATTGGGACAAACCTGTAGCCTTCGTACCAGTTCATGGAGCGGAGATTGCTGAAGAAAGTGGTTCATCTCGCTCAAATATGGATGAAGCCGGCGTCGTAATAAAAATCCTAGAAGGTTTGTTAGAACCTGGTGATTTACAACCAGAGGATATCGGAATCATCTCCCCCTATTCGGGACAAGTTAGGCTAATCAGGGATCTCGTCGATGATAGATATGAAGGACTTGAAATCAAAACTGTGGATGGATATCAAGGTCGTGAAAAGGAGATTATCGTCATGAGTACCGTGCGCTCAAATGACGAAGGGAATGTAGGATTTCTTAGCGATGCAAGGCGCCTCAATGTTGCAATGACGCGTGCAAAACGAGGCCTCATCGTCATTGGCGATGACCGAACTTTGAGACATGATGGTCAGTGGTCAGCATGGCTAGACTGGGTCACAGAGTCTGGGCTAATGGCTTGGCATATCAGAGATTGATAATGGTCATCTTCACAAGGGGGAGACTCAACCCCTAATCATGGCGGACTCACCAATCACCCTCAACAAGGGTGGAACAATGGCTCAGGCTGCTTTAGCCACAACCGCTCCAGAAGGAATGTTAATCGCTCCAGTATGGAAACGGGGAGTTGCTTTTCTTCTTGATATGCTCTTGATTACTGTCGTTGTTTATTTCTTAACTACGGGGAATTTCTTTGCATACCTAATGAATTGGGAATTGATTACCACTAGTCAAGCGCCCTACTTCATTCTCACTCTAAGTATACATTTTGCAATTTATTGGCTGTACTTCAAGTATACTGGAAAAGGCGCTGGGAGATCATTGGGTCAAAGAGCGATGAGGATTGCAATTGTACATGACGACGGTTCACTGCTTGGTGAATCTCATTGGGGTAGAAGGGCGGTTCACAAATTGCGTTATGTCATTCCTGGAATTGGGCAAATAATCGGAATTATTGACCTTGTTAGAACATGGCGGGACAGCGATAAACGCTCTCCTATTGACAAAGCAAATCATACGGTTGCTGCGGTTGATTGGTCTCTCCCGCAGACCACTAGGGCGGGACTTCGCTAATAGCCCAAATTGGAGTTGTCTTCAAGTACAGGAGCCGAGGGTGAGCGGTCGGTGAGTGGCATGAGCGGTGCAACCTCGGGCAGAAGTGGTTCGCTTGAAGCAAATCTCATCAGTGTTCAAATGGATATTAATGATGACGACGAAGATGTCGTCATTGCCGTTATTTCAGTTTCCAATGAAGCACCTGTTCCAATGGGCGGACTGGATGTTCGCATCATTACCAGTGCTGGAAATAAGTTTGATTCAAACGAAGGTGTATCTAGTCTCGGCCCTGGTGTTGAAAGAGAATGGACCTTTGAGTTTCCAATATCTACAGGACAATGGACCTTTGTGTTAGATGGTAATGGCGATGAAATAAAGTTAGGGTCTTTTGATGCAGATTTTGAATTTGAATTTCAGAAGGGTAGGAAGTTAGCCAGTACAATTGGTTCATCCTTATTCTCTGGGGCCTTTACTGACAACCTTTCTGATTTCGGCCAAGTTCAGGAACGTGAAATGATTAATCCAAATTTGGTGCAAATGTCATCATATGCTGCTGAAAATGCAGAAGGTGGTGACACTTTGATCAAAGCCGACCTCGCAAAGCTCTCTACTGGAATGACATCGACGTCATCAGAAGGTGCTCACGAAGCACCTATCCTAAATGCCAACCCGATTAGAGAAGCACCATTAGCACAACCAGCACGCCGTGAAGACCCATTGCTATCTCCTCTTACTCCAGGGTCAAATGGTTCTAGTGACCCGCTTCTAGCGCCGCTTACACCAAGACCTTCCTCACCACCTAAGCCACCTTCTCCTCCTTCGGCTCCACCATCTCCACCTAAACCGCCTTCTCCACCAAAGCCACCTTCTCCTCCTTCGGCTCCACCATCTCCACCTAAACCGCCTTCTCCACCAAAGCCACCTACTCCTCCTTCGGCTCCACCATCTCCACCAGAACCGCCTGCCCCTGCCGAGGCACCAAGCCCCCCTCCTTCTGGTCCACCTTCTGGTCCTCCTTCTGGCCCACCTGCTGGCCCCCCTTCTGGTCCTCCTTCTGGTCCTCCTTCTGGTCCTCCTTCTGGCCCACCTGCTGGCCCCCCTGCCGGCCCCCCTGCCGGCCCTCCTGCCGGCCCTCCTGCCTCTCCATCTAAGGAGGAATGAGGGCTTGACTGAGGATTCTTTTGTTATGGAAATGTGTGGTAACAAGGCCGCATGGCAAATCGTCGTAGATGGTATTGACAACATTGACCTTGAATCAGTCGGTTCTAATATTGAAGCGGCTGGATATGAAATCGGAATCAGATCACGCTTGGCATGGACTTTCTCAGGCCCTGCTGAGTTAACTCTCTACCCTAGTGGTAAATTATTAGTGAAGACGGAAGATAAGGACCTAGCTGCACAAATTGCAGAAAACCATGTCACGAATTGGGTTAGGGGAATGGAAGACTACCTCAAGGCCGGTGGCCTAGTGGTATATCCAACATCGACTTTGCCAGGCTTAGGATGCCTGCCAATCGAAGAAGGATTAGACCAATTATTTTCGAAAAAGAATCGTTCTTCAGAAATGCCAGTAAGTCTCGGTGTTGAAAGTATGAACCAAGTTTCTGACTTGGTAATAATTCCTGAATGTGTAATTCAACTTCTCGAAAGTTTTCCAAAAGGTTCGTTGACCCTCGTTTTGCCTGCAATAAATACCCTTGATTCGCGACTGGGAGGAGATTGGGTCGCAATCAGAGTTTTTGCACATCCTGAAGCAATTAAACTCGCAACAATTCATGGCCCTATTACTGCAACCAGTGCCAATCCATCTGGAGTTATTTCTGAATGTGATACTATGCTTGCTGCAGAAGCGATTGGAGTCTCTCGTTACATTCCAGGTCTATGCCCCGGAGGTAAAGGAAGTACCTATATTCAATTGAAAGAGAACCCTCATTCTGAAAGGGGCTGGTCCCTAAGCGTTATGAGAGAGGGCGTGATACCTCATGCAGACGTGAGGGAATGGTGGACGACTCCAGCCTGAAGTATTGGCGTGATGCGGGGCATGTTGCGCGCCGCGCTATCGAGGCGATTAAAGACGATATTACTCCCGGGAAAACTTGGGATGAAGTCATCAAATCGGCCGAGAGATTCATCAAACGGAATGGTGGAAATGCGGCATTCCCTAGTACGATTGCAGTTAACGAACTTGCTGCGCATTATACAACCGATCATTCTGTGACTGCCCCAGAAGGTTGGGAGAGAGAAATGGTATTTGAGAAGGGAGACCTTGTCAAATTGGATATCGGAGTACACATCAATGGCCATATCGGCGATAATGCACTCACTCTCGAAGTTGGTAATTCAGCAAATCATACTGAACAAATCAGAGCTGCCAAAGAATCTCGTGATGCTGCTGTAGAAATGTTGCATCCAGGAACTCCTTGGTACAAAGTCGGAGCAGCTGCTGCCCAGCCTAGTATAGATGCTGGATTTCAACCAATTCGAAACCTATGTGGCCACCAACTGAAACCTTGGGAACTCCATGCTGGAATCAGTGTACCTTCATATGCGTGTGGCCCAGACAATGCAGGATTCAAAGGAACAGTGGAAGAAGGCAGTGTATATGCAATCGAGCCATTCAATACCACTGGATCATCTGGATTGATTAAGAATATTGGAACCCAGAACTCTTCAAATATCTACAGAGTTACTGGCAAAGTTAGTTGGAGAAAGGCATTAGCTAGAAAACAACTCAAACCACTAGGTGCCCAACTAGCAAGAACTCTTGAGGAGAGGTATGCAACATTGCCATTTGCTGAGCGATGGGCGTTCCCAATGCTGGAAAAACCATTCCCTGATGCGGATGAAGAAAGTCGTCAGAGCAAATGGAATGCCTTAGTAAAGAAACTCATCAGTATTCGATTCCTAGAAACATACCACGCATTGGCATGTCATGATGATGGATTGATTGGACAATTCGAGCATACTGTACTGATAACTGATGGTGGGCCTGAAATTCTAACCGTTGAATGAAGTGCTTTTTAGCGCGCACACGCGTGCAAAACGATGTATTGTTCCCCAGTACTGCAAAATGGTCTTAAGCCGTGACATCATCGTGTCGACTGAACAGGGCTGTTGAGGTTCTCGTTGAGTGCATCCCATCCCCTCTCCGTTGGCTCTCACCCTGTTCACCTTTTGATCAACTCCGGTCGATAGACTATTTCAAATAATAAATTTACATTTTATTAATTAAATAATAATTGGTCAAAAATGGCTACAAATCGTATGTACCAACCCCACGGGTGTTATTTTTTCCACATTTGGTCGCGATGCCACAGGGGCGCAGTACAACGATTTTTGCAGGGTTCTTAGATGTAAGCCGGCGGAATATTCATATATGCAACCGGAGGTAGACGAGTCAACCCCCCTCGGGGGAAGGAGGACAAAAATATGAACAATGAAAACCGAAACGATGAGGCAGTCAGTCCAGTTATCGCAACCATTCTAATGGTCGCAATTACTGTAGTATTGGCGGGTGTGCTGTACGTCTGGGCTTCCAGCCTTGCTGGAGATTCCACTGGCGGCGGCTTGGACACCTACACCTGGGACGACCGCGACGCACAAGGCGAGGGAAACCTAGTTGAAGTATCCATGAGCTCCGGTGACGGCCTAAACTGGGCAGTCGTCAAGATCACCATCTCTGTAGATGGTGGCACACCACAAGCGTGTGCTCAGGATGACAGTACTGCATCATGCAGTTACACTGCATACCAGGGCGCAGGAAACAGCCAACAGTGGGAAACCTCTGAAGGTATCACCATTGCAGGAACCTGTGATGATGTTGCAGGCTGCAATGTTGACGTAACCATCACCAAGTTGGGTGTTGGATCCGAAGATGACAAGGTCATCGGACAGATCACCGCATACGCTGACGTTACCGCTTGAAACTGAGAAATCAGTGACATCGTAGTTAACGAGTATTACTCGAATCTGCCCCTCTGAGGACTTCGGTCCTCAGGGGGGCTTTTTTCATTTTCCGATTTCTTGGGAACGATTTTTTGCTAACTCATTTCGAACATCCGTATGTTGTTCCCAAAGGTGGAGGCTCTTTCCTCTAGCAGACATTAGAATCGCAGAAAGAAGATTCTCCATGCCGGATAGAATAGTACCTGTAATCTGAAATCCCAAAATGGATTTGCCTTGCCTCATCAATAACCATGAGACTACACAATAGATCTCAATCCCTGTTAACCAAAGGATCTGATCTCCAGCCACATTACGCATCATAGCAGTAAGAGCCGCTCCTGACATCAATAGGGGAGAAATAAGGTGCATCCAAGCATTGCGTCGAAGAATGGTAGAATACCGACCATGTCGTCTAGAGAACCAGTGGCCCCGCTTTCTTGCTAATAACCGCACAATACCCTGGGCACGTCGTACTTTCTGACGACGTTGTCCTTTGGAAGTCGTAGGCATGTGATCTGTGAAAATGAGTGCTGAATCCTGAATCGCCCTCAGGCCACCCAGTCTTACTGCTGTAGCAATCTGTGCATCATCCGCATTCGCTGTAGCATGCAGGTCTACAGAACTTACCGCCCCTGCTCGCCATGCAAGTACTGACCCTTCGAGAAAGGGTGTACTATCGTATGCCGACTCACCAAGACGTATCATTGTGTACATATCGCGATGGGTTATTTCTGCTCCAATTTCCCCTCTACGGTGAGGAGTGCCACCTACTGCCCCAACGGTTGCATCACTAAACCATCTGCGAATTCGTTCAAAGGAGCCCTTTCCAATCGATGCATCGGCATCTGTCATGACGATGATGCCTTCTACATCTGATAGCTCATCGAGTGCTTGCATTACTGCAGTGGTCTTTCCAAGCCTTTTCTCCATTCGAATCAGCTTACTGGATAGAAATGCACCGGGATGGTCTGCCAGCCAATTTTCTACCAGTTTCACTGTATCATCACTGGATGCTGAATCGATTACCAATAGATCTACATCAATTGATTGTGATGCTAAATCTGCTAATTTGGATTCAATAATCAGTGATTCATTCCATACCGGTAGAATAACTGTAATTTGCATATTCGAATCCTCATCAGGGCACTCAAGAGAATCCTTAGCCCATGATGAGATGCTAGCCCTATGGATGGCGAATGGAGCCAATGATAAGCCCGCGAGGCCGAGTTCTGCCCATAGCAATACCTCGCCGACCATAATGGGTCTGACTTACCCATTCGACTTCATCATGACCCCTATCAAAGCCGTCACCAAGCCTATTGCGGGTGGACAGTGTGGCATCGATATGCGCCGAGTACTACATGTCGGGCCTGTCAATACTCCAGGCGGCATGGGAAAGGTAATTCAAATCCTTTTTTCCACTCCCCCCGATGGATGGGAGGCTGAAACTCTCGACAGTCATTCCACCATGGGTTCTATTGCGAAATTTTTTGCAATGAGAAGGGCAAGGAAATATATTCGACAAAGAGGGCATTCTTTCGATATTATTCATTTTCACAGTGCTGCGGACTGGTCTTGGTTTAGAAAAATACATTTATTGAAACAAGCAAAAAAAACCGGAGCAGAAATTGTGTTCCATATCCATAGTGGACGATTTGATTCATGGGCACGTATGCATGGTGAAAGATACGGCTACAATTTTTGGAAGAAGGTTGAGGACGTCAACGTAGTAACTCTCTCTGCATCTTGGTCGGATCGGCTCCGGGAAATTATCGGTGAATCTACGCCAATGGTAAATCCCGTAGATCCATCAATTGAACCTTCATTGAAGAAAAGGAGTGCTACACGATTTCTGATAATGGGCCGACCTGACCCTGTAAAGGGACATACTGAGGCCATATCATTGGTTCATAATCTCAGAAATAATGGTGAAGAATTCACATTGGCTGCGACTGGAATTGAAAACGCATCCGAAAAATGGGTCGATGCGAGGGGATGGGTTGGTGAAGAGGAAAAAAGACATCTTCTTCATACCTCGAAAGCACTACTCGTTCCCTCTTCATACGAAGGACAACCGCTCATTATCCTAGAAGCATTAGCTTCAGGATGCCCAGTAATTGCTTCATCCGCAGTTCCGGATCTTCCTTCCTGTGTTAGCAACATTCCTCTAAGCGATATTGACAGTTGGAAAGAAGCGATGTTGAATCCCATAACGGAAGGGTTGGTTGAAGCTGCAAAGCCACATAATATCGAAAATGTGAGAAAGCAATGGGGAGAATTCTATGACCGAATCATCGATTCTAAAGCATCGACAGAATGAGACCAACTCGAGTGCTCTTCGGCATATTCTCGTGCTTCCTTTTGCAGTGCAGTAATCATTTGGCGGTCTAGGCTCATTATCCAATCAACCGTGTTCTTCACGAATACTTCTTGGGGATATAATTGCAGCCAATCTCCAGAATTCTTTATTTGATGGCCACCGTGATCTATTCCGGCTATAATTAATCCACTTGCCAAATACTCAGAGCGTTTTAGCGGACTGGCAAGATTCCACACCCTGTCCGCTGGCATAGGTAGTAGTCCAACATCATAGGTGGACAGCAAGTTTGCAAGTTCTTCTTGAGGAAGTGGGCCAGTGACTTTGAGCCCTTTCATCTGTACTGCCTTTAGCGCAGTTAATGCATCACCATAGCCATGAATATGCAACCTTGCTTCTACGCCTGCATCATGGAGGCCTGCAAGTATTGCAGGCATTGCCCTTACACCTCGACGAGTGTCAACTCTTCCATGGTACACCATGTCAATCGGGCCTGTTCGCTCACCTGGATTGAAATTATTGAGTTCAACACCC
>Ga0315329_10001201_pt1 | contig 10286 bp, 6 predicted proteins | sample M150032315metaG_FD_203459 | JGI IMG/M metagenome (GOLD analysis project Ga0315329, IMG submission 203459) | Ammonia-oxidizing marine archaeal communities from Monterey Bay, California, United States - M1 500m 32315 | ecosystem: Environmental > Aquatic > Marine > Coastal | place: USA: California...
TTGTGCTTTTGTGTAATCGTATATCCACGGTTGAGTCCTATGATCTTTTAAAAGTGTTATATCTGGCTTATGATTATACAACCAAAGTAAAACAGATTCACCTGTAGAATTTACTTTTCTAACTATTGTAAGTTTCTTTGATACTGGATTATAAGTAAAATTGATATGACCGCCAAACATTCTAGCAGTTAATTCTTGGTATTGTGTAAACAATTCGTATGTTGCTAAACCACCAACTCTGCCAGCCTGCATCAAGTAAACATTAACATAACCTGCTTCGAAAGGTTCAAAACTATTAGCACCATCACCGTCACTTGAACCAATTGTTCTACGAAATACTTGTCTAACTTCAGTAACTTGGTCAGGTAATGTATATTCTTGTGTATCTTTTATTAGTTCTAAAAAGCCATAACTTTCTTCGACGCTGTTTGAAGCACGTTGTCTATAAACTGCTGTTGCTTTATTAAAACCTGCATCATAATGTTGTGGATCTAATTCCACATCAACCATGCCGTCACCTAAACTAAAACGTACATAGTCAAAGCATTTCTGCTTTTCAGTTTGAAGTTCTGCGTTTGCCATATTTGTTACTTCCTAAAATTAGCAAGATTTTTTAATCTTTGTATATCTTCGTCAACAACTTCTTCTGCTTCGATACTTTCCAATTCACCATAATGAATTTTATCGTATCTATACTTCCAGTCTCCAGCACCAATATTATTTGATAAATTTTCTTCTGCTTCTTCTTCAGAATTTGCTTCTACATATGAAACTATTGGTACACTTGCTGTGACCCATTGCGTTACTTTGTATTTTGCCATTTTTTGTTCCTACTTTAATAGTAGTATTTAGCTCGTTAGCAATAGGATTGTTTCAGGATTTATACGGCCGTTTAGTTTAGTTTCTGTAACATTAAGTGCTTCAAAAAACTTTTTACGGTTTATTTTACCACACTTCTTAAACTCTGCTACTTGTTCTACTGGCTTTCTAAGTGTTTTACAAACACTTTCATCTTCTTTAAAGCCTGTAATTGTAGTACCTTTAACACTTAATCCTGTCCCATCACGTTTCTGATGTAATGGATCTAGGCTAGATGCTACATACTTTCCTAACTTTCTAGTTTTTGTATTATACACCCAAAGCATTTCTGATTTAATAATATCGGCTGGATTAATACTTACAAGAGCAGTTTTTTCATCATGTGTTTTGTATTTTATTTTTGCTACTAGTTTTTCAGCACTCTTTGGTTTCATTTTACGAGGCTTACGATTAAGTTTAGCATTGTCTATCATCATATCACAAGCATCACAAATCATTTTGTAGGCTTTATATCTACTTTGTATTTCTGCTTTAGTAAAAACACTAAAACTTTCATCTAACTGAGCCCTAAAATCTAACTCATGCTCTGTCATCTCTTGTTTTTGCTTACGATTAGGTGGGTTAAGCAACTCATGTAACTCATCAAACCCAGGTTTATAAAATCCTTTAATAATTTTAGCATGGTTTCCTTTACATTGATGTATTTTTAACCATTTTAAAGGTGTAAAAGATTTTAAATCAATAAGATCAACGTCTGATTCCATAACATCATCTATTTCAACTGTCATTCTAATAGCCGCTTGGTACAGTCTTTCTTGTATTGTTGGCTTATAAACTTTAATCTTTTGTGCTTCTTCCTTGGCTTTTTCCTTTACAAGAGTTTTACCCTTTTCAATTCCTTTTGCTATGCCAACTTTAATCCATTCGGCCGACGGTCTAACTTTACCCATAGTGCCAGGAAGTGATTGCCAGTATTCATCTTCTTTTTTATTAAAGTCTGGCATTCCGTTTGTTAACATACGACAAGTTATATGTGTTGTAGTGCCTATAACGTAAGAAGGAACGGCTTTAGCACATTTAATATCTTCATTACTATAACCATTATTCTTCATCCACTCGTAAGTGTGTTTAATAAGTTCGTCTGGTTTAAACGTTTGATAATACCAATGATGTGTGGATTCTTTAAAACGATGGTATTGCTGGCCGGTCATGTCTTCCCAACCGTCCCACTTGGGTTCTAACGCCTTATCAGCGGCTGTTATTCTACGAGATCGTTGTTTACGTCTAGCCAAAAGTTTCTCCTGTTTAATGCTTATATAGTAACATTATAAAAATTAGGGTTATTTCTGTCAAGGTCTATGTTTATTATATGATTATAATGTCATCAGCGAAACTTGTCAACCGATAAATAACATTATCGTATAATAGGAAAAAAATATGCCAAGAATCTCAATGTGGAAGGAAAATAAGACGTTTGATTATAGTTTCCACGATAACCGAATCCGTGAAATGTTTACTATTGGCGGGACCGGTGTTAATATACACAAATACTTAGGTACTTTTGAACAAGCGGCAGGTGATGCCACCAAGCCTAAGTACGATACTATCACCGAAAACCGTATACAAGATTTGTTATTTCTTGAAAACAGAGATAGAAAATATGATCAAACAGTATATCAATTAAGAGGTATATACAATGTTCAAGACATTGACTTTGATTTAACACAATTTGGTTTATTCTTAGCAAATGATACTCTCTTTATAAACTTTCATATGTCTGACATGATGGATATGCTGGGCAGAAAACTTATGAACGGAGACGTATTAGAACTACCGCACTTAAAAGATTTTTATCCTTTAGACACAGATTTAAGTACATCATTAAGAAGATATTATGTTGTACAAGATGGATCTAGAGCGGCAGAAGGATTTTCTCCTACTTGGTATCCACATTTATGGAGAGTTAAATGTACTCCATTAGTAGATAGTCAAGAATATAGAGATATACTTGGCGATACAAGTGATTCAAACAGTTTAAAGAACTTACTATCTACATATAAAAAAGAATTAGAAATTAATAATGCTATTATAGAACAAGCAGAAAAATATGTTCCTAAATCAGGATATGATACAGAAAAATTTTATGTTATACCAACTGATAAAGACGGTGTACCTGCTACCGCAACTAGTACAACGGCAGACGACACTAATACTAGAGCAAGTTCATCTACAGTAAACACAGACGAAACAGCAATTTCTCCAGTAAGTAATGATTGGATAGGCGGATATCTAACTGGCGATGGCATACCACCAAATGGATTCCATGTATCTCCAGGCATACAATTCCCAACAAATCCTCTAGAAGGTGAATATGTGTTAAGACTTGACTATATGCCTAATAGATTATTTAGATATGATGGTACACGTTGGGTTAAAATTGAAGATGCTGTTAGAACTACATTAGACGGTACAGGAAGTACACAACGAGATTACTTTAGTGAAAATACAGAAACATATATTGACAATAAAGGTCAAGCAAAATCAGGTAGAACTGGTTTAAGCAAAGCATTAGAGCCTGAGGAAGACGAATAATGAGAACTTATTTTTACGATGAACAAATTCGTAGATTTATCTTACAATTTGTTAAAATGTTTTCACATTACCAAGTAGAATTTGGTAAGGGTAGGGACGGAACTATAACACTTTATCAAGTACCAGTACGTTACGGTGATTCAAGCAGACAAGCGGCCGCTATTATGAAACATAATAGCGAAAATGGTATTCCTACAGCACCTCTTATTACAGTTCATATCAGCGACTTACAATATGATAGAGACAGAATGCAACAACCAAGTTTTGTCGACAAAATGCAAGTTCGTACAAGAGGTGTAGATGAAAATACTGGAGCATACACTCAACAACAAGGCGAAGCATACACTATTGAACGTGCCATGCCAACACCATATAGATTACAAATGAACACTGATATATGGACAACGAACACAGAACAAAAATTACAACTGCTAGAACAAATTTTAACCTTGTTTAATCCTGATTTAGAAATACAAAGTACAGACAATTACATTGACTGGACTAGTTTAAGTTATGTTGAACTAACTAGTCAAAGTTGGTCAAGTAGAAGTATTCCTACAGGTACAGACGACCAAATTGATATCGCAACATTAACTTTTTCAATGCCTATATGGTTAAGTTTACCTGCTAGAATTAAAAAATTAGGTGTTATTAGAAGCATTGTTAGTGGTATACACGACAACTCTGGTTCTATTAAAGACTTAGACATCGGACTTTTATACGGCGATAGAATTGCTATCACACCAAACCAGTACGGTATTATACTATTAAATGGTCAAGCACAACTAATTGATTCAGCAGATGCTGTTAACCAAGGTACATCTACTGTTATTAGTACAAGTGCTATTGGGCCTAGGCCTGATTGGGCGACTCTTATTAATAATTGGGGTAAATTAACAACAACAGGTACTGCCACTCTTGCTAACGGCACTAGTCAATTAAGAGTATCATTAACATCAGAACCAGATGGTGATGAAGTTGTTGGTACTGTGGCACTACATCCAACAGACAAAGACATACTATTGTTTACTGTTGATTCAGATACAATACCAACAAATACATTAGATCCTATTGATGCTATTGTTGATCCAAGTAAGAAAGGGCCGGGTTCAGGTTTAATTGCTTCAGCAGACGGGCAAAGATACTTAATTATAACAGACATAGGTGCTTCAAGTAATGTAGATGGTGCGGATGCTTGGAAGGGTGCTAGTAACGAAGATTTGATAGCCTCAGCGAACGATATTATACAATATACAAGCAATAAATGGCAAGTAGTGTATGATGCTTCTACTAAAAAAACTGATACAGAATATCTAACTAACGCAACAACCGGAATTCAATATAAATGGGACGGATCAAAATGGATAAAAAGTTACGAAGGAGAATACGAAGCGGGAAAATGGCGACTGGTACTTTAAATAGTGTCGGTTGTTTATTTTGGGCTCGTAAAACAAACCGTTTTCTTTTTGTTTTAAGAAATACTAAAACATATAAATTTACATGGGCACTAGTTGGTGGCAAAGTTGAAAATACTGAAACTGTTTATCAGGCTATGTGTAGAGAAATAAAAGAAGAACTAGGCTCATTACCTGATATTGTTAAAACTATTCCTATAGAAAAATTTACTCACAACAAAAATAATTTTATATATGAAACGTTTGTTAATATTATTGAGGAAGAATTTATACCTGATTTAAATCACGAACACGTTGGATATGCTTGGGTAGACATTGATCATTTTCCTAAACCACTACACCCTGGATTGTATAATACTTTAAATATTGATGCTATTAATGAAAAATTAAAAACGTTAATAAGTCAATATATAACTTAATCGTGCTTAAAAGAACCTATATCTAATTCTTGTATAAACTCTCTATAAGCAATATACCTTACATTTTTATACCACTTATAACTATCAGGATACCCATTGGTATTATTGTCAACAATAGTAAATGATATGTTTGGGTATGCTCCAAATACTTGACACATATTTGCCTCCCATTTAGCACTTGATACTGTATGATTTCGTGGCATATACCCTGGTGTTCCAGCATATATATTACTATTATATCCTTCGCCGCCGTGCTGGCCTTCAAAGCCTATCATGTAAATATTGTTATGCTTATCAAACGCCGCTAGGTAAACTGCCATTGCTCCAGCATTCATTTGTACATTATAAGGAACTAAATGAAATTTACCAGGATGTGCTAAACAATTAGGTGCTGTTGTATAAACAATTCTCTCATCAGTATAAGGTTTATCTGAATATTCAGTACTGTTAGCAATCTCATCAACAAGATCTTTACCTGTAGCAACTAAAAAATCGCATTGAAATTCTCTAGACAAAGCATTACATCCATAAGTTTGAGCGGCCATAGAACCTAACACTCCACCCCTATGCCCTAATAAGAAATTTATATTAAAATTTTCTCTAGTTTCACCATTACCAATAACAATCGCATAACCCATATGGGTGTCGTTGTATACCGTTCGTGGTATCCATTCTCTAGTTTCTTTACGTTGATTATTTTCGTACTTTATTGAGGTAATAAAAAACTCGCCATCATACTGGTCACTATTTTTTCCTAGCATAACATTACTTATTGTCCGACTTAAATGCTGTAGTGTTTATTGGCAATAAAAAAAGGGCGAGTAAACCCGCCCTTTAGATATTTTAGTAATTTGTTTGGCTTACATTCTGCCTACAACTACTTCAATAGTACCGTCACCTTCGTGATCTTCTAATGCTTTACCAATTACTTGGCCCATTTTCGGATCTGCTTCGGATCTTGCCGCACCGTTTCCAGCACTTACCATCATGTCGCCTTTGTGTACAGACCCTGTAACTTTACAAGGCACTCTACCAACAAGTGCTACATGGCATTTATGATCGGCTTCCATGCCGTCATTCATTAAGTAAGCAGGATTAGATGTAACAACACCTGCTACGGATTTATCACCATCTGCATCACAAAGTGATACTTCATGGCTTCCACCAAAGTGTACAACTGTGCCTGGAGCGTAATCGGCATCTGCCGCATAACACTCAGCCAAGTCAGCGTATTGTGCCGCTGTTGCTGTACCAGTTAACGTACCACAATGCATATTAGCATAAGAACTAACAGTGGCATTACCAGCCGTTGAACCATCTTCAGGTGTAACAATAGCACTAAATTCATCGGCACTTTCGTCCCAAATCATTGCTACGTTATCACTTGATCCACGCTCTACAACCCAACCTGAGTCATAAGCAGGAGCACCGGATTGTCCAGTTGCCCAAATTTGTAGCGGATCTTCAACAGTTGTGTTAGTTGAACTAACAGTTGTTGTTGAACCGTTTACAGTTAAGTTTCCTGAAACAATCAATTCACCTGTAACAGTACACGCATCGTTTACTTGAACAACACCTGAACCGTTTGATTGTAATACCAAGTTCTGGTCTGTAACAGCATTCTGGATTAAGTTACCAGTTGTTGTTACGTTACCTGACTTAGAGCCATCTGGTAATAGTACACCAGTTGAATTATCATCTGAGTGAGCAGTAAGTGTTACACCACTTCCCATTTCAGTTGTTTTCAATACAGATATACCAGCACCACCGTCTAATTGTAGTAAACCTGAGCCTGATCCTGAAGCAACTTTTAAGTTTTGGTTCGCATCAGTACCCATAGTTATTGTACCACTATCATCTTGAAGTACTTCTTTACCATTAACCCATAGTGACCCTGAGGATACATACATATCTTTCCATTGAGCGTTTGAGGCACCCAAATCAAAACCTGTTGTACCATTGGAGTTCACATTTGGTAATAGTCCAGCACTAGTAAATTTAGCAATAGCCGTTCCTGCTGTTGTGAACTGAATTTCGTCAGCGTCAGCAGTAGTTTCAACATTGATGTGAGTATCAGCATCAGTGTCTTGCATCGCAGTAATAGTGCTTGTAGTAGTTAGTACTCTAGCATCTATGGCATCTCCAGTAGCCGGGGCTTCTGTAAATGTCAATGTAGTTCCACTCACCGCGTAAGCAGTAGTTGGAATTTGTACCACACCATTGATTGCTACCAATGTTGTAGAAGTAGTTCCTGCTGAACTTAGAGTAAATGCGACCGCAACATCATTACCAGCAAAAGCATCTGCTGTCATAACTGTAAAGTCAGCACCCGCGTTCCAAGAAGAACCATCATAGATTTCTTGAGCACCAAGAGTAGTATTGAATCTATACATACCTGTTGCAGGTGTTCCAGGACGTTGTCCTGTTGTACCTACTGGTATAATCATAGAGTCAGTAGCAGAGATGTGTAATGTAACATCGGTAGTTGGCGTAGCCGTTCCCATTCCTACATTGCCAGAAGAACCTTGAACAGTTAATGCATTAGCATCATTGTCAGATTCAATTCTAAAGTCAACATCAGCACTTGCTTCGTTGAATACAATCTCTTGTCCTGCAACACCAGCGAATATTAATTTACCGCTAGTAGATGCAATAGTATTACCGTCTGCTGTAAGGTTATCAACCGCTACAGCCGTAGTAGTTAGTGTAGTACCATCAAAGGTTAGGTTAGCACTATCTTGAATAGCACCAGCCGTACCAGCATATACAACACGACCACTTGTTAGGTCTTCAATGACCGCACTTGCCAATGTTGCTTCGCCGTCGGCTTCAAAAGCCGCACTAGCAGTAAGTTTACCAGTTACATCACAAGTACCACCTATTGCGGTGTTACCACTTGCATGAGCAACTGTAAAACTTGAAGAAACACTAAACGTTGTACCGTCAAATGTTAAGTTAGCATCATCTTCTAAAGCGCCAGCCGTACCAGCAATAGTAATTCTATTGTTAGTTAAGTCTGAAACTGTAGCAGAGTTCATAGTAACGCCGGTTGCCGCCGCCACTAATGCTGTAGTTGAATCAACTTCAACAGTAAAGTTACCTGTTCCAGCATCTGTAACCGTAGCAGTAGTATTACCTTGCTCTAGTCTTGTAGATGTTCCTGCATCAACATACGCCTTAGTAGCCGCATCTTGAGCCGCAGTAGGATCAGCAACACCAGTTACTCTGTTAGCACCCATGCTTATTGTTTGTGAACCCGCAACTGTTACCGCACCGTTAAGTGCTGTAGCACCATTGGCTGTTAATATACCGCCAATTGTTGCCGCTCCGTCAATGTCTGCCAAGCCGCCCATATATAAATTTTGAGCAAGACCCATACCACCACTTACTACTAAAGCACCCGAAGTGTTTGAAGTAGAAACAGTAGTAGCCGCCGCAGTTACTACACCAACTGAATTAAGTGTACCAGCAAAATGACCATTACCTGAAGCACTAGCAACAGTAAATTTGTTAGTAGCAACTGTAAAGTCACCAGCAACATCACCAGCACCACTTATATTAAGTGTAGCACCAATGTATTCACCACCGCAAGTTAGGTTAGTTCCGTCATATGTTAAGCCGGCATCGTCTTCTAGTATGCCTGCCGTTCCTGCTGTTACAACACGACCGTCGGTTAAAGCACCTGAAGTTACAGCACCGACAACAATATTACCTGCTGTTCCTGCCATTACTTCTGAAGTGTTTGTAACACCTGTTAAGTAAACAAAAGCATCTGCTGAGTTATCATAACCAAAGTAGCCAATTTTAGCACTTCCGTCATAATATCTAAATTCAATACCTCTGTCTTTACCGTCATCACTACCAGGAGCACTATCGCCGCCTAGTGTAAAGATTGGATCGTCAATTGTTACAGTTGTTGAGTTTGTAGTTGATGTTGTACCGTTAACTGTTAAGTTACCAGTAACAATTAGGTTGTCGCCAACCGTAACATCAGCACCAGTAGAAGCAAGAGTGCTTCCAGTGATGTTCAATGTACCAGCATTAAATACCGCTGAATCAAAACTACCAACTTCGACACCGTCATTTGTGAAAGTAATCTTTCCATCTGAACCTGTGTCTGATACAATAACACTTGAATTGAGTTTTTCTATAGTGTCACCTGCCGCAGATACTGTGTTATCAACATAGTATTTTGTTGCCAAGTCAGCATTGTCAGTTGTAGTATAAGAACCATGAGCTCTCATTTGCATTGCGCCTGCCGCCGTCGCACCAATAGTTAAAATATCAGTAGCCGTACCGCCTACAGTAGCATTTAAAACAATAGCACCATCTTCAGTAGTATTTGTTACATCAGTTGATATACCTGAAATTTCAGCAAACTGTGTAGCATTGCCACCATCATCATCACCAGTCCAAGCAATTGAACCTAAAGCATCATTGTCTGCCGGAGAAGCACTTTCTTTAACGAAGTGTAATCTACCACCTGACGCATCAGCGTTAGTGTTTTTCATTTGGATATCAGGTTTTGAACCACCGGATTGATTCATAAGAATATCAGAACCGACAGTACCTGTAACAGTTATAGCATCACTAGTTGCGTTGCCTAAAGTTACATTACCGTTCATTGTAGTAGCACCGGCTACAGTCAGAGCACCATCAATATCAGCGAGACCGCCCATATGTAAGTTTTCTGCTAGACCGAGACCACCATCGATGATTACAGCACCTGTTGTATTACTAGTTGCTGTTGTAGTAGCATTAAAGTTTGATATGCCAGTGACATTAAGTGTACTTCCAACAACAACGGCACCTGCCGCACTTGCTGTAAAGTTACCACCTACGTCTAGGGCACCTTCAGTTACTATTTGTCCGCCTGTATAAATGTCTTCTGCGACACCTACACCACCGTCAACAATTAAGGCACCAGTTGTCTTTGAAGACGATACCGTTGTTGCGTTTAAGTTAACCGCGCCAGTTACATCAAAAGTACCGCCAACTACAGTATTACCTGTTGCCGCCGCTACTGTGAATTCACTGCCAT
>Ga0315329_10001203_pt1 | contig 10283 bp, 10 predicted proteins | sample M150032315metaG_FD_203459 | JGI IMG/M metagenome (GOLD analysis project Ga0315329, IMG submission 203459) | Ammonia-oxidizing marine archaeal communities from Monterey Bay, California, United States - M1 500m 32315 | ecosystem: Environmental > Aquatic > Marine > Coastal | place: USA: California...
TGGACAAAGATGCTGTTGTAGCAAGAAGACCATATGGTGCTCGTCCTACAATGCCAAGAAGCATTACTTTTGGAATAAACTATATCTACTAATAAGAGTTTTAAATTTTTAAGGTTATCTTCTACTTATTTGCTTTCAAATGTTTATTATTGTTAAATTGTTTTAGTTAATAAAGTAAAAAAGGAACACATCAAATGAAAAAAATATTAGTAATGATGATTTTTTCAAGTATTATTTTTGGACAATATCACATGCAATCTTCTCTAAGTATTAGAGATGGAGTTAAAGCTACAGATTTTGAAAGCGCAATGATACATCACAATAAAGCACATCAAAATGAATTAGGAGCAGTAAACACTTTTCTTGTGCTTAATGGACCTAATGTGGGTCAATATGTAAGAATGCATCAAGGATTATTTCCAATTCCAGCTGATCAATTAGATGCAATTTATAATGCACATAATAATCACGATCCAGTACCTTACGATAAATGGAATGACAGTATGTTGAAACAAGAAACTGGCACTCAGTTTTATACCGTAAGAGGTGACTTGAGCTATAACATGCAATATAAACCTGACTATAAATATCTTACTATGTCAGTGTTCCAAATTGCTCAAGGTGGAAATGCTTATGCTGAGAATGTTTTTGCAATGATGAATGAGATTAGAGCAGAAATGGGATCTACAGAGCATTTTGTATGCATGCAGATGAATACAGGCGGAAAGTTTAATGAATATGTTTTTGCAACTGGTCACGATACAATGTCTGAAACTTTAGATCAGTCAGCGTTCTATGCAGCTCTTGCTAAACTTGCTGAGAAGAATCCTGATTGGGATAAAGAATGGGGTCAAAATGTTTGGGGTGGTTATAGCCAAACAATGGAGTTTAGACCTGAGTTAAGTACGCAATTAGATTAATTATCAATTTAAAAATAAAAAGCCTATCAATTATCTAGTTGGTAGGCTTTTTTTATACCTAAATTAAAATATAATGAAAAGACGTAATTTTATTAAAGCGGGAGCAGTTGGACTGGCAAGTCCTATTCTCTTAGCAGGAAAAAAGAAAATGAAAGTAAATAAAAACAATCCTATTGTAGTCTCGACATGGTTGCATGGTATTCCAGCTAATGAAGCCTCTATTAAAGTGTTAAAGAAGAATGGATCGGCACTAGATGCTGTAGAAGTAGGTGTACGAGTTACTGAAGCAGATGCAGAAAATCAATCTGTTGGATTGGGTGGCAGACCAGACAGTGAAGGAAATGTCACTTTAGATGCATGTATTATGGATTCTGATGGAAATGCAGGATCTGTTGCATTTTTACAGAATATTAAGCATCCGATTTCTGTTGCAAGAAAAGTCATGGAGAAAACAGACCATGTCATGCTTGCAGGAAAGGGTGCATTTGAATTTGCCTTAAAAAATGGATTTAAAAAAGAGAACCTCTTAACTGAGCAATCAAGAAAAGGATGGTTAGAGTGGAAAAAGGACAACAATATTAAGGATTCTTGGGGTCCAAACGATGATCATGATACGATTACCTCATTGGCACAAGATAATGATGGAAATTTATCAGGAGCATGTACCACAAGCGGATTAGCCTATAAATTGCATGGACGTGTGGGTGATAGTCCAATTATTGGTGCAGGCATGTATGTTGACAATGAAGTAGGGGCTGCGGGTGCAACCGGTATGGGAGAATTGGTAATGAAAACATGCGGCAGTTTTTTAGTAGTAGAATTGATGCGTCAGGGATATTCTGCAATGGAAGCTTGTAATGAAGCAGTTAATCGTATTGTTAAACAAGAAGGCGGAAAAACTAAATTGCAAGTTGGTTATATTGCTTTAGGGAAAGACGGAAGCATAGGATATTCATCTATTCAAAAAGGATTTCAATACGCGCTATACAAAGATGGGGTTAATAAACTTCATGATGTTAAGAGCATTTTTTAAATTGATAACCAGTCTTTTTTCTATTAACATTCACACATGTTTAATAAAAAGTCAAAGATTGAACTAAGACGACAATTAGAGCAGGAAACGTTTAAGCGTATTACCTGTTCTTTTTATCGATATATAGAGGTTAAAAACCCCGAAGATTTTCGTAATCATCTATATGAGCAGTTTTCGCATCTAAATATCTTGGGTCGGGTTTATGTTGCTAGAGAGGGTATTAATGCTCAAATAAGCGTTCCTGAGCATAAATGGGGCATATTTGAGGACTATATTAACTCAGAAACCCTGTTAAACGGTGTAAAGCTAAAAAAAGCAGTTCAAGAAGGAAGTTCCTTTATCAAATTAAAGATTTTAGTAAAGAATGAAATAGTAGCTTATGGCGTAGATAAAGATAGCTATGATATGAATCATACCGGTCAGCACTTATCTGCTAAGGAATTCAATCAATCAATTAAAGAAGAAGGTTCTATTGTAGTGGATATGCGTAATTATTATGAAAGCGAAGTAGGTAAATTTAAGAATGCGATTACACCAGATATTCATCGATCTCAAGAATTATTGCCAGCAGTAGAAGAGCTATTATCTGATGATCGCGATAAAAAGGTTCATTTGTACTGTACAGGTGGAATTCGTTGTGAAAAAGCAAGCGCTTATCTCTTAAAGAAAGGATTTAAAGATGTCTACCAATTAGATGGTGGTATTATTCAATATGCTCATGATATCAAAAAAGAGAATATTCCGTCATCATTTATTGGAAAAAACTTTGTATTTGACGACAGATTAGGTGAAAAAATTACCGATGATGTGATTGGAAAATGTCACCAATGTCGAGAAACATGTGATCAGCATGTTAATTGCAGTAATGACGCATGCCATATTTTATTTATTCAATGTGAAAATTGTGCAACGAAATATGATAAATGTTGTTCGGATGATTGTAAAGACTTTAATGCCTTAGATATTGAAGCACAAAGAAAACTAAGAAAAGATATAGATAAAAAAATTTCTAGTGCTAAATTATCCACGAAATTTAGACCAAAACTATATAAACTATTTAATTATTGGAAATAAGCATATGTCACTACTAAATAAAATAAAAGAAATGATAAGTAATCCAATTTCAGTTAGCTATAAACAGAAAAAAGAGTATAGTAAATTGGATATGATTGTATTGAATCCTGTTTTCCTTTTTCTAATGGTTAGTTGGGTAACATGGTCAGCGTGGGACGTTTCTAGACCGCAAACTTCTTCAGCTGCAGATGCAGCATTAAGCAATGCAATGGTTTATTTTGAAAGAGGAGATTTCGATAACGCAGTCCTACAATTGGAGTCAGTAGTAGAGGATCATAAAAAAACCTCAGCTGCAGTGCATGCTAAATTTTATTTGGGTAGAACTGCCTTTATAAATGGCAATAATGATAAGGCTATAATGTTATTATCTGAGTGTGCTTCAAAGTTAGATTATTCAACATTAAAGACTGAAGCATATATCATGCTAGGACAACTTGATTCAGATCTAGATAATGCTCTTAGATTCTTTGATAAGGCAGCAAAAAATGCGTTATCTGATAACGAAGTAACTTATATATCCATACTAAAAGCTAAGCGCTTAACAATGGTGGGGAAAAAATCAGAAGCTTTAGAAATTTTAGATAATTTAGATTCTGAAAATAATGCCTATAAAGAGCTATTTGAAGAGGTATATGGGGTTGCATTAACTTTAAACTAAGTTTCTTGTTTAAACGGTTTTTAATAAATATATTTACGCAGTATTTGAGTGGGCCACGGCCCATTTTTGTTATAATAGAAAATTTGAAAGGTTGATATGGTAAACAGAGATTTAATTGAGATTTTTATTGAATTAGCGAGAGAAAAAAATATTGAGCGTTCTGAGCTTGGAACAATTATTGAACAGCTCTTTTTATTTATTATTGATAAAGAAAAAGGCGAATCTGATAATTGTAGTGTAATTGTTAATCTAGATAAAGGTGAAATTGAAATTTATGTGGAAAAAACAATTGTTGAAGAAGTAGACGATGATCACTTCGATATTACACTAGAAAGAGCTCTAGAGCTTGAACCAGAGCTTATAGATTTAAAATTAGGAGATACGTTTGTAGAAGTAGTTGATCCAGCAGATTTTGGTAGAAGATTGGTTGCCAATGCAAGACAGTTTTTAAATAAAAGAACACGTGAAGTACAACAACAATATATCTATGAAGATTATGTACAAAGAATTGGTGAGGTAATTATCGGTACTGTACATCAAGTACATAGAGAGAATACTTTTGTAAATATTGAACAAACCGAGTTAAGAATGCCTCGAAATGAGCAAATTTTCTCAGAAAGATTTAGAAGAGGAGACACAATCAGAGCTCTTGTTAAGGCTGTAGAGGTTACTCCTAAAGGTCCAGATATTCTGATATCTAGAAGTGATGATTTATTTCTTTATAAATTATTCGAAATGGAAGTTCCTGAGATTGAGGATGGTATTATTGAAATTAAAGGAATCGCTAGAAAACCTGGAGAAAGAAGTAAGATTATTGTTCATTCTATTGATAAGCGAATTGATGCGGTTGGTGCTTGTGTCGGTATGAGAGGAAGCCGTATTCAATCTGTAGTAAGAGAATTAAACAATGAAAAGATTGATATTGTTAATTATACTGAAAAATCAGAGGTTTTTGTCACTAGAGCTCTATCACCAGCTAAACCAATTGACTTATATATAGATGATGATAGGAAATACTGCGTCGCAATCTTTGATGAAGGTGGCTTAGAAAATGCTGTTGGTAGAAGTGGGGTAAATATAAATTTAGCTTCTAAATTAACAGGTTATACGATTGATGCTTATACCGAAGAAGAGTATGCTGAAGTATTAGTAAATCAAAAAACAAATCTTGATACTTTTAAAGGTATTAAAAAAGGCGTATTAAAGAAGTTAGCTAGCGCTGATATTGTTAGTGTTGCAGATTACTTAGGAACAAAGAAATTTGTTTTAGTAGATGAAATCGATCTTAGTGGAGATGAAATTAATTCTATAAGCACTGTTGTAAATGCTTTTATTAGTAGAAACGATGAGCCAGAAGAAGAAATAGTAGAAGAAGTTGCTACAGAAGAAGTAGAAGAAACTCCTGCTGAAGAAATAGTAGAAGAAGTTGCTACAGAAGAAGTAGAAGAAACTCCTGCTGAAGAAATAGTAGAAGAAGTTGCTACAGAAGAAGTAGAAGAAACTCCTGCTGAAGAAATAGTAGAAGAAGTTGCTACAGAAGAAGTAGAAGAAACTCCTGCTGAAGAAGTTGAAGAGGAAAAATAATACATGACTGACTCTATTAGAATCTTTCAGTTAGCAAAAGAACTGAATATATCTCACAATGATATTGTTGATTTTCTAAAATCAAAAGGGATATCTGTTTCGAGTCATATGTCTCCAATTGATGGAAAAACTCAGCAAGTAGTATATACTGAGTTTGCTAAAGATAGGCAATCGGCAGAACGAGACAGGAAAGAGCAGGTTAGAAAAGAGATTCATGACTCTAAAGTAGTTATGAAAACAAAATCTGTTAAAAAATTTAAAATTTTGTCAGTACAAGATCAAAGAGAGCAAGAAAAGATAAAAAAAGTTGAATCGGAAAAAGTAGAAGGAAAAAAGACAGCAAAAGTTGAATCGAAAAAAGTTGTTGAGAAGAAAGAACCAAAGAAAAAATTAAGAAAAATTACACTACGAGAACCTTCTACAGCTCAAGATAAGAAAGAAATTAAAAAAGACAAAGAAGCGATTAAGAAAGATACTTCTGCAGTAAAAAGACTTAAAAAGACTTTGGCATCGATGGATGCTAGCCCAAAAAAGAAATCTTATAAAAAAGCTAAAAAAGATTCAGATAGTGATTCAAGTGATACTCCAAGAGTCGTCGAGTTGGCAGAATACGCTAGTATTGATGAGATTGCGAAAGTATTAGATGTAAACACTAGTGAAGTTATTGGAAAATGCCTACAGATGGGAGTTTTAGCTACTGTAAATCAAAGATTAGAATGGGACATTATTGAGTTAATTGCTGGAGAATATGATGTTGAATTAAAGAAACATGAAGAAGTTATAGATGACTTGTTTGTAATAGCTCATACAGAAGAAGAGTTGGTAGATGCAACAAATCGTGCACCAGTTGTAACAATTATGGGTCACGTAGATCATGGTAAAACATCTATTTTAGATTATATAAGAGAAACGAAGGTAGCTGCAGATGAATCAGGCGGTATTACCCAACGAGTTGGAGCATATCAGATTGATCATAATGGCAATAAAATTACCTTTTTAGACACGCCTGGACACGAAGCGTTTACTGCAATGCGAGCAAGAGGAGCACAATCAACTGATATTGTAATTCTTGTTGTTGCTGCTGATGATAGTGTTATGCCTCAGACTTTAGAAGCTATTGATCACTCAAAAGCAGCAGAAGTGCCAATTATTGTTGCCATCAATAAAATTGATAAGCCTGGAGCAAATCCAGATACTGTAAAGAGAGAATTATCTGAAAAAGACGTACTTGTTGAAGATTGGGGTGGTAAAATTCAATCTGTTCATACCTCTGCCATAACAGGTGAAGGTATTGACGCATTGATGGAAGCAATCTTGTTAGAAGCTGAAGTATTAGATTTAAAAGCTAACGCTGCTATAGAATGCAAAGGGACTGTGATTGATTCTAAGCTAGATAAAGGTTTGGGTCCAATAGCTACAGTTTTAATTCAGAAAGGAACTTTAAAAATAGGAACTCTATTTATTTGTAATAATTATCCAGGAAAAGTTCGTGCAATTATGAATGAAAGAGGTGAGCGTATTAAAACCGCAGGACCGTCAGATGCTGTACAAATTCTTGGATTTGATCAAGTTCCGCAATCAGGAGATATTTTTGCTGAAGTGGTCAATGAATCTAACTTAAAGAAGATTGCAAATGAAAGGCAAAGAATTAAGAGAGAAATTGACTTACAAATGGTTCAAAAAACTTCATTAGATAGTATTTCTGCTCAAATTAAAGAAGGCGATGTTAATAATTTAAATATTATCATAAAGGCAGATTCTGATGGATCTATTGAGGCTCTTATACAAAGTTTAGAGAAAATTAATAACGATGAAGTTGGAGTTGATGTTGTACATAAAGGCATAGGTAATGTAAGTGACTCTGATGTATTGCTCGCCCAAGCATCTAAAGCTGTTGTAATAGGTTTTGGTGTTCAAGTACCATCTAATACAAAATTGTTAGCAAATCAAAGCAATGTTGAAATTAGAGCCTATAATATCATCTATCAGGTTGTTGAAGATGTTAAGTTAGCTGTTGAAGGTCTATTGAGACCTGATCTTGTAGAAGAAGTTCTAGGAGAAGCTATTGTTAAGGAATCATTTAAGATTCCAAAAATTGGTTTTATTGCCGGTTCTCAAGTTGAAAGTGGAAAGATCACTAGAGACTGTTTCGTTAGACTTATAAGAGAAGACGAAGAATTAATATCAAAAGGAAAGTTAGTATCATTGAAACGTTTTAAAGATGATGTCAATAGCGTTGATTCCGGTTTAGAATGTGGAATTGCTGTTGAAGGTGTTAAAAAGTACTTTCCTGGAGATAGAATTGTAGCATATAAAATAAATGAGATTAAAAGAAAACTATCAGAAAGTTGAATACTAAACCATTTTCAAGATCAGAGCGTGTTGAACAGCAAGTTTTAAAAACTATTAATCAAATTTTATCAAAAGATCTAGATTTGAGAAAATATGGTTTTTTAACATTTTCAGACGTTAAAATGACTTCAGATCTAAAGCATGCTAATTTATTCTACAGCATTATTAACCCAACCAAAGATTTGAAGATTATCAATAAAGAATTAAACTTGTTAGTTCCTACATTTAGAAAGTATTTATCAATGTCTTTAGAGCTAAGATCTACACCTACTTTAAAGTTCATTTATGACGATTCTTTTGAGCAGTTTCAGAAGATAAATGAATTAATGAAAAAGATTGATTAGTTATGATATATAACATATATAAGCCTAAAGATTTTTCTTCTTTTAGTGTTGTGAAGCAAATTAAGAGGATTACACATGAAAAAGTGGGACATTCAGGTACATTAGATCCGTTTGCTGACGGTGTTTTAGTATTGGGTGTTGGTAAATCAACTAAAAAATTATCAGATATCATTCAATATGATAAGACTTATGAAGGTGTGATAAAATTAGGAAAAAAAACAGATACAAAAGATCTTACAGGAACTGTTATAGGTAAAGAAAAGGTTCCTAATATCAATGGTATTGATTTTGAGAAGATTTCTCAATCATTTTTAGGTATTCAAATGCAAGAAACTCCAATGTATTCAGCGAGAAAAGTTAATGGAGTTAGACTGTATAAGCTTGCTAGAAAGAATATTTCAGTTAAGAGAAATCCTAAGCAGATTGAAATTAAGTATTTAAAGTGTACCGTTATTGATAGTGATACATTGCAAATTAAAGTGGAATGTTCATCTGGGACATATATTAGGGTTTTGGCAGAAGATATAGCAAAGAAAATTGGTACTATAGGTCATTTAATAAAACTAACACGAACAACAGTAGGATCTTTTTCATTAAATGACTCATTAACTGTAGAAAAATTTGAGGAAGAATGGAAGTCATAAGATCAATTGAAAATATGCAGCCATTAGAGTCTTCTGTCGTAACTATTGGAAATTATGATGGAATACATCTAGGTCATCAAGATATACTAAAACATATCATAGAAACTGCTAAAAAAGAGTCAATTCCTTCATGTCTAATTACATTTGATCCATATCCAGCGTATATATTATCAAATGATAGCAAACCAATGAATCTACAAGATATTGATTCCAAGCTTGCTGCGCTTGAAGAGATGGGAGTTGATAAGGTTCTTGTCATTCCTTTTACATTAGAATTTTCACGTATGTCAGCAGAAGATTTTTCAGAAAATATTATTAAGAGACTATTCAATCCTAAGCTGATCTCCGTAGGAGAAAATCATTATTTTGGATTCAATAAAAGAGGAGATATATCTTTTTTGACTAAATTTTGTCATGAAAATAATATTGATCTACACACTCCTGAAATAAGAGTGCTGCATGGTAAACCAATTTCAAGCACACTAACAAGAGGGTTAATCTATGATGGACTTTTAGATCAAGTTCCATCATTATTAGGTAAATTTTATGGTTTTAATGTAGTTACGGTACATGGGTCAAATAGGGGAAAATCGATGAATTATCCCACTGCAAATTTTATACCCCTAAGTAAATATCAGATGATTCCTGAAGGTGGCGTATATCTTTCAAGAGTACTCTTAGACGGAGAAGAGTACTTTGGGATGGCAAATATTGGATATAGACCGACTTTTAATGAAAAAAAATTTGTTATGGAAGTTCACATTTTATCTGATAAATTCAGCGACTTATACGATAAAAGATTTTATATAGAATTTTTAAATAAAATTCGAAATGAAATAAAGTTTGAAAGTAAAGAATACTTAATCAAACAGATTGAAAACGATAAGGAAGTATGTATTAAATTGATAGATTCTTTTAAGGAGAAATATGAAATATAGTAAAGAAACGAGTAAGATTATTCAAGACGCAGGTATTGATGTTAATAACGTTGGTAGTAGTGAAGCGCAAATTGCACTTCTTACAGACCGTATTAGATCATTGACAGAACATGTAAAACTACATAAGAAAGATGTTCACTCGCGACATGGCTTAGTTAAGCTCGTATCACAAAGAAGAAAACAATTGAAATATTTAAGAAAAACTAAACTAGATAGTTATGATGAATTAATCACCAAACTATCAATAAGAGGATTATAAAGAAAGAATATGATAAAAGTAGAAAAAAATATAGCCGGCCGACTATTAAAAATTGAATCAGGCCAAATAGCAAGACAAGCGGGTGGATCCGTATTTATTACGTATGGAGACACTGCAATGCTTGCAGCAGTATGTTGTTCATCTGAACCGAGAGAGGGTTTAAACTTTCTTCCGATGCAGGTTGAATATAGAGAAAAACATTATGCGGGTGGAAAAATACCCGGAGGTTTCTTTAAAAGAGAGGCGAAACCAACAGATGCTGAAGTTTTAACTTCACGTTTGACAGATCGTCCAATTAGACCTTTAATTCCTAAGAATTATAGAAATGATTTACAAATTATGTTAACCACAATGTCTTATGATGGTGTGAATACACCGGATGTAGTAGCAGCAATTGGTGCTTCTGCGGCATTGTTATTGTCTCCAGTACCATTTGATGGTCCAATAGCTTCTGTTAAAGTAGGCTTAGTTGACGGA
>Ga0315329_10001208_pt1 | contig 10267 bp, 8 predicted proteins | sample M150032315metaG_FD_203459 | JGI IMG/M metagenome (GOLD analysis project Ga0315329, IMG submission 203459) | Ammonia-oxidizing marine archaeal communities from Monterey Bay, California, United States - M1 500m 32315 | ecosystem: Environmental > Aquatic > Marine > Coastal | place: USA: California...
TGTCAATTCTGATGAGAGACAATGGACATGGATGGACGAAGGCCTTAATTCATTTCTGCAATTTCTAGCCCAAGCAGAATGGCAACAAAAATGGTCATCCGGAAGAGGTAAGCCAAAGAGTATCACCAGTTATATGGCAAGCAGTAAACAGAGGCCCATAATGACAAATTCAGAATCGATTCATCAGTTCGGTAATAATGCCTATAGCAAACCCTCTGCTGCACTAAATGTGTTAAGAGAAACTGTACTCGGACGTGAATTGTTTGACTTTGCTTTTAAAGAATACTCAACCCGTTGGATGTTTAAAAGACCTGAACCTGCTGACTTTTTCCGAAGCATGGAAGACGCTTCAGGCGTAGATCTTGATTGGTTCTGGAGAGGATGGTTCTACACGACAAAGAAAGTTGACTTAGCCATGAAGTCATTACGCCTTTATCAGATTAACACCAAAGATCCAGACATAGAGAAGCCACTCAAAAAAGAAAAAAGAGAAGAGAATGAGGCTAAGGACCTCATTGATTTAAGAAACAGGCCATTACCAAAATCAGTAGATAAGAACAGAGAACTTCTTGATTTTTATAACAAATTTGACCCACTCGATGTAACTAAAAGTGATCGCAGAGAATATAATGATTTTTTAAAAAATCTTGAACCTGAGGAACTTAAGTTACTGTCCCTGAGAAGGAAATTTTATGTTATTGAACTTGAAAATATTGGGGGACTGGTATCTCCAGTTATTCTCGATATTAGATATGCGGATGGCAAAAAAGGAACTATGAAAATCCCGGCTGAAATTTGGAAGAGGAACACAAAAACAATAAAAAAATTAATCGTCGCTAAAAAAGAGATCACACAAATTGAGATCGACCCAATGCTAGAAACTGCCGACACGGACAGACACAATAATTATTGGCCTCCTCGCCCGATAGAATCACGGTTCCAAATACAAAAAAAGAAAAAAGAAAAAAATCCAATGCAAAAAGCTAAGGACGAAAAGGACCGTTCAAAAAAAGAAAAGAATGAAAAGAATGAAAAGAATGAAAAGAATGAAAAGAAAAGTCCTAAAAAGGACTCACAGTAAACTATTACCGTTCACTGTTTTTGCTTACTTCTTGGCATATTCTATTATTCTCGCGACAGCTCATCCAGTACACGCCACATTTGCGGAAGCAGTTTGGAATCCAAAAACACACTCTATTGAAGTTGCACTCAGAGTAAGAGTTATTGATTTAGAATCAGCCTTGTCCAAAGGACTGAAGACAAGAATAGATCTTGAAAAGACTAAACATGTTGAAAAGTATATCTGCTCTTATCTGAATCATAATTTTAATATTCTCCTACCCACAGGAAAAACACTCATCCCAAAATGGTTAGATAAGGAAGTAGGAATTACAAATACCTGGATGTATTTCAAATTTATATTGGGTTCCAAAACCAAACCAACCCAATGCAAAATACAAAATACAATTTTCTTCAATGATCTTGAAGGGCAAAAGAATGTTATCGAATACAGAGAAGGTAAACATAAAAAAATATTCTCCTTTGAAAAAGATACGAAAATAAGACCTCTTATTTTAGATCAATAATTTAAAGAGGCTCGTCTCCCTCATCTAAAAAACTAGTCTTACAGAGGTCTGCATATAGACCTGATTGAGAGAGAAGTTCCTGATGATTTCCACTTTCAATGACTTTACCATCTTTAAGTACGTAAATACGATCAGCCCCACGGACCGTACTCAAACGATGCGCTATAACAAAACTAGTTCTGTTTTGCATCAACCTTTCAAGAGCTTGCTGAATTAGTCTTTCAGTTTCAGTATCCACACTTGCCGTTGCCTCATCCAAGAGAAGAATTGGAGGATTTCTAAGCAATGATCGAGCCACGCTAACCCTCTGCTTCTCACCTACACTCAGCTTCACTCCGCGTTCACCGACCTGAGTTTCTAAGCCTTGAGATAATTGCATCACAAAATCAAACGCATTTGCAACTCTCAGAGATTCCCACAGTTGCTCATCAGTTGCTCCTCTGTTCGCGATGAGTAAATTTTCTCTTATGGTCCCATTGAAAAGAAAACTTTCCTGAGTCACGTATCCGATTGCCTTACGAAGAGACCTTTTCTTAATCGAGTTAACCTCGACTCCATCCACAAGAATATGCCCTTCATCGTATTCATAAAATCGTGTTAATAAATTAATTAATGTCGTCTTGCCCGCTCCTGTTGGTCCCACCAAAGCTATCGTTTGGCCCGGCTCGGCGACTAAATTAACTTTATTGATAGTGGATAATTCTTCACCATAACTAAAGGAAACATCACGATACACAACATGCCCTTTAACGGGATCAGGCAATTCCTGACCTAATTCAAGACCAGGCTCTTCATCCGAATCTAATATTTCAAATACTCTCTCTCCAGCTGCTCGGCCTGACTGCAACATTTGATTAAGCTGATGCAATCGACTGATCGGTTCATAAAATAGAGTCAAATATAATAAGAACGCTGTAATTTCCCCGGGACTCATCTCCCCATCAAGGGCAAGCTTGCCACCAAATCCCATTACCAAAATAAAACCGATCCCCCCAACAAAACTCATAGTTGGATTATATATCGCCCAAGCAAACATTGTGCGGAGAGTGGCCTTACGAACCTTATCACTAGATGCATTGAATCTTTGATGCTCTTCCTTCTCCATAGTGTAAGCCTTAATCTGGCGAATACCGGAAATATTATCATGAAGCAAAGCATTCATTTCCGATGTGGCCTTACGAACAGTTCTGTATCGATCCCTAGTGCTAGTGTAAATTAGCGCACCGATAAATAAAAGTGGCACGGGGACCAGTGCCCACCAGGCAAGGGTAGGATTAATCCAAAACATTACGAAGCCCACTGCTAATATTTGCAATAAAGCGACGACCCCTTGTTCAATCCCATCAATGAGAACCCTTTCCATTGCTGTCACATCCTCAGCCACACGAGTCATTATGTCCCCCGTTGGCCTATTATCAAACCAGCGCAAGGGTAACCTTTGTAGTTTCTGATAAAGATCACTCCTAATATCGAAAATGATTTTCTGTTCGAAGGTATTATTCAGCATAATACGTAACGAATTCAGCAAATCTCTGCCAAAATAAGCAACGCATGCAAGAAGCGTATATTTGACCAACAAATCAGGCCTTTTTTCAGGAACAGCTACATCGAGTACTAATCGAGCCAAATTAGGAAAAACAATCGCTAGTAAAGTACCGACAATAGCACAAAGAAGCTGCAAAGAACCAAGCTTGGGATAACGCTTAAGATAGGATAAAACCCGTAAAATTGTTTTCATTTGAGGGAAATCATAACCAAAGGAAATCAAGTTAAAGCGTATCTATGCCATCACTGCAAGTTTACCTACTAAAGAAAAAATTGGAATACTTACAGCAAAGAGCCAAATTTCACTATAGTGTCTAATCGTAATGTTTTTGTCAGGCCAGATAATAGCTTCTGGCTCGCTCGTGGCAAATTGATACGTTTTATTATTCTGCTGGCCACGCTTTGCTGTGTATCCTTTCTATACTTCTCTCAAAAACCATGGGAATTAGCCAATAATTATAGCAATGAGGAGTATCATCTAGATAAAGATATAATCGCCGGCCTTTGGTATGGTTTTGCATCTAGCGCTTTCATTGGAGTTCTTTTGATCTTCTCGTGGAAAAAATGGTCGAAACATATTCATCATAAAGAACGGACTCTCAATCCTAGTCCTGAAATTGAACATATTCACTCAACAGTATTTTGGATTTTGCTTGTGTTAATTGTTTTATTGGGAGGGTACCTGCGATGGAATCTTGCTACAGGAAGTTTGTGGTGGGAAGAAATTAACTCCGTTAAAAACGCAACTCATGAAATCTCATCTAACGATTGGGCCAAAACTTTGTGGCTTTATCAGAATAAAAATGAATCCCCTCCACTGACAACAGCAATAAAAATATCTCAAAACATTTGGCAAACTGGTACTAAACCCAACAAATTCGAAATTCATGAATTATCAATACGCACACCAACTTTTATTGCAGGCATCTGTTCTATTTTTATAATCGGTTTATTAGTCAAACGTTGGGGTTTCAGCATAGGAGCACTAGGTTCAGCACTTTTCCTCGCCATGCATCCATGGCATATACGGCATGGAACTGAAGCAAGTATTGACGGGATAATTATTCTTTTAACTTTACTTGGCTGTTTATGGATGACCTATGCAATTAATGATAACAAAAAACAGTGGAAATACTGGATTTTGTTTGGATCTAATCAGCTGATGTTTGCATGGATAATTCCTGAAGGAATAATTTATGCCATTGGATTTAGTGTGTGTGGAATCATATTAATTTTATCTCAAAATACAAATTTCTCCTACCGCTCGTTATTTATTGGTCGACTCATTGCTGTAAATGCCATGGCTTGCATGATATATCTCCCTCTTTTCATGCCTAACATTATACAAATGATGCACTGGGAACCATTAGAGAACCCTCACTCATCTATTATGCCAAACTTCACAAATTCGATAGGCCACCTACTATTTGGAATGGATGTCAGCCAACCCGAAAGTGAATTACCTTCAATTACAAAAGAATTAGGGCGAAGTCCTATCATTGGTTCTGCAATCTTATTGGTAACTTTCTTTGGCTTATCATTTGGTATTATTAGGACTTGGATAAACCGAAAAGGTGTAGCAAAAATGTTAATTACAATTATCCTTTTAGCTATTACATCGATCCTAATTAATGGGATTACTGACACTTATCGTCATCACCACTTTATAACACTCTCTCTAGTTCCTTCAGTTATTGTATTAGGCATCGGATTTTCAGGAATCCTATATGCTGTACAATCAAAATACTCATTTAATTTTTTAATCAGTATCCTTGTGTCATGCCTTTATTTATACATTGCTCGTGAACCTAGGAACAGAACGCAAACTCTTCCCTTTGCACCTTACAAAGATGTTGCAGAACACCTCAAACAAAGATCCGAAGGAGGTGAAAAAATACATGTTGTTTGTTACGGATTTGGCGGGAAGATGATGAAGCTTTATTACCCAAATTGCACTTATGTTAAAAACAAAAAAGAGCTTTTATTGGAAATAGATAAATCCAAACAAAAGCAAAAGAAGCTAACGATTATTTTAGGATATCTTGCGATCAATAATGAGCATCCTGATCACCGAGACGGGATTCCAATAATTGAATCTAAAGAAAAGTTTCATAGATCGAGAGAATTCTTTGGCTTGGAACCTCTTTTTAAATTTGACGTAATCAGAGCCATCAACCCCTCTTAAGGTAACCTAGATCAGTTACTAAATGATCAATTGACTCTTTAGCTTCTTGTAATTCTGCAATGGGATCCCATCTTCCATTTGTTAAAGCTTCTTTTGCTCCAGTCGGAATATCAACCGAGAAATTCAGATCTCCCGCCCTGACTGTAGAATTAACCACATCTATAGAGACTTCCGTTTCCGGAACCTCATTAATTAACTCAGCCAAAGACTTTACACTTTCTTGTGTTGCTGCAACACAAGGCATACCAAGCGCACAACAATTTCCAAAAAATATCTCAGCAAAACTCTCCGCTATAACAGCCCTAAATCCATACCTATATAAAGCCTGTGGTGCATGCTCTCGAGATGATCCACAACCAAAATTCGCATTAGAAATCAAAACCGAAGCATCAGAAAAACGCGTTTCATTAAGAGGATGGTCTTTATCATTACCATCTGAATCTTTTCGGACATCATAAAATAGGTATTCACCCAATCCATCAAATGTTACACATTTCATGAACCTTGCCGGTATGATCCTGTCCGTATCAATATCGTTCCCCGGAACGTAAACTGATCGTCCGTTAATTTTTCTAACTTTTTCTAGAGACATAACAAATTGGCGATTGAAAATTACACAGCCTCAAATTGAAAAACTTCGCGTGCATCACTCACCTTTCCACTAACCGCAGCGGCAGCAACCATAACAGGGCTCATTAAAATTGTCCTCCCGGTCGGACTGCCTTGACGTCCTTTGAAATTTCTATTGGATGAACTAGCACACAATTGCTCGCCAACTAATTTGTCAGGATTCATAGCTAAACACATTGAACAACCTGCCGCTCGCCACTCAAATCCGGCATCACTAAAGATTTTATCTAGACCCTCTTGCTGTGCAATAGCATCAACAATCTGAGAACCGGGAACAGCAATCGCTTTCACACCAGGAAATACCTTGTGACCTTTAAGATATTTGGCCACTTCACGAAAATCCGACAACCTCCCATTAGTACAACTACCCAAGAAAGCCACATCGATCTTGGTTCCCTTGATCGGCTGACCCGGCTCAAGCTTCATATAATTAATTGCTTCCTGAATGGAAAGTCTCTCATTCTCATCAGTTTCCTCCATTGGATCTGGAATCTTACCTTCAATGGAAAATCCCTGATCAGGGCTCACTCCCCAAGTAACCGTCGGAGCAATGTCCTCGGCCATGATATTAACAATATCATCATATTCACAATCTGGATCAGAAGTTATACTCTTCCATTTATCGACTGCAGAACTCCAATCATCATCCGAGGGCGCATAAGGACGACCCTTTAAATAATCGAAAGTCTTCTGATCCGGATTAACATATCCACACCTTGCACCACCCTCTATGGCCATATTGCAAACAGTCATACGCTCTTCCATAGAAAATGATTCAAACAAAGAGCCCCCATATTCATAAGCATAACCAATCCCTCCCTTAGCTCCGAGTAATGCAATAATATGCAATGCTACATCTTTGGCATACACACCGGGACGCAAACTCCCCTCAACATTAATTCTCCTGACCCTGAGCTTTCCAAGAGCTATCGTCTGAGTTGCCAAAACGTCTCTGACTTGAGTAGTCCCAATTCCAAAAGCAATTGCTCCAAAGGCTCCATGGGTAGCAGTGTGCGAGTCTCCACAGGCAATAGTTGTTCCGGGTTGAGTAATTCCTTGTTCTGGACCAACTACGTGTACTATTCCCTGCTTCCCAGTCGAAAGATCAAAATAAGTAATACCAAACTCTTCAACATTTTTTGCTAACTCTTTAATCATTGCATCAGCCAATGGATCACTAAAAGGTTGTTCACGCTGATCCGTAGGAACGATATGGTCAACAGTTGCAAATGTACGTTCAGGATATTTAACCTTCATCCCAAGATCCCTCAGCATACCGAATGCCTGCGGAGAAGTTACTTCATGTATCAAATGGGTCCCAATGAGCAGTTGAGTCTGCCCATTGGCTAAAACACGCACAGCATGAGCGTCCCAAACTTTCTGAAAAAGGTTCTTGGCCATCAATAATTATATTCTCCTTAAAAAAAGCGTATGAGGCTTAACCCAATTAGTGATGAGATTCAACCGATGATGACATTATCTGGAAGCTTTGATACGCATTCATTTTTCCTAAATTTACAACATAACTGATTTATTTAGGCTAAAAACCTTCGATATCCTCGATTATTAAACAGTATGAACTATAAAATTCTCCAATAAAACAAGGATCTCTCGAGGAAAGAGGACTTCAAAACCCAATATTTCATTCCATATGAAACTTTGTTTAATATATATTAAATATTAAGAAATCCTTGACGGTAACATATGCTAAGCAAATAATAGAGAAAATGAAAATAGGTATTTTACTGGCCAGCCCTACCCTGCGAAGCCGCATGCAAAGGAAAAGAATCAATGATGCCTTCATGCGATATGACCAGTTAAATCTCACTCCTCAGGACAAAGGATACCTCGTATTGGCTAAAAAAGTTCTTTCATCTGAAAATTGTGAATCACAAAGATCGTCAGATCGAAAATTAGCTAAATAAATCAGCATAATTTCAACAGCTACCCGCAGAATTCCAGATTGCGGCATCCTCATGTTAGGTTGATCTTGTGAACTTATGAAAGACAAACCATTGCGCACAACGGTCATTGGCAGCTACCCATTTCCTAGCTGGCTTCATTTCGCAGGAAACAACTTAAATGAATTCGGCGCTAATGACATTGATGAAATTCAGAACGATGCAACTACATGCGCTGTCGCTGATCAACTTGGTGCAGGACTTGATGTTATCACAGACGGCGAACAAACCCGTTTAGACTTTAATCTTTCTTTTTACGGACACTTGGATGGAATTGCTTTGGAGCAAGAATCCCCAAGACGCTTTGGCCCCCCCGCCCATGATCAAAGGGGCAAGCATCACATAATTGGAGACCTCCAAGCAAATAACGGACTTGGAGCAGTAACTGAATTTGAAAGGCTAAAGAAAATTGCACCTGATGGACCCTCACTCAAAGTGAGTGTTCCTGGACCCTTTACAATGAGCGGCCGATTACTACCTAATGCCAATTACAGTGACCGTTACGCAATCACTGAAGCTTTGCTTCCTATCATCCGCAAAGAACTTGAAGATTTAGTCACTGCTGGATGCGAGGAAATTTGTGTCGATGAACCCTCAATGAGTTGTTACGGTTACAAGGAAGACACAGCTAATTTTGTTGATATTTTTAATCGAACAACAGAAACAATTTTCGGTAAAACCAGACTCTGCACACACCTTTGCTTCGGCAATTATAAAGGACACGCTGTAGGCTGCCGCCGTTATGAACCACTGTTCCCTGCATTCTTAGATCTTAAAGTCGATGAAATGCACCTTGAAATGGCCAATAGAGAATACGCTGAGCTTGAAACGATTGCCCAGGTAGCCGAAATCATGGACGTGGCAGTAGGGATCATTGATGTAAAAAGTTATTTCATTGAGCCTGTTGAGTTTCTTGTCTCTAAAATCCATGAGTGCCTAAAATATGCTGCTCCTGATAAAGTTGTACTAGCCCCTGACTGCGGACTAAGTCAGACAGCACGATGGGCGGCTAAACAAAAACTACAGAACATGTGCTCTGCTGCCAAGATTGTCAGAGACAGCCTTTAACAGAAAAATGAAATCCGCCTATAAAAAAAATCAGGAACTCTTATCTGAAATCCAAAACGCGGATGAATCCCCCGAAAAATTTCATCTCTGGTGGCTCGGGCAAAGTGGTTTTCTGATCAAGTGGCGACAGGATTATCTCCTATTAGATCCATATTTATCAGATTCTCTAACAGACAAATATTCGAAAACTGATAAACCTCACACACGCATCACGGAACAAACAGTAAACCCAAAGGAACTTGATTTCGTTAGCATTGCCACTTCATCCCACAATCACACTGATCACTTAGATTCTCTAACACTTCTCGCAATCAATGAATCTCGGCCAGGTCTTCGTTTAATTCTTCCCAAGGCCAATATTCAATTCGCCAGTGAAAGGCTAGGACCTGATTCAGGTATTGAATTAATTGGAATAAAAGAAAACGAACCCATAAGTATCGGCAATTTCACAATCAATGGAATTGCAGCAGCTCATAATGAAATTGAAAGAGACGAAGAAGGATCTCCAATATATATGGGATTTATAATTCACTTTGGTGATTGGACTATATATCACTCAGGCGATACTCTTTGGCATGAACATTTAACGGCTTCATTAATAAACTGCTCAATTGATGTGGCAATAGTTCCAATCAATGGTAACGACTCATCCAGACGCGTAGCAGGCAATCTTAACGGAACTGAAGCCGCTGCACTTTCAAAAGCGATTAATGCGCAAATTGCAATTCCTCATCATTTCGACATGTTTGAATTCAATACAGCCAGCCCAAATGAGTTCACAGAAGCATGCGAAAAGTTAGATCAACCTTTCTATGTCCTACAAAATGGTCAAGGATGGTGCTCATCCAAGCTTGGATAAAATTCACCCAAAAAGAAGTGTTCCCAATCCATTAAATAAAAATATTTATTTAATGCATTTTAACATTTTTAAATCATTAATAATCAATTTAGGTAGAATTATTTGCTAAAAAATCACTGTATTTTACTATTTTTAAGCAAATTCTCTGTTTGCGAATGGACAAATTACAACTATTACTCAGGTTCTCAGAGTAAGGTTGTTTTTCTACTAAAAACCTGTAAATTTCCGGCCCCTGTTTTTGAGCAAATACATTTTACCATAACCTAAATGCCACCAATTGTCGCTTTCCTCATCGCACTGTCCTTATTTGCTCTCTTTATTTTGTACTTCGCGACTGACTCTGACTTCCGTCAAAGGATTATCGGAACAATTCTTGCCTTAGGATTAGCAGGCTTCTGTGCATATTCTTTGTTTCCACCCGAAGAAAAAATTA
>Ga0315329_10001213_pt1 | contig 10246 bp, 9 predicted proteins | sample M150032315metaG_FD_203459 | JGI IMG/M metagenome (GOLD analysis project Ga0315329, IMG submission 203459) | Ammonia-oxidizing marine archaeal communities from Monterey Bay, California, United States - M1 500m 32315 | ecosystem: Environmental > Aquatic > Marine > Coastal | place: USA: California...
CGAGCGTCCGTTTCTTCGAGCAACCGCTCTAGCAATTCGATGGAAACCTTTTGGACGGAGTTTGCACCACCGTAAGCTAAAGCAACTTCTATTTGAAATGGATTTCCACGATACACTGCCGGCGGTCGAGTCGCCGCGACATAAAACTCTCCTGGCACCACTCGATGCAATCCACGCAGCAATAAATCTTCTCCGATGGGTGAAATACAGTCCGTACTGGGATTCTTAATTTTCGTGACTTGAATCGCTTTGAAAATCGCATCCGCTTGCGAGCGTTCAATTTTCTTAATGCCAGCCCGAGTGGACACGCCCGCTGTTTCACATATCCGCCGCGCAACCGCGGGACTCACTCTTGAAAACGAGCCTGTCAAAAACTGGCTAATCGTGCCCTCTTTTTGTTCTTTGAGCATTGTCATTAGGCGACCAAGTTCGACGCCGTAGGGATGCGGTTTGATTTCCTTGGGCTCCGGCGGTAACTCTGTCGTACTACGACGATAGGTATGTAAAGTTCCCTCGGGATCATTAAAGTGTAAAGTCACGTGTGGATTGGCAATCGCCGTTTGTTCCAAATATTCGTCGACACTACCGCGGCCCTTTTGATATTTTCCTTCGATCTCAATAGTCACTCGGGTCCCGCTGCGAACTTCTTTCGGATCCTCATCCTCTTCATGAATGGGATAGTGGCTCTCCCAATCAATTTTATGTTTGAGAAACTTAGCTCGTCCCTTTTCCCCGGGCGGTATGTCTAAACCATCGCCACGACCATTGAGAATCTGCGGGTTGTTGGTCTTGGTGTCGATTTGCAATTCATAGTAATGAGCCGGTTTGCGAATCGAAAGTTTGGATACAATTTTGACAGGCTTGCCCGTCGTTAACATACCGTACATTCCCGCAGCACTAATTCCGATTCCTTGTTGTCCTCGGCTCATGCGTAACCGGTGGAACTTTGAACCGTAAAGCAATTTCCCGAAAATCAACGGGATCTGGCGTTTGAGAATTCCAGGTCCATTGTCTTGAACCGCGATCTTAAAACGATCCGGCTCCGTCTGCTCGATGTTGACCCAAATCTCTGGCGTAATACCGGCTTCTTCGCAAGCATCTAATGAGTTGTCAACAGCTTCCTTGACCGTCGTCAGTAACGAGCGACGGGGATTATCAAATCCCAACAAGTGACGGTTCTTGGCAAAGAACTCACTAACGGAAATTGACCGCTGTTTCGCGGCCATGGACTGAGCGGTACTACGTCGCTTGGTGCGCTTTTTACCACTCGCTTGCACTTGACTAGCCAACTCGACTGCACTCCTTTTGCAACATCGGGAATCCGTTCCATGTATTACTCTGCCTGAAGCAGTGTTAAAGTCTGACGATTATAAGGGTTAATTCGGATTTGGAACAGTTGACTTTGGCCCAAGTGCCACAAGCTGCGGTAATATCGCAAAAATACCCTACAAAGATTTACCCCTACAAGCAGAAAAAACCGATTTATTGTATTGAGTAGTTGCGTGTGTGTAATCAGTATAGAAACAAGTAATCATTCTACTTGCTAATCCCTAAAATAATTTTAGGTGGCTAAGAGTAGGAAAGAGGAGTTTGTTATGGTTCGTAGTAAGTTAATGAATAGCGTTGTTGTCATAGCAGTTGCCGTCTTGGTTGGATCAATCGCCTTTGAAGCTCAAGCGGTTGGACCTAAAATCAAATATGCACCCAAGAAAGTCAAGAAATCGGTGACCGAGAATCCGCAAGAACCCAGTGTATTACACCAAGTTCCAGCGCCTTCAAGAGTAACCCGCATAACCCCTACACCTGCTAGACTCTTCTATAACTACTACGCTCCCACCCAAGGTGGAGGAATTCCTGCTGGAATTTACCCAGCACCTCGCCAAGTACCACTAGTTGTGGGGCATACTTACAATACTTACCAGCCACTCATGCCACATGAGTTCATGTACCGCCACAATCGTGCGTACCACCATTACTACAATAATGGAATGGGTTTCACTCGCACGAGCGTCCGTTACCGATAAGCTGGCAAGTCAATATCCGCTAACCCCCCTTACCCTCATTAGGATTAATTGACATGACCACGAACTCGAAATTTATTTGCAGCTTATTTGTTATTGTGATGATTGGTATGTTTGCCACATCTGATACAGCTCAAGCCAAAAAACGCCATCGCGTAAATCAGTGGGAACGCGAACGCGCCAACGTAACACCTTGGAATGGCGCTTATCGTCACCAAGCATACAGCACGCCACTGGCCGTGATCGTTCCGCCGACCGCAGCGTCTTCCCGATTACTCGGTTGGGGCGTTTCCAAAAACGTCGTTGCGCCACTGTACCACCAGTACCAACTTGGTGCACCACAACCAAGCCCAGCTGGTTACGGACCTTATAAGTCCTTGCCGATGTACCCGAGCAGCAGCGACCAATTTGGCGCATACTATATTCGGGGACCTTGGTAAGACGCTGTTAGCTTCACGCTAAAAGTAAATTTATCGGTTACATTAAACCGCGCGTAATCATTCTCGATTACTCGCGGTTTAATAATTCCTGGAACTTCTTTGTCCAGGCAGCATTGCCCAATCCACTGGTTGCTTTGAGATATCGAATACGTTGGTGTGCTTCCTCGCGCTCACCCAAACGAATATATGTTTCAGCTAATGCGAATTTAGCCGCGTACCATTGATCCGTCCGCGGACGATGCCCCACTAACACACGCCGCCACTGAACTAATGCTTCTTGTAAACGCATCTCATCATTGCTCAACAACAAGGCCTCCGCGTACCGCTGTTGAATATCCCCTCGTTCCGAATTTCGGCTCGCTATTTTAGCATAGAGCGCATATCCACTTTTCGCATTTCCCAAAATGATACTCGCATCCGCATGCAATAAATCCCACTGCAACCGGTACTCTACATTCACTTCCCCTAACTTTCCTTGCAATTCTGAAATTGTATCGAGTTGTAACTGTGCAATCTGCTGCTGCACGTTCGCCGGCGACGTCTGGGCAATCGCTGCTAACTGCTGCAACATCTCCAACCATCGTTGTGGCGAGCTTTCGCTTAACTCTTGTACTAGTTCACTTGCCTGCCCGCCTCGACCTTGAGCAACCAATGCGACAATTCGAATCGTATTGGCTGCGGACAACCATTTCCCATCCGGTTTCGTATCACCTAACGCCGCTACGTTCAATATCGTCGCAATTTCATCGTACTGGGGTTGAGGCAGTCGCAACGCAAACCGGCTATAAACCAATGCGGCTTGACGAGACACAGGATCCCACGATTTCAACCATTGACCGTCATCCGTTGTCATCAACGAATGACAATAATCAATCACTGGTGTCAACGGATGAGGTTGTTGAGCCAATTCCGCATCGTCGTATGTCGCCCATTTCTGATCCCAACACAATTGCAATTGCTGTAGCACGTCAGGAAACTGGGGGTGTGTTGATGCCACTTGCACATATAACGCTAAGGCCTCATCCCATTTACCTTCTCGTTGCACAAATGCACCGAGCCAAACTCGAGCTTGATCCACCGTTGTACCTTTTGAAAAAAACTGCAGATGTTCCTCCAACAACTGCCTAAACTGCACTTGTCGCTGCGAATCATCCTTCATCACCGCAGCTACATTACGAACCGCAAGCATGTGAATAGTTGCTGCGGTTGGCTGTTTCCGTAGCCTCAAAGCTAATGTCACCAAACGGTTGATAAATTCATCAAGGTCACCTTGCTGCTGCACAACCAACGCCGCTTTATACGACAGCTTCAAAGCAACCTCATCGAACCCACCAGCCAAAGCCAAATCTGCTGCTTGGTCGTAGGCGTTCACTGCTTCGATAAAATTTTCCTTCCGATACAATTCATCGGCTGTCCGTTCTAAAACATCGAGGTTCGACGGTGCACCGCGGCTACCGGCATGTTCTAGCAATCGCAATTCCGCTCGGCGGCCCCAATACTCACCATGCTCTTTTTCAACCGCCGCGACAGCAGCAACGGTTAACTGCTCCCAGTGTTTACGCCGCTCTTCATTTTTTTCGTCGCTGGCCTGTTGCCACAAACCAATATATGTATCGAGTCTTGCTAAATCTAATTCCGGTGATGTAACACCACTTACCGAACGCGGACCTTCGAGCAGCAATGTGCATTTCTGCAGCTCTTGCTGGGCTAACAATAGCCGCACCTGCTCGGACCGCACACGTAATTGCAATGACGGTTCGAGAGTGTTCTTTTGCAATTTCTCCAGCAACCCAGTCGCTGCGGGCCATTGACCCAATTCACGATGGCAGCCAATTAGCCCAATTTGAATATCAACGACCAAGGGGTCCTCAGCCGCCAATTGTGACAACGGTTGTTTCAAGGCCGATATAGCACGCTGCATCGCCGCTACGCGATCTCCACTGCCCGAGGGATACGTAACTGCTTGGTTACGATACACACTCCCCAAATAAAAGGATAACCGTTGTTTGATCGAGATCAATTCCTGCTGGGAAAGCGCTTCGTCCATCGTTGTATTCGTCGCCATCGTGAGCTGCACATCCACCTCTTGTAAAAGCTCATTGAGTTCTTTAGCAGCTATTCGCAACTTGTCACGAGCCCCTTGCATTTCCGAGGCTGGGTCACGTGCCACAACCGCTTCGAGCCTGAGGAACTCTCCCTGTTTGGCCAAAACTAGTGCTGCTTGCGTTGCCACAGGGATCGTAAATGATTTTGCTTGTGCCGCGTGAACTGTCACATATCGCGTGGCCGTATCCACCGCTCGGCTCCAAACGGCTGCCCGCTGGTCTGCCGGTAAATTCAATGCTTCTTGTGCCATAGTACGAACCATCTGCACGGTCCATTGCATGCGCTCACGAGGTGTCAGATCCTCGCGACCAAGCTGATTGCGACAATGGTACTCGGCGATTTCAAACAAACCCCGTTCTCGTAAGCCGCTTAATAGCTGAGCTTCCTCGCCAGGCCCCGCGCAGACCTGACCATTCAGCACAATGCTGAGTAAGAGAACCGTCAAACTGATCTTGCGTATCGGCAACAACCGAACACTCCTTAAAGCTTTCACATGCCTAATTTCAACACCCACTGTCTATTGGGCAATCGCAAACTGAATTTTGTCAAAACCTGCGATTCTGGAAATGTCGTATACATCAATAACATCACCCACAGGAACTTCTTCATCCGGATGCAAAATCACCGGCGCGTCTGTCTTGATACCAGCCACCAACTGCAAACGTTGTTTTACTTCGTCCAAACTTAAAACATCTTGACCGTTAACTTGCCAGACGACCTGATCATCTTGCCATAGAATCCGCACGATAACATCCTCGAACTCAACTTCCGGCGGCGGACTATCGATAACCGCCGCGTTACCAAGCTGCTGACTAAGAGAACTCGGTAGTAAATATTCCACCGCATGAAAACTCGCCGTCCACACAAAAAAGACAAGTAATAAAAAAACGACGTCGATCATAGGTGTCATTTTGATTTCAAGGCCACCTTGATCACGATGGAACACAGAGGGTCGTCTCATCGGGGAGCCTCCATGGCCTGATAGACGGCAAAGGTGACATTCCAAATTCCGACCTTAGCACATGCCAACATGATTGGTCGGACTTTCGCAAATGCAATATTCCGATCGCTGCGAATTCGCACCTCCAGCTCGCGACCTTCTTTGCGAATGCGATTGCCCAATTGCTGTTGTAGTTGTTCAGCGGTCACCTGCCGTCCTGCCAACATAAACTCACCAAACTCGGTGACGTTAATCACCACTCGCGGTGCCATAGTCACTTCGACTTGTTCGCCAGAACTTGCTTCCGGTAAATCCAGTTCCAATTGCGTTTCTTGCCTAGCGAGATGGCTTGATACCAAGAAAAAGATGATCAGCAAGAATACAACATCGATCATCGGAGTCATATTGAATCCGGTCTCCTTTGATCGAGCATATCTTGGCGTCTTCATAATGCGTTTGCCCTATGGCTAAAATTTACTGTCCTAAACTAATATGTAGTTGAGTCCGATAATGTTGTTTTTATGATTGCACTGGCGGGACGGTGGGTGTTGAACGTTGTTTGCTTCGTGATCGCGCCGCGCGTTTGACGGGTGACATCGTGTGTTGAGCGACATAGGATGCTTCGGCAACCAAGTGGTCGACCCGATTGCGAAAAATAGCGAATGCTCCAAGCGACGGAATCGCCACGATCAATCCACCCACCGTGGTCACCAGTGCTTGATAAATCCCTTCAGCCAAATCCCCAGCGCCAGCACCACCTTGGGTGGCGGCCACTTGCTGAAATGCAAAAATCATACCCGTTACCGTTCCTAACAGCCCGACCATAGGTGCGATATTGCCAATCACTGATAAGTATTCGATCTTGCGAAACAACCTCGCTGATTGTTCAGCCATCGCATCTTCCATCGCTTTTTCAACCGCCGACCAACCCCCTTCCAGTTCACCTAGTCCATGACTAATAACAAAGCTAAGAAAGCAAGGAGTTTCACGACATACAGCATCTGCTTCGCGGTATTTTCCATTACTCAGCAATTCACGCAATTGCACTCCTAAGTCAACCGGCATGATCTCCGATGCTCGTAAGGTAAGTACATGATCGACCACGAGGTAGACTGCCGTCAGCGACAGCCCGAGCAACAATATCAGAATTGCCATCCCGGTGAGTCCGCCGGAAAAGATAATGTCCAGTAAGCCTTTGGACGCGGGCTCACCTGCCCCAGTAGCGGTGTCTTGAGCGACGGCAGACATGCGAATCATCAGGACAAGTAAGCCGGTGGTCACGGCAAGTATAAACCAATTGAACCGTTTCAAAATCTCTCTCCTTTTAATTACTTCTCGCTGTCAGCTTTTAGATCAAGCTGTAACTGTTGAAGTTGTTTAATCAAGCGACTTGTTTGAGACGCTGCGATAGTGGATTGGTATCTATTTTGTAATTCCCGACACAGGGTAATGGCCTGAGTCGGCTTTTCGAGTTGTCGCAGCGCTTTGATCGCAGCCAGCAATGACTCAGCATTTAATTGATGTCCGTGCGGATACAGAATAACAACTCGCATCCAAGTCAACACCGCCAATTCGGATTCACCTTGCTGCTGTTGAAGTTGCCCCAGCACATAATAGGGACCTGCTTGATAGGCTAACGGTAAACGGTTAATCGCATTTTGCCATCTTTTGAGATCTGTATTTAATGCTACCGGAAGTTTGGTCCGCCAAAGTTGTGCGGTCGCCAGAATTGCAATTCGTTTGTTCGTGTTTAGTTCCAATTGCGTTAGTGCACTGACAGCCTCTGCTCGCATCGATGAAGCCAGTAACCAGCTCGCTCCAATCAACCGGTCATTTAGATCTGAACTATCCAGTAGTGCCATTGCTTGGTTCTGCATGGTCGGAGAGAGAATCAAGGTATGCCAGACAATGGGGATCACGTCTAGGTAGGGTGTCAGAGGATTTGTTTTCCGTAATTCGTCAGCGTAAAACCGCGCCGCGGCAGACCATTTTCCTTGGGCTCGTAAGCACCCTAAAATACGCGCCTGAATTCGTTCCTTTATCCACTCTCGTGTCTCCACAGCATAGGCTTGCCGAAATCCCTTTTCCGCTCGGTCATATTGTCTTTCATGAAACAAATCCTCCGCTTGCTGATACTCCGCCCGCCAAGCCGTCACGATGGTTATGATGCGATCGGATTCTAATTGTCGTACCCCGCCTGAGGGTAATTTGACGGACATAGCAGTATTTGTATATTCGATAATCTGACCGGACACTTTGAGTTGATTCGCTCGATTGGCGTCCCATACAATCACGAGGTCAGACTCATTTTGCGCAGCAGCTAGCAGCGGCAGGCACAGTATTAGTGCACTGCATACATAGCGACCGAAGTAATGAAGATTACAAAGCATATATAATTCCACGTGCAGGATCACACCGAGGCAAGGTTAACGTATTGGTACTAATTCCCTCAAGTCGACATAAGCGTATTGCCCACCATTTTCACTTGCCAATTGTCGGAGGAAATTTTGCTGGTTCGTTCGACGACCAATACCAAATTGAATTGTATTAATAGAAGCACGTATTGAGGCGTTTTTTCGTGAAATTCGAGTGAGCTCGCTGGTCGTCAATTGAGGTTCATCAGCATCGGTTAGAAAGAAAATAATATCGGGATTCATTTTAAGGGCGAGATCCAGTGCGGCAACGTGGTTCGTACGGCCATCCGGTTTTATTTGCTGCACAAAGTTCATCGCATATTCACGGTTTTCCAGCGTGCCATACAGCAACTTGGGCGGTGCGGGAGATAGTGGGTTTAGGGCGATGGGCCGCTCGTTATAAAAAATCACTTGGAACTGATTGTTCTCTTGCAAATCTCCTACGCTTAGCAGTAGCTGCTGTTTGGCTGCCGCCATCGGGCGACCCCCGTATCCCGACATTGATCCCGATCGATCAAAGACATAGACAAAGCGTGAACCGGTGCCTTTTGTTCCGAATACGCCAGTCTGTACAGCACCAAATTCACCATTTTTCTGAGTCCGGTTACCCGTTAGATCATCCAAGGACGGCAACTCTATTTTATCGTCTCCGCTTCCATTTAATCCGGGCAGGTCCATGTTGGGTAACCCACCTGGCAAATCAACGTCGGCTCCCTCTGAGTTTTGGCTTTTTGCCGTACTGTTTTTAAGTAACGGCTGTTCAGTGATGTCTGTCTGCTGCATCTCTGTATTTTGGTTATTGGTTGTTGCATCTTGAAAGTATTCAGGCTTATCACCGATTTGCTCGACTAAAACAATGCCTCCCGATCGCACCTCTTCTTTGGCCGCACCGTGAAATGTCGTGGCGGTAACTGACAGTAGCACTAAAACAAAAAATACAACATGCAGAACGAGACTACCTAACAATGCCGCTGGACGGGCTGTTTGGTAATAAAACAAATCATCCGTCGACGAGAGATTTTCCATGAAATCGCGTTGGCCATTACCCACCGGTCCGCGAATCGGAATTGAATCCACGTTCGACATATTTAAATTGTCCAGTGGGTTTTCAACACTCATTCATTGCCACTCATACTTTTTGCCAATCATTCGTAGTCATCCGTCCTATGCTGGCGGATTCGTGGTCCGTTTTACACTTGAATGGGTACCCATAATGGGTGCCTATCCGCATAATACATATTCATTAAAACATAAACTATTATAAATGCACATTGGCTTATGGAAATCATTACACATCCACATCCGACGCTGAGCTACAAATCAAAAACAATTCAACGAATCAATTCTGAGTTGCGTGACATCGTTGCCGAAATGTTTGAATTGATGTATGCCGCTCAAGGTGTGGGTCTAGCGGCGAATCAAGTCAATCTGCCCTTGCGATTGTTTATCGTCAATACGTCCGGCGACGCGGAAGAAGGTGAGAAACTCGTATTCATTAATCCCGTACTCAGTAAAGGAAAGGGCAGCGAGATCGAAGACGAAGGGTGTTTGAGTTTGCCGGGCGTTTATGGCCCAGTAAACCGCTCCCGTACAATTCACGTCGAAGCATTTGGCCTGCAGGGCAATGCAATCAGTATGGATCTCGATGGCTTGCTTGCTCGCGTTGTGCAGCATGAAACGGACCACTTAGATGGAATCATGTTCCTCGATCGCATGAATCCACTAAGCTTGAAAACGCTGCAAGCTGACATACAGGAATTTGAGCTCGAGTTTACCAGTCGACAACAGGGTGGCATTATTGAAAGTGACGAAGCGATCCATGCAAAACTTGCAGAGTGGGAAGATAAATTCTGCACACAACCCGCTTGATTGCCCACGAGACCATTTAAGAACCAATTAGAGCCATGAGAGGGAGGTCACATATGCGTATTATTATTATGGGCACCGGTCCCTTCGCTGTTCCAATGTTTGAGTCAATTTTAGCAGCCGGCCATGACGTCCCCGTCGTCGTGACTCGTCCGTTGCCACCCCCACGAGGTCGTAAAAAACCTGCGGCCAATCCACTGCGCGAAGCAGCGAATCAATACGATCTAAAATTGCTGGACCCTGCGGACGTTAATGCAGCAAACGTCGTTGCTGAACTCGCTGACTTACAAGCTGATCTATTAGTCGTTTGTGACTTTGGTCAAATCCTCAGCCCCGCCGCGCTTGGAGTCACGCCACTTGGTGGAATTAATCTTCATGGATCACTATTGCCAAAATATCGTGGTGCAGCGCCTGTTCAATGGGCCATCATTAACGGCGATGCCACAACTGGTGTAACGG
>Ga0315329_10001217_pt1 | contig 10230 bp, 16 predicted proteins | sample M150032315metaG_FD_203459 | JGI IMG/M metagenome (GOLD analysis project Ga0315329, IMG submission 203459) | Ammonia-oxidizing marine archaeal communities from Monterey Bay, California, United States - M1 500m 32315 | ecosystem: Environmental > Aquatic > Marine > Coastal | place: USA: California...
ACCTGTGAAGCCGTCATTGCTATTACACTAGATAAACTATGTGTAGCAACAGAGCCTAATCCTAAAGTTAATCTTTGTGTAGCGGCATCTGCATCATCTAGTAATGCTTTACCTGCGATAGTTAAATCATAAGTTGCAGCAGTTCCCGATCCAGTAAATTGAATTCCTTTATCAGCTGCGGATGTTACCTGTGATAAAGCATATAATTCAGTATCACCTTGAGCAGTAATTGTTCCTTCAAGGTCTGCTACAATAGTCCCTTTTGCTCCAGAAACAACTTCATTAGTTATTGTGGCATCAGGGACAAAGGTGAGTTTTGCTTCGGAATCATCGAAACCAAGAAAGGCGGTTTTTGCAGAACCATCAAAATACTGCATCCCCAATCCAACATCTTTATTTGAATCAATGGTTAGGGGACCACCATCAGCGGCTGTTTGTAGAGTTATAAGTGGATCTACTATACCCAAGACTTCGGTATTCAGAATTGTCCGAGTTCCACCTACAACTAAATTTCCTGTTAAAGATAAATCACCAAAGGCTACGGAATCTGCAGTACCTAATCCTATAGAGGTAGGAATAGTAGAAGAGGCTTCATTTTTCCATTGGGAAGTGGCTGTATCGTAGATAAGAAAATCATCATCCGCAGGAGTGGTAAGAGTGACATCACCTAGGGTATCAAGAAGAAGTCCAACACCAATAATCTCTGCAGCTGTCGCCCATGTACCATCTCCCTTAAGATATTCTTCATCAGGAGCTGAGGCGATATCAATAAATTCATTATCAACATAATCTTTATCCGTAAATCCAACAGTTTTTCCAGCTGTCGCCATTAGCTCTCCCTATCATTTATAGCCAATATCTTTTAATTCAGATATTGTTTTTGATGCGCTTGTATGTCGTACTCCAATTCCTCCGGCAGATTTAAACTGTTGAATATTCTTAATATGATCATCAATCAATAAATTTGGTCTTCCATCTCTACCATCTTTTGCAAATCTCGCTTTATCTGCTCTCTGTACAGGATACATTCTATCTGCACCAACTCCAAACCACCGTTTCATAAATCGAGTTTTATCTTTAGTGGCACGTTTTGAAATAGGTCCTCTTGATGATCTTGGAATTGCTGTCAAAATATATGGATTATATTTCCCAATAAATCCCCATAATTTTTTAGCATCAGGCATTGGTTCTAATTGTAAGAAAAAATCATCCGGCAATTCATTCCATCTATCATCATTAAATTTTCCCCCAATTATATCTTTAATACCCTTTTCAAAATCAGCTAATACTCCATCCATATCACAATAAATTTGTGGTGTATCAAATTCTGCTAAGTAGTGTCGAAACTTTTTATCCATTTATTCCTATACGTAAAAATATACTGTAAATTCTGCATTCTCTTCCATGTAATTTTCCATAATGTTTATTTTTCTATGATCAAATTTCTCCAACCATTTCTTTATTTCTTCAGGAACATATGATACATAATTATCATCTTTATATGGAGCAGCTAACATATTAAATATAACTCCTTTTTTTGCAACTTTTATCATATTTTTGATAGTCCATTTAGTATGCTGTTCTTTCAGTCCTAAATTGAAAACACCAGATGCTAAAACCCAATCGTAAGAATGTCCAACTATATCATCTATAGTACCACAAAAAGAAGGAATTTTATCTTCAATTAATTTAATAGCTTTTTCATTTGGATCTACTCCGAGATATTTTCCCTTCCATCCTTGATTTTCTAGAAAATAATAAAAATGTGCAACTCCACATCCAACATCTAAAACTGAATCTTCATTTTCTATTCCTGCTTCATATAATTTTGTATTACGTATAAGAGCATTTTCACTACCATCCATCCACCCAACAACTTCTGGTTGATTTTTACTATAATGGTCAGCATAATGTGTATAAACAGATTGTACTAAAAACTTTGTTCTATTTTTGGTTTCTACACCTATAGATTCATTTAATTCTTTTTTAATAAAATCTCTAAAGTTTTTCATCGAACTATTCCATTTTTTTCTCTATAATTTGCAATCGCTCCCTTAATAGCATCTTCCGCCAATACAGAGCAATGTATCTTGACAGGGGGAAGAGAAAGTTCTTCAACGATGACTGTATTTTGAACTGTATTCGCTTCATCCAATGACTTGCCCTTAACCCATTCAGTCGCCAGACTAGAAGATGCAATTGCAGATCCACAACCAAAAGTTTTGAATTTAGCGTCAATAATTGTTTCATTTTCATCTACCTCTATTTGAAGTTTCATTACATCACCACATTCTGGAGCACCCACAAGGCCAGTACCGACCCTACTACTCCCACTATCCATACTACCAACATTTCTGGGTTTTTCATAATGTTCTATTACTTTCTCTGAATATGCCATTTTATTTCATCCACTCGGGTTTATCAAACTCTTCTTGAGGTTTGATTGAAAAACTTGTAGAACAACCACACGTTGAGGCCGCTCTTGGGTTTTGAAATCTTGGTCCCGGTGCTGATAAGTCTTTTGACCAATCTATTTCTAATCCATCAACTACTATGTGACTCTTTCTATCTATTACTATAGGTAAACCCCCAGATTCAAAAACTAAATCTCTTTTTGTAGGTTCGCCAAATGTTAAATTATATTCATAACCAGCACATCCACCACCCTTAACAGCTACCCTCAATGGAACATCTTCAGACAATTCTTCATCTTCACGAATTCTCTTAAAATTTTTAGCTGCGATTTCTGTTAAACTAATCACTTACCTTGTCCTCTGTATTTTTTCCAGCCCTTTATTTTATGTTTATTTGTTGGTCTGGTGTTTCTAGATTTACCTATAGAGGTTCTTTTCTGGTTTTTCGGCCTCCATCTCCGAATGATTTTATATACTGATCTTGTCGCCACTACCTTTGACTCTCTAACTCTTTAACACGATGAGTTAAAGTAGAAATAGTAGTATGAATATGTCCTGTATCATGAGGTTCAAGTTTTGATTTCAAATGTTCTATTTCAGCCTTGAGTACTGAAATATATGTTTTTACCGCTTTATCCATAATTTTCCTCTTGTGGTATTATTCTAAATTTTAATAAAGGTCTATCATTGAGAGTTAGATCACCTTTTTCATTTCTTCCTATTTTCTTTACAGTCATTTTCTTATTTTTAAATTTTCCGCCTTTTACTACATCACCGACTTCTATTGGAATCTTAATTTCTTCAGATTTTGCTCTTTTTGACCCAACTAATCTACTTTTTTCTGCTCTACCTCTGTTAATACTTTGGTCTTCCATTCCTACTATTTTACGTCCTTTATGGGATGCATCTTTTCCATCATGATTACCGTATGTACCTTTTTCTCGGTTATACTTATTTAATTCTGCTCTATATTTTTTACTCTTTTTTGATGATTGAAACTTTTTATATTCATCTTTGTAGTCTCTATCTTCTTCAAATGATATGATTTTTCCTTTTCTATCAAGTTTAATATTTTTAATCTTAAACCTAATTTCTAAACTTTTCTTTTTTCGTTCATCGGAAGCCATGTGGTCAAGATCATTCCAGTAACCTCGCATTTGAGTTACTTTTTGTCTTGAATCCATTACCCGTTCATCGACCGGATCATATTCAGCAACAACCTGTGCAAATGTTTTCAACATTGTCATATATTTTTGCCACTTCAAAGGATCATATCCTTTTTCTTGTACTTTTGTAAGAGCGGCTAATGCAACATCTTTTGATGTATTTAATTTTTTAGCAATCTTTTTTACTGCATCTTCATATTGCTTAAATGTTATCATTTGTCTTCTAATTGATAATTAAATGCTTTAGTATCTTTACTTGCAGGTTTTGCCATAGGTCTTAACCAGACATAAATCACCATATCACTAGTTGGTGATGGAAATTTAAAGGTTGGTTTACCCCTCCGCATTTTAATGTCATCAGTTGCATTAACTGGATGTCTTGCAAGTTTACGTTTCTTGATTTCATCACTAACGTACTTGTCAAGTTTATCTCTTGAACTCTTTTCTTTGAGGTATGTTCCGAATGGTTTCACTATCTATCTCCGCGTTTCCTCATTGTTCTTGCTCGTTTTTTTGCCATTCTTCCAGCTTTGGCTTTATTTTTCTTAGCAACTTTTTTCATAGCCTTCCTGCGAGCTAATTTCTCCGGTGCTTTCATTTTTACTTCTTTTCCACCCACGTTTTTGTATCCGTCTTTACTACTTTTTCTAATAATCTTTTTTTTACCAGCTCTATATACTACTGTTTTTTTGAGAGCCTCACCAAATTCATGTATTAATTCTTTAAAAGTTTTCATATTAGTCCTTTAAAAATATACCCGTTGTAGCTGCAACTAATGCGCCGACAAAACCGCCGACAACAATAATCATGCCCATTAATTTAGATTTATATTGATCTAAACGATCTATACGTTCTTCTATTTCTTTTTGCATTACCAATTGTTTATCATAAAGATCACCAATTCTGGTATGTAGAATTTTAAATTCAGCACTAGTACTAGTTGTGTGCCTAAGATAATCCTCTTGTCGAGTATTCAATTTTATTATTTGTACTGTGAGCAGTGAGAGTTTGTCTGTGGTGAGATCAAGTTTCTGCAGAAGAGTCTCTATCTGCTTTCCTCTTGTTTCGACCTCATTTTTTAACAGACCGACTTCGAGTTTCACAGATTGAAGCTGATCATCTTCCGGCATAGTAAGCATCTTGTTTAAAGTTAGTGTTATTTACCATATTTAAGATATAACATGGCCCCATTTTCAGAATTCTTTAAGATAATAGGTGCTTTGGGATTTGTTCTCCCATATAGTCTAATAGCTTCTCCTAATTTATCATTTCCAACATATTTTTCATATCGATTATATCTAGATTTACCCATTCGGGAATCCCAATATCTTTCTGGGGAAACAACAAAAACTTTTTTGCCGCCAAATTCTTCTGTTTTTACCTTTGCGTTCTTTCTTTTTTTCTTTTTCCAAACTGTAGGATCATCACCTGTTCCTACTACTGCAGTACCTGTAGCATTTGCAGGAATTCCTCCTTCGCCTTCTTCTGTCAATTGTTCACCAATTACTTCAAACGCCGATTCAAATCCACGTAAACTCAATCGGCCCCTACCTTTTCCGGCCTCCACATCTTGTATCCGTGTCTCTTCATTTTCATACTTATCTTTATATTGTCGTAATTTCTTTTTATCTATTCTCCATCCTGTAACTTCGGTAGCATTTTCCCTTTTATCGTAAATAAGTGAAATACCCTTATCAGTTAATATTGTCCATTCTGGACCAAATTTCATTGGAGGTTCTACCGGATTTAACCGAACTTTATGTTTTCGTGCTATACTTTCGATATCTTTTAAGGTGTAATTTTTTTCTTGAGAATCTACAAGTTTCTGTCGTTCTACATTTGTCGCAGTATTTTCATAACCACGAATCTTTCCCGCAGGACGACCTTCTGTTATAAATTTACTAAATGTCGGTACTGACCATTCAACTTCTTCTTTCCTATGAGTCCAGAATTTTGTATTTTTACCAGAACCAGTTGTCCATTGTTTCCCACCTTTACCTGCACCATGTTTCAAATACTCTTTATGAGAAATTTCCCGTTCTTTTGTTTTTTCTTCTATTTTTTGGCCCGGAGTATCATTTTTAAATGTATTTGTAAGTTTATCTGTACCCCATTCGCCAGCCATATCTTTAACTTCTTCAGTAAATTCAACAGGAACTAAAACTGTTCCTTCTTTGCTGTCATAGGTTATCATCGTTTCTTTACCTTTAGTAGTGCCCTTGAAATCTCTATGAACTTTACTAAAATTCTTTCTGGAAATTTTAATTACCTTCCCATCATATTTGTAATCTCTATTTACAAGGACAGCTTCATCAATCTCAACTTCTTCTTTCCTTGTATCCAGAATAGTCGTAAGAACTTTAACAGCATCAGCTCCTTTTGCAAAGCCTGCTATTCTTGCTTGTTTATTCCACCAAGCTTGGTCCTTCCTCTTTCCGCCTTTAAGTACTTGTTTCATTAACCATCTTGCTTTGAATTGAACTAACGCTTTATGTTCATCATCTCCTCGATCTTCTTCAATCTCAACTCCTTCTTTTCTTTCTTTAGCGAGCATATCCGCAATCTTGAGTAAAGTTCGTTTTTCTGATTTAGAAAGCATGGACATCTTCTTATCGTTTGCCATCTTCTCAAGAGATTTTGCATATTCTTTGGTAGACTCACGAGCATATACAACCTTTTCATCCAGTTCCACAGTAAGGGATTCATAATCTCCTTTTTGAAAAATATCATCTACATATTTTTGAGCTTTGCCACCAGAATTGAACCTACCAAGTACTTTACCGGTTTTTCCATCTGTAACTTTATACTTACCTTTTTTCCATCCTTCATCAACTTCAATCCATTCTTTATAATTTTTCGGGTTTGTGAATCTAGTTTTATATTCTTTTTCTACAAATTTCCGACCAAATTCTTTGGCCATTAAATCAAGAACAACCTCTCTAGGTTCTGTATCCATTCTACTTAAAGACTTAGGATTTGGTAAGTGTCCACCTGTTGCCTCTTTGGCAATAAACTTAAAATCATCCTTATCTATTCCACCACTTTTCTTGGCATAATCAGATAACTTCTTACCAAATGATTGAATATCTGATTTTGATGCTTCATCAAGTTCAACTTCTTCTGGTATGCGGGATTTGTCTCCCTTATTTTTCATATACCATGCAAGAGAATATGGATTATCAATTCCTTTTTTCTTTTTCATTGCTTTAACAGTTCCTTCCCATCCTGGCGGTGCCTTTTCTTCAATTTCAATATCTGGTTTACCAGTTTTGGGGTTAAACGCAAATGTTTTTACTTTTACTCCAACTGATTTTGCTAACTTCTTCTGTTTTTTTGCATAATCTTTCAATGATTTTTGTAAATGAGGAGGAAGGTCTTTAAAGCCTTCATTCAAATTATTATATGTTTTTTTATCCATATCTCCCTCGTAATTTTCTTTAAGAATAAGTGCGTCATCTTTCCAGTCAGTTTCTAAGAAAGATAAAAATGATTCTTGTAATTCTGCATCAGTACCATGAAAATCTTTTTCTTCTTTAATTAACCAAAGAGCTGCGGCATAAGAAGCCATACGCGATTTCCCGAATGGTATTTTTTCCAATAATCTCTTAAGTTTCCATACGAATCGATGCATCATAGTATAGGCTTCTTTTTCTTCTTTGCCCCTTAATTTACTTTTCTTTTTGAGAATCTTTCCTTTTTCATCTATAATTCCCAATTTAAAAGCATCGCTGTCTTCCCACGCTGTTGTGAGTATTCGCAGAAATCTATAGATAAAATATAAATTTGCAGCTCCGGAAATAATTCCCATTCAAACCTTTATTGCTCTTAATCTTTTAACCATACCCTCGTCCAAATCTATACTGGAAGAACGTATAACTTGCCCTCTAATTGATTCTATTTTATCTGGCATTCGATCCAAATAAATTAAAATAGTTTTCACCATCGGCCAAAAATGTTGTTCTATTTTATAAAATAAAATGCGTACACCTGCTTCTACAGGGAATACATTAAAAAATATTATAAAATGATTAAGTAAAAGTCTTTCTTTTAATTGACCTGTATTCTTGTAAATATTAAAAAGCCTTTTAATATACTTAATTTTTTTTAAATCATCATAAAATTCTTCTGTATCCAAACAATGCACATTATTATATTCCTTCATGACAAACATTAAGAAATTATCATCGTTTAAATCATCAAATTTCATTTTTCTTCCGGTATATCAATTTCTTCTTCTAAACCAATTTCCGGGTCTATTTTAGCTATAAAATGATTGACGGTCTGTAATGCTCCTGCAATCATTGTTAATTGTTGAATGGCTCGTTCTCTTTCAGTATTAAGAGCTTGTAATTTCTCATTTAAAGCTGCACGATCATTCTCAAGTTTTGTTTTTTCTTCACGAAATTCATTCGCTGTAACTGTATCTGTATTCTTTGTCATAATATTTCCATTTTAAAGGTGTGGGGGAAATAAATTTCCCCCAATATAATATAAGGTTAATGATTAAGCAACAACTGCTCCATTACCACCAATAACTTGCCATGCACCATCATTCCATAGTAACATTGCAGTATCACCAACAGCATTTAATGAAATGTTGGATCCACCATCTAAATTATCAGGTGTAATTACAGCAACAGGTGTATTTGTTCCTGTAACCATTGCGACAATTTTTATCTGACCCATTGCACCATCAGCAAGAGTAACGGCATCCGTTCCATCAGTTATCAGATTAGTAATTGCGGAAGTTACATCAATTGCTCCAGGTGTTGTTACTACCTCAGCTGTTTGAGCAAGACCCAACCATGTTGGAACCTTGTTGAAAACATTAGTTGATGTGATTTTTTTGTTAGTAGGACTACCACTTGGGTCATCGACCACATGAAAAAGGTCATCACCAGTTAATCCTACAGACGCATTTAATGCGGTAATTTTCTTATCAGCCATTTGATTTTATCTCCTTCGGCTATGTGTCGGGACTCGACACCGTTAAGGACATTATGCTAGGGCTCCGTATTCATACGAAAGGGATTGTCCTAGACATATCCTGTTAAATATTATTAAGCTACTTTGCCTAATAATGCAAAAAAGTTTCTAGAGTTAATAAGAGCTTTAATTTGACTCTCACTCAAACTTTTATTATCTTTAATTTGTTTCCAAATATGAGCAGCCTGCATATCTCTTTCCTTAGAAAGTTTTTCGATGGTTGCTCTCATTGTAGAAGTGCCAGTATCAGTCACTTTTGACACTTCTGCTTTCACTTCTTTCACTGCTGATTTCGCAGTTTTTTTTGTCTTCTTAGTAGCTTTACTAATAGACTTCTTAATACTCTTTGCCATGTTTTAATCTCCAATTATATATTATTATGCAGTAACTATTGTAACGAATGTTGCTCCACCGTTTAAGTGAGAAAATCCCACTTGTGCTGCCACAGCTGTTCCACCTGCTATTGTATCAGAAATGGTTCCACCACTTCCCACGACATCGATATTGTTGATACCAACATGAAGTTCATCGCCTTCAGCGAATGTAATACCCGCAAGTGTAAAACGTTTTCTGCTTGCAGTTGAACCGGTTGCGGTATAGACCAAAGTATGTGGGCCACCACCCTTACCCGGAGGACATGATACGGCCAATGTAGGAGTTCCTGCAACGGTAACTCCTTCATCCCATGCGACATCCACGGTAGCCGTTACTGTACCTGCTGCATAAGGTGCGCCTACGAATGTTACTCCTGTTAGAGTTGGTGCTTTTAATCCTGTAGATGCATCAGTTCCGGCAAGCATACCGATTGCAACTAAAACTTCTGGATCTGCAGATGCATTATCGTTTCCTGAGGCGGCCGTTCCTGCTGCTTGTACCCATCCGGCGTTTGTTGCATAGATATCACCTCGTTTAAAATCTGAATCCTCATCTGTTGGCGCCCACTTGGGTTTGTTGGTCGCGGCATCATGAGTTGTTCCCCATAAAGGCATGTTTTTCTCCTATTAAATTATTGTTTATATTATATTTATGACTTTTTGGGTGTATTTTTATCAGATACCCCTTGCATAAATAATCCTTTTGGTTTAAAATGTTTTATTGCATGTCCTACTACATCAACGACAGGGTTAATCTTTTCTTCTTCTTCAGAAGTTTCATCAGCTGTAGCTTCTACAACTGGATTTACAACATTATTAACACTACTTGCAACATTTCTTAATATTTCTTGATCGGATTTAGTTCCGAAAATATCTTGTTCTTCCATTATAGCATATCTCCACCTTGAATTTCAATTTCTGCTTTATAATAATTTGCTAATTCTATAGCTACTGATTGTCGAACATCCTTTGGAAACAATTCCTTTGCGTTTCCGCCAAATTCTTTAATATATTTTTTAACTCCATTATCTACCAAATATGAGAATAGTTTTGGTGCTTTAGTATGATCATACTTGTCAGACTTCATTTTCCGTTGAATATTCTTGATAATAGAAGTGGTTTGTTGTCTATATAAATCACGGTCATTATCTATATAAAGTCTTAACTCATTTGCAGCATGAGTATCATAAGCTTCTGTAAGTTTAGACCGTGCCTTTGAAACAACATCATAGGCACTACGTGCATCCTCTAGTTTAAGAGGAGGCCATCCACCTTTCTTAAAAGATTTTT
>Ga0315329_10001227_pt1 | contig 10186 bp, 5 predicted proteins | sample M150032315metaG_FD_203459 | JGI IMG/M metagenome (GOLD analysis project Ga0315329, IMG submission 203459) | Ammonia-oxidizing marine archaeal communities from Monterey Bay, California, United States - M1 500m 32315 | ecosystem: Environmental > Aquatic > Marine > Coastal | place: USA: California...
CACCAGCGTCCGTACCACCCGCCCGATTCGGGACGGTTCTCCCGGTCTCGATCCGACGGGCGCCAGCCTCTCGACGACGAACCGCTCGACGACGAGACCCACGCCATGGATCGCCCCCCAAAGTACGAACGTCCATCCGGCACCGTGCCACAGACCTCCCAACAGCATGGTGGCCAGCAGGTTCCGGGCCGTTCGCGCCCGCCCACCACGACTCCCTCCGAGGCCGATGTACAGGTAGTCCCGTAGCCACGACGAGAGGCTGATATGCCATCGACGCCAGAAGTCCTGGAGGCTGAGGGCCCGGTACGGCTGGTCGAAGTTCATCGGGAACCGGAAGCCCAGCAGAAGGGCCAGCCCGATGGCGATGTCGGAGTAGCCGCTGAAGTCTCCGTAGATCTGCAGGGCGTAGCCGTAGATGGCCAGCAGGGTCTCCAGCCCGGTCGCCCCGCCGGGGTCGGCGAACACCCCATCAACCAGCTCCGCCCCGATGACGTCGGCCAGCACCATCTTCTTGAACAGGCCACCCAAGATCAGACGCGTGGCCCGGCCGGTGTCGATGGGCGACCGGTCGTCGGTGGCCAGTTGGGCCAGGAAGTCGCGGGCTCTCACGATGGGGCCGGCCACCAACTGGGGGAAGAACCCGACGAACAGGGCGAAGTCCAGCAGGCGGTCGGTGGGTTCGAGGACCCGTCGGTGGATGTCGATCGAGTACGACATGGTCTGGAACGTGTAGAAGCTGATGCCCACCGGGAGGATGATTCCCAGTGGCCCGGCCGACGCCTCGATGCCCAGGCCACCCAGGAGGTCCACGAACGAGTCGACGAAGAACCCGGCGTATTTGAAGAAGCCCAGCATCCCCAGATTGGTGCCCAGACTGCACCACAACCAGAGGCGCCGCCGGGTCGGATCCTCGGTGGCGTGGATGGCCCGGCCGGACACGAAGTCCACGCCGGTGGAGATCCAGATGAGGGTCAGGAACCGCCAGTCCCACCAGCCGTAGAAGACGTAGCTGGCGACCAGCATCGAGGCCTTCCACGCTGTCGGACGCTCCAGGAGCACCGTGTGGACGGCCAGCACCAGGGCCAGGAACACGGCGAAGGTGATCGTCGGGAACAACATGGGTCCGGCGAGTCTGCCATCCCGGTCCGAGCCCACCACGGAACGCTGCAGCCGCCCGGGTCGCCGTCGACGGGCGCGGTCATCTTTGCGATCCGGGCGCTCACGGGGCGACCGGTACGATCCGAACCCGATGGCATATGAACGGATTGCGGGAGACCGAGCCGGAGGCGACCTCGGTGCGCTGATCGACCGGTCGGGGATCCGACGGGTCCACGTACTGGCGTGGCGCGATCTCGACGATGTCGAGGCCGGGGGCTCCGAACTCCACCTGCACGAGGTGACCCGTCGGTGGGCGGCGGCCGGTCTGGAGGTCTGCGTCCGCACCTCCGAGGTCCCGGGCAAGCCCACCACGGTGGTGCGGGACGGCGTAGAGGTGGTGCGGCGGGCTGGTCGCTACCAGGTGTTTCCGCGTAGCGCCCTGGCCGAGATGCTGGGTCGCCACGGCCGACGGGACGCCCTGGTGGAGGTGTGGAACGGTGTGCCCTTCCTGAGTCCCCTGTGGGCCCGAGGACCTCGGATGGTCATTCAGCACCACGACCATGCCGACATGTGGCCACTGGTGCTGTCACCCGGGCTGGCCCGTCTGGGGTCATTACTCGAGCGTCGTCTGGCCCCGCCGTGCTACCGGTCGACCCCGGTGGTCACCCTGTCGACGTCGTCGCGCGCCGGTCTGATCGACGGTCTGGGTCACCGGCCCGACGGCGTCCACGTCGTCGAACCTGGCATACATCCCCGCTTCTCCCCCGCCGGTCGACGGGACGCCGAGCCGCTCGTCGTATCCGTGGGACGTCTCACGGCGTCCAAGAGGGTGGATGTGTTGATCCGGGCCTTCGCCGAGGCCCGGGACCGGGTGGTCGGGCTGCGCTTGGAGGTCATCGGCGACGGACCCGAGGAGGCGTCGCTGCGCACTCTGGCCGACGACCTGGGGGTGGCCGATGCCGTGGCCTTCCGGGGTCGGATCTCTGACGACGACCTGGTCGGCGCCTACCGCCGAGCCCGTCTGGTGGCCAGCGCTTCGATAAGCGAAGGCTGGGGCATGACGCTGACAGAGGCCGCGGCATGTGGAACCCCGGCGGTGGCCACCGCCATCGACGGGCACCGCGACGCCGTCACCGACGGTCGTTCCGGGCTGCTGGCCGACGACGACGACGCACTGTCCGGACTGATAGTCGAGGCCGTCGGGTCCCGCTGGGACCAACTCTCGGCCGGCGCCCTGACCGGCGCCACACGCTTCGACTGGGACCGGACGGCCACAGAGGCCTTCCGGATCCTGGCCGGCACGGTGTCCTTCCGGTGATGCTCGAGACCCCGAGGCGCATCGGTGGCGCCGTGCAACGGTGGGTCATCCTGGCGCTGGCCTACGTGCCGCTCCTCCTGAACGATCCCGGCCGGTTGGCTGCCGACACCAAGGCCTACCTGTACCTGGATCCAGGCCGCCTGATGGAGCGGGCCACATCGATGTGGCAGCCCGAGGTGGCCATGGGGACCGTCACCCACCAGAACATCGGATACCTGTGGCCCATCGGTCCCTTCTACTGGTTGGCCGACATCGTGGGCATGCCCGACTGGCTGGCCCAGCGATTCTGGTTGGGCACCGTGCTGGCCGCCGCGGGCCTCGGGGTGCGTTGGCTGCTGCGGACCCTCGGGTGGGGCATCGACCGGCAGGTGGCCGGGTCAAGGACTGGCGGCCTGCATGGCGGAATTCTGGTGGCGTCGCTGGCCTACATGCTCAGCCCCTACCTATTGAACTACGTGGACCGGCATTCGGTGATCCTCCTACCGTGGGCCGGCCTGCCGTGGATGCTGGGCCTGACGGCCCGGGCGCTGCGGACCACCGGTTGGCGCCATGCCGCGGCCTTCGGCCTGGTGGCCCTCACCGTGGGTGGGGTCAACGCCAGTTCACTGCTGCTGGTCGGCCTGGGCCCCGCGGTGTGGCTGTTGTGGAGCGGGTTGGAGCGAGCCGTGCCGTGGCGGCGGGTCCTGGGCACCGCGTTCCGTATCGGGGTGGCTTTCGTGGCCACCGGCCTGTGGTGGATGATCGGGCTGGCCGTCCAGGCCGGGCACGGCCTCCCCACGCTGCGCCTGACGGAGAACTACCGGGTGGTGTCGGACGCCGCCACGGCCCCTGAGCTTTTCCGGGGGCTGGGGTACTGGTACTTCTACGGGCAGGGTCGACTCGGAGCGTGGATCGAGCCGTCCACCTCGTACACCCGCTGGGCTCTCCCCCTGTCGTTCGCCCTGCCGCTCCTGGCCCTGCTGGCCGCCGCCTTGGTCCGGTTCCGGCACCGTGGCCACGCCATGGCCCTGATCGTGGTCGGGATTCTCGTGGGCATCGGAGCCCACCCCTACGACGACCCGTCGTTCCTCGGTCGGATCTTTCGCGAGTGGACGCTCACCGACGCTGGGCTGGCCCTGCGGAGCACGCCGCGGGCCCTCCCCCTCTCAGTATTGGGGCTGGCTATCTGCATGGGTGCCGGGGTGGTCGCCGTGGCTCGTTGGCGGCCCCGGTTGGAGCGGGCCCTGACCGTCCTTTCGTGCCTCCTGGTAGTGGCCAACCTGTCTCCGCTGTGGCAGGGCGAGATGTTGGGTGCCCTCGTCCAGCGACCGGAGGAGGTACCAGCGGCCTGGCACGACGCGGCCGACCATCTCGACGCCCGGGGAACAGGAACCCGGGTACTGGAGATCCCGGGCAGCGACTTCGCCGCCTACCGGTGGGGCAACTCGGGAGACCCTGTGCTCCCGGGGCTCATGGATCGTCCGCACGTGGCGCGCGAGCTCATCCCTCAGGGATCGCCGGCATCGGCGGCACTCCTGGTGGCCCTGGACACCGAGATCCAGGAGGGTCGCCTCGACGCGGACGCCCTGGCGCCACTGGCCCGCCTCATGGGCGTCGGCGACGTGGTGCTGCGTTCCGACCTGCAGTTCGAACGGTTCCGGACGCCCCGTCCGGTCGACCTGTGGGCTGTGGTACGCGATGCGCCCGGCTTCGGACCGGCGGTCGGGTTCGGCGAGCCGGTGCCCAACGTGGCCGGACCGGAGCGACCCCTCCTCGACCAGCACACCCTCAGCAGGCCCGTGGGCGCCGAACATCCGGTCCCGGTGGTGGTGATGCCGGTGGCCGACCCGACGCCCATCCTCAGAGCCGCTGATCCGACCCGGCCGATCCTGGTGTCCGGTGACGCCGAGGGCATCGTGGCCGCCGCCGGGGAGGGGCTCCTGGAGGTCGGTCGACCACTCTTCCTCACCGGTTCGTTCTCCGATGACCCGGCCTGGGTGGCCCGCCTGGTGGGATCCGGCGCCCGGATCGTCCTCACTGACACCAACCGGAAGGACGGTCACCGCTGGGGCACCATCCGTGAGACGGCTGGCTACACCGAGCGGGCCGATGAACAGCCCATGGGTCTCGACCTGTCGGACCAGGCGTTGGCCGTGATCGCCGATCGACCCGGTGTACGGACCGTGGCTATCCAGCGGGGCCTGCGGGTCGACGCCAGTGGCTACGGCAACCCGGTGACGTTCACGCCCGGCGACCGGCCGTTCCATGCCGTCGATGGCGACCCGGCCACAGCGTGGAGCGTGGGGGCCTTCAACCACGTGGTCGGCGAACGACTGATTCTGACGCTGGACGAGCCGACACCGGTCGGGTACCTGGTGCTCCAGCAGGCCCGGCTCCGGGGCCAGAACCGCTGGATCACCGAACTGGCCATCGATCTGGATGACCGCCGGTCGCTTCTTGTGGACCTCGACGTGACCTCCCGCGTGGCACCCGGTCAGCGAATCGTCCTCCCCGGCGGCGAATCGGTGGGGCGCATCGTGTTGGAGATCCGGTCCACCGACGTGGGGTCACTGGACCACTACGCCGGGGTGACCGGGGTGGGGTTCGCCGAGGTACTCGTCGGGAGGGTCGGAGGCGACGGCGTGTCAGCCGATGAGACCATCGCGGTGCCCACTGACCTGACGGATGCTGTCAGGAACGCCGGCATGCACGACCCCGGGGCCGAACTGGCCGTGATACTCACCCGGCGACGATCTGACCCGCGTGATCCCATCCGGACCGAGCCGGAACGGTCCATGGACCGGACATTCGAGACGCCGTGGAGGCGCACCTTCGCCCTCCGGGGAGAGGTCCGCCTGTCGGCCTACGCTCCGGACGGGTTCTTCCACGCACTCCTGGGCGACCCGTCATCGGGTACGGCCACCGCCACGGCCAGCCTGGCCGGCGATCTGGTTTCGCGGGCCCGCTCGGCGTTCGACGGTGATCCGGCGACGGCGTGGCAGGCGCCGATCGGACCCCAGGAGGGCCACATGGTGACCCTCGCCATGGCCGAACCGCGGGAATACCGCGACCTGGCCCTCACCTACCGGGCAGATGGTCTCCATTCGGCGCCCCTGACAGTGACAGTGCTGGGCGACTACGGACCGGTGGGCACCGTGGATCTCCCCGGGACGCTGCGGGATGGCGACACCGGCGTGGTCCGGGTGGGCCTCGCCGTGCCGGCGTTCACCAGCCGGACCCTGTCGATCCGGATCGACGAGGTCCGCGAGCGGCGGACCATGAACTGGTACTCGGGGCTTCCTGACGTCCTCCCGGTAGCGATCATCCAGGTGGGGTCCGAGGCGGCGACTTGGCTGGCCGCCGCCGCGAACCCGGTCCTGTTGGACACGGGCTGTCGGAGTGACCTCGTCACCCTGGACGGCACACCACTGTCGATTCGGATCACCGGGACGACCGTCGACGCCCGGGCCCGGCGACCCCTGGGCGTAGAGGCCTGTGACGGTCCCGTCGACCTGACCGCCGGAGTCCATCGTCTGAGGGTGCGTCCCGGAGCATGGTCCGGCTACGACCTGGATCGGCTGGTATTGGCCTCCCCCGGTGCCGCCCCGTCCCCCGGTCACGTCGGACCCGACCTGGTGATGACCATGGAGGAGCGCACGGCGATGGGCGTCACGGCCACCGGCGGGGACGGGCCGTTCTGGCTGGTGCTGGGCCAGAGCTACAGCGACGGCTGGCGCCTCGGACTGGACGGAGGAACGGTCGACGGAGCGACGACCGACATTGCGCCGACCCTCATCGACGGCTTCGCCAACGGCTGGCTGGTCACCCCGACCGGTGAGGGACCCGTCGGTCTCCGTCTCCGGTGGGCCCCCCAGCGTCTGGTCCGCCTCGGCCTCTGCCTCTCCCTGCTGGCTGCGATGGGTTGCCTCCTGGCCGTCTGGAGGGGTCGTGGCGACGTCGGCGCTCTCACCCCAGACCCCCCGGTGCTGCTGCCGGGACATCGTCGGCGCTCGACGCCGATTCCTGTGTCCACGGCGACGGTCGTCGCTCTGGGCGTGGGTGCCTTCGCCCTGCTCAACCTCCCGGCATGGCCGTGGGCCGGACCGGGTATCGCGTTGGGTACGTGGGCGGCCCTACGCGGTCTCCTCCCCCTTCGGACCACCGCTCTGGTCGGCACGATGGCCATGGGCATCGCCGCCGCGTGGATCGCCATCGACCAGATCCGTTTCCGGTTCCCCCGGGACTTCGTGTGGCCCCTCTTCTTCGAACAGGCGCACGTGATCGGTGTGGTGGCCGTGCTGCTGCTGGCTGCCGCTGCCATCGAGTCGCTCGTGGAGCACCGCGAACGACAGGACTGACATCGCTCGTCGGATCAGGCTCAGCCCAACGGGGTGTTGGCGCCCGTCCAGAGCCACGTGACTACCGAGGCGCCGACGGCGACCATCGGGACTCCGGCCACCGCAGCCACCGCCCAACGCCGGTCCACCCGGGCGGCCAGCGGGCCGAGGGCCCGTGGAGTCCACGCCACGAAGGCCAGGACGGCCAGTGGCGCCGAGTAGCGGGCCATCTGTAGCCCGATATGGCCGTAGTCGGCGAGGTCGGTGAAATACACGTAGCTGGCGGCGTAGATGGCCACCAGCAGGAGGGCCACCCCTCCTCCCATGAGGCCACGCCGGGCTCCCTGCAGCGACCGCAGGTCGTCGCCGTCCAGGACCAGGAGGGCGATCAGGACCAGGCCGACCATCAACCAGGGCACGATTGCTGGAAGGTCGGCCTCCCAGAAGCCCAACTGCCGGAACCAGCCCTGGACGTAGAACCGGTACTCGGAGATCCACGTGTCGACCGTGGACCATAGGAAGCCGGGAAGGTCGCCCAGCAGTCGGTCCCGTTGGACCGATGGCTGGTACTGGATCTGCTTGATCATGGTGGTGGTGGTTGCCTGGTAGTTCTCCGAGGAACGGGCCAACGTGGTCGCCATGCCGATGACGAGGGCGCCACCGGCCACCGCGGCGGCCCTCAACCGGGCGGTACTCGGTTGGAGGATCGCGGATAGTGGGAACAGGCCCAGGACCAGGAAATACGGTGGCTTAACCAGCGCCAGCAGCGCCATGGGAAGCACGAGGGCCGCTATGCCCACCGACTCGTCGGCCTCGACGCGCGTCCACAACCCGACGACCACCAGCACGGCGGCCACCGTGAACCCGTCCGGCGACACCGAAGCGGCCAGGGCGAGGTTCAGGGGCAACAGGGCGGCGGCCGCGAGGCTCCAGCGGAAGGCCGCCGCCGACCGGATGGCCCACCAGGCCAGCGCCAGATAGGCCAGCAGGGAGGCCACCCTCCCGGCCCACAACACCAGCACGCCGGGAGCATCCACGGCGACCGGAACGATGGCACCAACCGTGGCGGGCAGATAGGCCACCGGGGTGGAGGCAGAGGTGGGTCGGGTGTCGATGAAGGCCAGACGACCGTCCGGGCGGTGGTCGAGCAGAGCCCGGATGGACGTACCGGTCCATGGAGGCCGCCCCTGCTGGTGGTCGAGGATGATCTGGACGGTCGCCTCACGATGGGCCGTCGGGATCACCGAGCCGAGGCCCTCCGATGAGGTCGCGGGCTCGAGATTGCCCGAAGCCATGTCCACCACCCGGGAGAAATGGGTGAACTCGTCGTAACCGGTCCAGGCGGGCGACAGAATGGCGATCAGGAGGCCCAACGGCAGGCCGACGGCCAGGAGGAGTCGCTGGGGCGTCACCCCGCCGAGCGTACCGAGGCGCGCTCCGCCGATCGGAGAGGCTCCACGGCCCACCGGTAGGTTCGGGGCCATGTCCGGCCCCGACGTCCTCCTTGTGCACGGCTTCGGGACATCGTTCGCCGCCACCTGGCGACACAACGGCTGGGCCGATCTGCTGGCCGACGCCGGCCGGACCGTCATCGGTGTCGACCTGCTGGGACATGGCAATGCCCCGAAGCCCACCGATCCCGAGGCCTACCGCGATCTCGAGGACCACGTCCTGGCGGCCCTTCCCGATGACCCGGTGGATGCCGTGGGCTTCTCAGCAGGCGCCATGGCCGTGTTGTGGCTGGCCGCCCACCATCCCCAACGGTTCCACCGGATCGTGGTGGCCGGCGTGGGTGCCAACCTGTTCGAGCAGGACGGTGACCGGAGCCGGGCGGTGGCCGAAGCTGTCCGGACCGGCACGGCCGACGACCCGCAACTGCGGTACTTCGCCGACCTTCCGGAAGCCGGTGGGGCCGACCCCGAAGGGCGCTCCGCGCTGGCCGCCTTCATGGGTCGTCCGGATCGGCGGGAGTTCACGGCCGATCTACTGGCCCGGGTCACGGTGCCCGTCCTGGTCGCCCTAGGCGATCGTGATTTCGCCGGGCCGGCCGACCCGTTGGTGGAGGCACTCCCCGATGCCACCCGGTGTGTCCTACGGGGCGTGGACCACTTCGCCACGCCGAAGGACTTTGGCTTTCTCGACGCCACCCTGACCTTCCTCGACGCCCAGGCCTTCTGACCGGGAGTCGGCGGCCCGGATCCGGGGAGGCCCGAATCGGCCGACAATCGCGTCGACCACGGCACGGAACCGGGCCCTACCGGTGTGGTATGGACCACGGACGGTGGGTCGCCACCAACCCACCACGTGTTCGGCCACCACCACGCCGATCCGGAAAGCCATGTTGGCCACCCCGAAGTGGACCCTGAGGAGCAGGAGCGTGTTTCGCACCATCAGGTGGTCGATCACCGACGCATCGGTGTTGCTCTCCGGATTGATGACCAGAGCTCCGCGCACCAGACCCACCGACCACCCGGCGGCCCGGGCCCGAAGCCCTAGATCGGCCTCCTCGCAATAGGCGAAGTACCGCTCGTCGAACAGCCCGACCTCGGTCACGCAGTCCCGCCGGAGGGCCATCAACGTGCCATGGGGATAGTCGGCGAGTTCCCACCGGGGCTCGAGGTCCGGGTCCTCCGCCGGCTCGCCTATAGGCCCGAGCCACGGATCGACCCGTGGGACCTCCCCGTCCCCCACGTCGGCGCACGCCAGACCGGCCTCCGGGTGGGCCATCAGTTCCCGGACGAGCCGTTCCACCGTGCCGTCGGCGGGCCGGGCATCATGCGGGGCCAGTAGGCATACCTCCGAGCCCGATTCCAGCCAACGGGTTAGGCCCACGTTGGCGCCCGGGCCAAATCCCAGGTTGGTTCCCGTCTCGATCACCTCGACGCCGGCGGGCAGACCGTCCTGGAGTTCGGCTAGGTGGTGGGCCGCGGAGCCGTTGTCGACGACGGTCACCCTCAGGGAGAGGTCACCCAACGCCTCCACCTGGTCTAGGAACCGCTGGACGGTGGCCCGGCAGGTGGCCCCGCGGTTCCGGTGGACCACCACGAGGTGGACCGGATTCCCGCCGGAAGTGTGAATCGGCGTGGCTCCCTCCACTAACAGTCCTCCGGACACTGGCGCTCAACGAAGCGGCGCAGCCGTGGGGGCGATGGGTGCCGGCAGCTGCGAGGATCCGGACAGGGCCCGGTCCACGGCCGCCGCACACGAACGTCCCTCGGCGATGGCCCACACGATCAGCGACTGGCCGCGGCCCATGTCGCCGCACACGTAGACGGCGTCCACCGAGGTCCGGAAGTCGCCGTCGCGGGCCACGTTCCCCCGGGGGTCGAGATCCACGCCCAGTCCGTCGAGCAACTCATTGCGCTCCGGCCCGGTGAACCCCATGGCCAGGAACACCAGGTCGGCAGGGAAGTCCTGCTCGGAGTCCTCGATGGGCTCGAAGCTCATCCGACCG
>Ga0315329_10001228_pt1 | contig 10185 bp, 10 predicted proteins | sample M150032315metaG_FD_203459 | JGI IMG/M metagenome (GOLD analysis project Ga0315329, IMG submission 203459) | Ammonia-oxidizing marine archaeal communities from Monterey Bay, California, United States - M1 500m 32315 | ecosystem: Environmental > Aquatic > Marine > Coastal | place: USA: California...
CAGTAACAAATCCGTCCTTTTCAGTGATTACAGCCAAATCCATTCCGTTTCCGGAGGCTGCATCGCGTTGAGCAGAAGCAGATAGTGCACGTGCTGCGAGTGCAACCGCATCCTTGCGGCTCATGCCCTCGCTAAATCCATCCTCAAGAACACCATACATGTATGGCGAGCCAGATCCAGTAGCACAATACGAATCAGGAATTGAACCGCCTGCGGAATCGATGGAGTAGACAGTTCCACCATCTGGGTCAACGCCTACGATGAGGAGTTGGACCCAATGTGGCCTACCAGAGAGGATGTTTGCAGTTAGCGTTGCAGCGCCCTTGACCGTCATTTGGCCGCCCCGCTTCAGCTCATAGAGTGAAACTTCAGCAGAAAGAGTGCGGGCAAGGGATTGAGCATGACCAACAAGTCCTGCTGTAGTAAGTGCGAGGTTATCGCCTATCTTGAATAGTTTCTGAACGGATTTATTTGCAACGAAATGACCCATAGTTGCTCGGTGGTCAGAACCAACAACAACACCACCATTGAAGGTAATACCAATCGTACTTGTGCCGGTCTTGACTGCGCCTATTCCTTCTTCGCTCATTCAGTTCACCTCTGTCAAGAAGTCCCCAATAGGTCGGGAACAGTCTTTCGACTCGCGGGACCCTTATCAACCAACCGTCACACCCACGGGGTATGGTGGAAGACGGGGAGAATCAGCATAGGCTGGATGCTTTTGCCAATACTCCTCCGCCTCGGTCCATAGATATGCCATCAGCGCAGTCAAAACCGAAAACCGATACTGGGGAAGTTCTCTACCATGATTTGGGCCAATTATACCCAGATGCGCCTGTTCCGAAATATGTCGAAGGGCTTGTTCTTCACCGGGCGGTTCTTCACGACCTTACCGGAGTTTCCGACCTACTCGACTGGCTTTCAAATGGCGAGGCCGCAATTGTCGAGATGGAGAGGTTGATGACACGCCAGGTGGAATTGACTACCGCATTAGAGCGATTGAACCGCTTCATAGAGAATGATCTCGAAGGTCAAATTATCCGCCTTACCGATACCCGATTAATGCTTTTGCCGCCTGGATGCCGTGGTGTGCGAGGGGTTGAAACCGAGGCCTTCGCCGCTGAGGCTGAAGACCTTGGCCGGGGTGGCATTCGATGAAAAAGCAAGCAATTGAGATGCCATGCCCAATATGTGGGGTAGAAGGTGAGTTATCGATGATGACTCATATCGATGAGATTCCATACTTCGGCGAACATACTCAAATCACTGTCATGTGTGATGCATGTGGCTGGCGTCAATCGGATTTTATTCCTGCAGAGGGGAAAAAGCCGGGTGGCTGGTCGCTCAATATTTGCAAGCCCGAGCACATCAAGGCGAGAGTTGTCCGCTCATCTTCTTGCACTGTTCGCATCAAGGAATTGGACTTAGAGGTCAAACCTGGAACTGCATCGACGGGTTATGTGTCGAACGTTGAAGGTGTGATAGACCGTTTCATGGAAGTAATTGTCATGGTGACAAGGCAATCATATGTTGAAGATGCTGATATGGATGTAATCAAGCAACTGCAAGATATGCACACAACATTATTGGAATTGAAAGAGGACCCAATTCCCACAGCAGTCACGCTGGAGTTTCTAGACCCTCATGGCCATTCTCAAATCCTTCATGCAGATGCAGTAGACAGAGAATTACAACCTGAGGAATACGAAGAACTACCCGTTGGCCCAGAAGCTGCGGTATTCAGCAATGAAGACATTGCTGAGTGATTACTCAAAGAACTCGTTGACCATATGGGCGGTCTCATCTCGCTTTTCTGCGAGATCGTTTAACCACTCAGTAGCACGGTCGATGCACAATTGTTTCATCTCACCTGCGAGTATCTTTCCGGCACGATATCCCTCATTGATTTCGGCGAGGTAGGAATCATCTTCCTCGAAGAAGTACATCATGTACTGGTATGCGACATCGATGTCCGGGTCGCCGCCGTGTTGGCGGTGTTCCTCGATTGTAGACTTGCCTCCGCTGAATGATTTCTTGATTTTCTTCTCAGCACTTGCAATATCATCTGAAAGGAATAGTGTGGTCTTCGGTTTTGATGATGACATCTTGTCACCTGTCATTCCAACCGCAAATCGGTGATATGTGCTCGATGGAGCAAGTAGACCCATGCCGCCCATCTTACGTTCAAGGGATAATAGTGCCATCCTGATTGGGCCCTTATCTCGGGAGGTAGCACTTGGGATATTGACAGTGCCATGCTTCGGATTGGAGATAATGTCAGAGAATCCAAGACCCGAAATCGCATCTACAATCGAGGCGAAAACTTGCTTCTGACGTTCCTTATCGATACGGCCATCGGGCTGTACTCCAAGAGCTGCTGAATTTTCATCTTGGACTGAAACACCGACTTGCAAGCCCATCTTTGCGTCCTTCACATTGAACCAATTTGTCTTGGAAGCAAGTCCGCGAGTTAGTCTTAGGTGAGGGTCCTGGTCAATACCAACTGGAACTACAATCGGGCGCAATCCACCATATTCATCCAGTTGAGGATGCAAAATGTCACCTGCTTGAACCAAAGGTGCCTGAACGTGTGCAAGATTGGTTGCGCCATCAAATCCGTAAATCGCCTCGAATTCAGAAAGATTGGTCCGCTTGCCTAATTGGAATCCCAATCGCTGCACAATACTGCGTTGGGATTGGAAGTATACCGTTGTCTTTTGCGGGTCTAGGCCAAGGGCTGCATAATTAGACACATATTCTTCAGCAGCAATTCTGCGGCCCTCTGCAAGTGAAATACCTCGGGTTGCTGTGGATTCCAGATCTGCAACAGCGATTGTAATGTCTCCACCTTGTTGCTGAAACCACTTCACCTGGTCGATTACCATCGAGTGGCCAAGGTGCATTTTTCCAGATGGCATTAAGCCGGTCAGTACGCCGAAGGGCTCGCCCTTTCTCTTGGACTCAAGAATCAAATCGAGTTCTCTATGAGCGAAAATAATACCTCGACGATGAAGCCTCGAAGGGGATGGAACTTCTACTCCTTCCATCGACTGTAGTCCGAACTGCTCTATCATACGAGAGTAATCCGTAGACTGTGATGAGCCCCACGGGTCGATGCGTACATCGTCATTCATCATCATCACCGCCCCGTCGCTCAGGGCTTGAAGGCTTCGCAATGGGCACGGCCATGGACTCCCTTCTGAGGACTAACCAGATTCCGCCGAGGGTCGTAGTTAGTACCGCAAGGCCAGCATATGGCAGCCACGGAATTCCCTCATCCAATGCACGTGGTGAAAGGAGCCAGGTGAATACCAATTTATCCTCACTATTGAATCGCTTCGACCATTGGAATAAATCGGTTGTGGAGTGGCCTGCAATAGTTAATGCCGCACTTTTGTTATTGAAGAATTGAGTGCGCCCAAGAATGTCGTATTCCGGTGAGGAACTGAGGTTGAAACTAACTTCATTCCCTCTTAGTACGCTAACATATAGAATTGAACCCTCCTGCCTCCAACCTTCCATTGTGTTGGATTCGGAAGAGTCCATCTCACTGAAATTACTCGATAATACGCTGGCATTTCCAATCTCGAATTTCCATGTCACTGGGACATTCCAAGCATCAGGTGCAGCTGCTCGACAAGCCTCGGTATCGGTGTGCTCGAAAATTAGAATATCGTCCTCCAAAGAATGTGAAAATTGGTTGCAGCGATCTACTGTCCAGTACGAATACGCCTCACCCCATGTGGTAAACCAGATATCAGTGCGCTCATTTAGCATGTCTAGCACACTTGAATCATGACGAATTGTGACATCGTCAATACGTCCAATCCAATACATGTTGACTAATCCACCTTGGTCTAGTTCTGCACTAAGGGCATCAGCATCGGCCACTCCCTTCTCAAGCGAACCCCCTCGACGACCCATGTCATGCCAGGAGTATTCCCACTCTGGCACATCATCGGCACTATACCATGCTCCCTCCATCAAATCATTGTCATCACCATGAACAGTAAAGCCTTGATTTGCTACAGTCGTATGTTGAGATGAGGTAAGACTGGAAGGTGTATATGTCGATATTACATTTGTTCCCCAATTAGAAGCATCAATGCGTTGTTCAACATATTCCTTGCACTCAAGCGCTACAGCGCCGGGGTCGGCTTTCCACGATAGTCCCGGCATTCCGTAACAACCGAATTCATCACCGTGATTCAGACGTTCTTTACCGATGGTTGCAAGCCAACCATCTTCTTCCCACTGAACCTCAGCGGCTGCTATTGGCGCCATAATAGCGCTGAGTAGCATGCCAAGAACCAGAAGGCGCATGTCGTGGTGGCAGTGGAGGTTCCCCTTCAGCATTGTCACCCCTAGGGGGTGACCCAATCATCAAATGGAACGGGCTCTGCCCAAGTGATGATGGGAGACCTCCGTGAAGCATGGATGGGCCTTGAGGGTCATTGGCGAATTACGCCTAGTCCAACGAGGATTAGCGGTGACCGCTCCTATGCTTTCATGCGCTGGACATTAGCAACTTTGCTCAGGATGGTCCTCAGGGTCAAAATCAAGGGGTTGCGTAATGTTCCAAAGAGTGGCCCAACCATTCTTGCAGCCAATCACCTCAGCCATGTAGACCCCCTTGTGGTAATTGTTGCAAGCCGACGCAAGACCCACTACCTTGCCAAGGATGGGCACTTTCGTAATTTTGCTCTTGCTTCCTTTATGCGAGCTACTGGCCAAATCGAAACCAATCGTTCAACTGGAGGCTCTGAGGCACTAAGCAGTGCGGCCGTTGTTCTTCACGCAAAACGGGCGCTTGGAATATTCCCTGAAGGAACTAGATCCAAACGCACCGAACCACCATATATGCTACCTGGCAAAACCGGTATTGCTAGATTAGCTGCATCATACATCGATGTCCCAGTAGTTCCGATTGGACTTGCAGGGTCAAGGGAATTCATGACTCCATCAGTCCACAAACTCCCACGTCTATGGAGGAGGGTTACCATCTCCTACGGCAAGCCAATCACATGGATGGAATGGCTGGAGAAGCGCAGTTCGGTTGAAGAGTTGCAAGCACTTGCTAACAAAGAGGACCACGAGGTAAAGGCCGCACTCGCAGCGCTATACAGAAAGTTCACAGATGAGTTCATGGAACGCATCAGAGGACAAGGCGCCCCGTGACAAGGCTCAAAGGCCCTCCTATCGAGTCACAGACTCGATGCGAGAATACCTTGACCTCATGCAGCGCATTCTCGATGAGGGTGAGCAGAAGGGTGACCGAACTGGCACTGGTACTATCTCGCATTTTGGCCATCAGATGAGATTTGATCTAAGTGATGGTTTTCCAATGGTCACAACCAAAAAACTCCACCTCAGGAGTATTGTTCACGAATTATTGTGGTTCTTGAAGGGCGATACCAATGTCGCCTACCTCCAAGAAAACGGCGTGCGTATCTGGAATGACTGGGCTGATGAAAACGGTGACCTCGGTCCAGTATATGGCAAGCAATGGCGCCGATGGGAAGCGAATGATGGACGGATTATCGACCAGGTCGAACAAGCGATTGACCTAATCAAGAATAATCCAAACTCTCGCCGAATCATAGTGAGTGCATGGAATGTAGGAGAGTTGGACGATATGGCTCTCATGCCTTGTCATGCTTTCTTCCAATTCCATGTAGCCGGTGGGAAACTCAACTGCCAACTTTACCAGAGGAGTGCGGATGTATTCCTCGGCGTACCCTTCAATATCGCTTCATACGCATTACTAACCCACATGATGGCTCAAGTATGCGGGCTTGAAGCAGGAACATTTGTTCACACCCTTGGCGATGCTCACCTCTACAATAACCATCTTGAGCAGACTAAATTACAACTTAGCCGTGAGCCTATTACTCCACTACCAACACTCAAACTCAATCCAGATATTACTGAAATCGATGGCTTCACTTTTGATGACATCGAGGTCGTCGGATACGAGCACCATCCTCATATCTCAGCTCCAATAGCAGTGTGATTACTATGCTTGGAATGATTGTTGCCTGTGACCGCAACGGGGCAATAGGCAAAGATGGCGACCTGCCATGGAAGCAGTCGACTGATTTACAGCACTTCAAGCAGGTAACGTTGGGCTCGAACATCATCATGGGTAGAAAGACCTGGGATTCCTTACCGGGCATTCTTCCTGAAAGGAGGCACCTTGTTCTCTCAAGAGGTGAGGTCGAAGGGGCGGAAGTAATCTCATTTGATGAGGCGCTCAAAATAGATGGTTGGGTAATTGGTGGCGGACAGATCTACGAATTATTCCTACCACATGTGAGTGAACTTCACCGTACAATAATCGATGCAAGAGTTGGTGATGCAGATACTCATTTCCCTGATATTAGCGGTCATGGTTTCACACTATCAGAAGAGCGCAATGTGGCGGCTGGGCCCCGTGATGACCACGATATGGTCTTCCAGCACTGGGTTCGCAAAGGTTGAGTGGCGATTCTATGAAACCAAAGGAAATGGAGAAGGCCATTATCCGAAATCTTGCGGAGAAAACCGGCCGGTCACTTGAGGAGTGGTTTGCGGTGTTGAGAGATACTGATTTGTCGGGAAAAGGTGAACTGAAAGAACATCTCAAAACGGTTCACGGTGTAGGGCATTTTCAAGCTCAAACCATCATCAAATTCTACCTTCTTAGTTGACGGGATTTATGTTAATTCGTTATCCGTCTTCGAGATGGTATGATTAGAAAAGGAACTACGATTATTCAATACATGAATTCGAATTCAGTTGAATGAAGTGAAAAGAGCGTTGATTCATTTCAAAGTTCAACAACTCATATGTGTCCCCAGTAAAGTCACCTTCTGCGATTAATTGCCATGGGATTGAGTTATTGTCAACCATCCCCCAATGCTCCCATGAATAGGTGCAAGTGGCATCCAATCCATCCACCGTTAGATTGACAGTATCGGTAAAATCACTAAATGCATTGGGTTGATCGGCATTTTCATCAACATAACGGGAAAGTAATATGTTTATTTTGGAACCGTTTTCTGATTTGCCAGCCAAAATATTGAATTCATCAGAATCGATAGACTCTGAAGCAAACCCACCCTCATTTTGCAATCTTACAGGTGTGTTGACGACCATTTCACTGTAAACACTCCAGGTAATTCCAGGTGGTTTAATTTGCATGTTCTCTTCCCAAAAGAAACTTCTTGCAGCGAAGAAATGTGCCATTTTCAAGGTACTGACTCCATAGGTTGAATTTCCAGCGTTTCCCTCCCACAGATCGTTGTAGATGGTCAATACGCTGGTCAAATAGGCTTGACTGGAAGGGCTTTGTGCATAAATCGGAATATTTCTATTCCATTCGGTAATGTAGACAGGTGTATTTTCTGAATAGCCATATTGAGCCAGAAAAACCCCTAGGGAATTTGTTGGATGTGTAAAGAAATATGTGGTTTGGGACGGGTTAATCCTGTACAGGTGTACATACACAGCATCAATTGGTTCGCTATTTTGTTGAGCTAATTCCAAAAACCGCCCTGAAAAACCTTCAGTTCCCTCTGAGAGTGTAATAGCGGCGACAACGTCAATTTCATCACCAAACTCATTGGTAACAGCAGTATTAACCGCATGATAGAGTTCAAAATATTCATCCGCAGTACCACTCCACCAATCGGAGAGATACGGTTCATTCCATACTTCGACCGCATCAAAACTATCGAAATAAAAGCCTTCGTTCCAACCTTCTCGATAATGCTTCAATACTTGTACAGCTGCTTGAGCAAAGATTGTGATATTATCTGGTGGGCTTCTCCAGTCCGCACAATCTTCGTACGTTGGGTATGCTTTAGGATAGCCGAGTCTCCAATATACACTCGTATGAGATGTTGCCATTGTCGATTGAACCCTCTGGTCAGTCTCTGAGAAATCATAATTGGACATATTTAGAGGGTCATGTCCATCATAAACTGGCACACCATTTTCGTCTGCATGAACCCAAATACGATTCATATCCCCGGGACCTTCACCATGCGTGCGAGAAGATGGAATTTGCATTTGGTTATATTCATCAGTATAATTTGAGCCATACCAAATGGGTTGGCAATCCTCAATTTCCCAGGCCTTTCGGACCAATGGACCATTATTGACGCCATGAATTGGTGCAATCCTACCGAATTCTTCAGCGAAATGAATCGTTGCAGTGAGGTTTGCAGGATCGATGTTAAGATATTCACAAGAATTGTCATCAATATTTGCTTCAGGATTGAAATTGATTGCGGTATCATCCATGCATCCGTATACTTCGGCAATTTCACCACTTCCGTCGCCAAAACAGCCAGGCAATATGACCATGATTGAGAAAATAAGCACGCGGACTACTTTTCCCATGAAACTTCGTTGAATAGAGAACTAATGAATACTTCCAATTCACAGATACGAAACAGAGATTTTCAAAAAGGTTCTAGCGGTACAGGGGGTACCCCTGCTTCAGTGTTAAAGAAATTGAATCCTCAATAATCAGAGGGAATGCCAATTTTGTAATCATCCCACCACATATCAAGCGTTTGATTCAAATCATTCAAACCACACATTACTGAGCCACTAGTGTAAAGTTTCATTGTATTTATTGTCCCAAAACCATCTGGATTTGGATCTGAGGGAGCATGTGTCCATCCAGTGAAATCTGCAACTTCAAATTCGTCGCCATCGATTGTGACATGCACGATTGCTCTGCCATTTTCGTTATCACCTTCAATCATAGTGACATCTAGGGTGAACCATGAGCCAATTGGAACTTCCACATCTGAAATAATTTCTTCTGCCCAAGCAGAATTCCATTCATGTTCCCCTTCTTCCTGCTTGTCAGCCTTGAGTCCAAAATAGAATGGAGTGCCAGATTCATTATCCGGCTTGACTAAATTTAGAGTCACGCGGAAGGAGTGCTCTTCACTGGGCTGGTTATTCCAATATTCGCCAATGGTCATCCAATTTAATTCATATTCTGAATCTACGAGTGTTTGGAAACTATCACCCAGTCGAATTCGCACTTGATATTGGAATGCGTGGAGGTTCGGATTATCCATCAAGACATGCTGAACTCGTGCTTTTCGGGAACCTTTTTCCTCGCCATTACAGGCGATATCATCTGAATCTGAAATATTTTCAGCGGGTTCAATAATCCACATATGCATGGCTCGATTGTTTGAATCATCTGGGTCTTGGACCAAATCAATTCCTCTCTGGGTTCTATCCCCTCCTCCAAAACAAAACTGAGCTTCGCCAAAGGTTGAGCCTTCCAAATCTCCTTCCCAGTCGCCATTTTGTTGCACGGATAAATCGATTCCCCGAATATCATCCGTACAAGGTGCAGTCGTATTTTCTGCAAAAACATGCTCGGAATTTTCTTCAAAACCTGAATTGAATTTCCATTCGAAGTTATCCTCCTCTGGTTCATCCCCGGAACCTGAAGCCCCAAAACATCCTGAGAACACCATTAGCGTACTCATCATGAGAGCACACAGATTGTTGCTCCACTGCATATTAATGCCACTGAGTTGCACTTCATTAATTTGGCGCCAAAGCGATGGCTGCGAGCAAACTACTGACGCTAAGCCTACTCTTCGCTTTCGGAATCGACGGCCTTGGAACGCCTCTTCCAGATGAATAATGCAATGATAGAGACTATTGTCGCTATTCCTGCTATCTTGAGAAGGATTCCATCTGAACTAGGAACTGTTGTGTATTCGGGAGTTACTACCTCGACTTTCCCAATCGTGAATATGTCTAGGACGTCGCCATTGTCATCATCATAGAATACGAATTGTATCGAATCCTTATCCAATAATTCCAATACACCATATCCATGTGTTGTCGATTCGAAGTGAGCTGACCATTCTGGGTTAGAGGAAGTACCTGGGTAGAGGATCCTGCCACCTGTGCCAACCAACAGATGAATCGGTGCCTCAGGCCTAAGGAATGCATTGGTATTGGTTTGGTACGCCGTTCCTGAATCAACTGGGAATGTGCGCTCATAATTATGGTCGTGACCAGCGATTACGATATCGACATTTTGCTCGACCAATAACGACTCAACCGCATCCCTGAATTCGATTTCGCTACCATGACCGCTATCGGTAGAACTGTACATAGGACGGTGGAACATTGTGATTAGCCAAGGGTGGGCTTCAC
>Ga0315329_10001229_pt1 | contig 10176 bp, 10 predicted proteins | sample M150032315metaG_FD_203459 | JGI IMG/M metagenome (GOLD analysis project Ga0315329, IMG submission 203459) | Ammonia-oxidizing marine archaeal communities from Monterey Bay, California, United States - M1 500m 32315 | ecosystem: Environmental > Aquatic > Marine > Coastal | place: USA: California...
TGACGAACATGGAGGAGGGGAACAAGGTGACCTTCAAGGATGTGGCGGGCATCCAGGAGGCCAAGGAAGAACTCTGGGAGATTGTCGATTTCCTCAAGGATCCTCGCAAGTTCCAGAAACTGGGTGCGAGTATCCCCAAGGGCGTCCTCATGATCGGGCCGCCCGGAACAGGGAAAACGCTGCTGGCCCGGGCCATTGCGGGAGAGGCCAGCGTTCCGTTCTTCACTATCAGTGGTTCGGATTTTGTGGAAATGTTCGTTGGAGTGGGTGCCAGCAGGGTGCGGGACATGTTCGAGCAGGGCAAGAAGCAGGCCCCCTGCCTTATCTTTATTGACGAGATCGATGCCGTTGGACGCCACCGGGGTCACGGATTGGGGGGTGGTCACGACGAGCGGGAGCAGACGCTTAACGCCCTCCTTGTGGAAATGGACGGGTTTGACACTCAGGAGGGAGTTATCATTATTGCCGCTACGAACCGGCCTGACGTGCTCGATCCCGCCCTCCTGCGCCCGGGGCGCTTTGATCGCCAGGTAACCGTCTCCTTGCCCGACGTGAAGGGGCGGGAGCAGATCCTCAAGGTGCATGCCAAGAAGATCAAACTGGCGGCTGGGACCAATCTAGGCACGGTGGCACGCGGGACACCGGGCTTCTCCGGGGCGGAACTGGCCAACATCATCAATGAAGCGGCCCTGTTGGCGGCGAGCAAGGATCTCAAGGCGGTCACCCTGCCTGAGCTTGAGGAAGCCCGTGACAAGGTGCGCTGGGGACGGGAGCGCCGCAGCCTTGCTCTCAGCGAAAAAGAGAAGAAATTGACGGCCTATCACGAAGCGGGTCACGCTCTTCTCCTCGCCACCCTTGAACATACTGACCAACTGCACAAGGTCACCATCATCCCACGGGGACCGTACCTCGGTGCGGCTTTCCACCTGCCCGAGGAGGACAAATTTCAGGTTCACAGGATCGAGGGACTGGAGCAGCTCATCGTCACGATGGGAGGACGGGTTGCGGAGGAGATCGTTTTCGGGGACGTGACTAATGGCGCATCCGGCGACATTCGTCAGGCGACCACCCTGGCCCGCCGCATGGTGTGCGAGTGGGGAATGAGCGAGGAGCTTGGAATGGTTGAATACGGAGAATCCCGGGACCAGGTCTTCCTGGCCCGTGACATTGCACAGGCAAAGAACTACTCGGAAGAGACTGCCCGGAAGATTGATGCTGAGATCAAGGGTATCATCGATGGGGCCTACGCTGATGCAAAGCGCATTCTCAGCGAGAAGCGGGACAAACTTGAACTGATCGCCGAGGCGCTTCTCGAATATGAGACACTCAGCGGGGATCAAATTCTTGATCTCATCGAGCATGGCGAGATGAAGAACCCGCCCCAGACTCCAAAGCCTCCTGCCCTGCCTTCCGATAGTTCTCCAGCCACCTCCAGCGAGAAGGGGGAGGACGACGTCGAGGATGACGGCCCCTTACCGGAACCGGTTGGTGCGCCCGCCTGATACCAGGATCCGGATTCTCAGTTCCCGGCGCCCACTATCAGTTGGACGAAACCGCGATCTCCCCTCGGCAGGGCGATGGAAATGGAACCGGTCGTGCCCTGGGGGATCGGATTGCCACTGCTGACTGATGCGGGGTCCAGCACGGTGAAGGGCAGCTCAGCCCAGGTTCGTGGAGGGGAAAAAGCTGTAGGGTCGGTGATGGTTGCGACCGTGAGGGGAGCGGCCGTCCCACCGTCCGGGAGAGCGAGGGTGAAATCAACGGTCGCTGCAGTCGTGCCGTCCGGCCTGAGAAGGTGAGGGAAGGGGGAGTCTGAGGCGTCGAGACCCAGGGCCCACTGCAGGCCGTTGGGGACTCCGTCACCGTTTGCGTCTTCCAGTTGAGTCGCCCCAGCGATGCCATTCTGTTCTGTCCAGGCTACAAACGGGTCCTCCGGTTCGATTTCGATGGTGGCAGGACCAACAAGCTTGGCGGTCCCGTTGGCACCGATCGGGATCTCAAAGCCCTCGGCCTCGAAGACCTCGTTGACGGCGATGGGCAGGAGCACCTCCACATTATAGCTCTTGCTGGTGGGGGTAGTTGCGGTCGGGGCGAGGGTCACGGAGCCGGCTCCGATTCCCGTCCCGCCGATGGGAGTGTCGGAGAAATTAAAGAGAATCTCGCTTGTGGTTCCCAAGATCGTGAAGTCCCCGCTCAGGTCGCCGCTGACCACGGTGAAGCTGTGTTGGGCAGAGTCGAATTCCCCGGTGACTGGGTCAACAATTCCAGGAGGATTGGGCGTGGCAAGGGTCATGTCGAGGGTAGAGCTTTCCAGGTCATAGCTGCCAAATAAGAAGGAGCTCCCCGACATTTCGATGGCCGATCCCTGAAAGCTCCCATCGACAATCGTCATCTCGGAGACCTGGTCGGTCACTGGATCTATCTCAAGCAGGACCTCAAGGTTGCCAGACAGTCTTGAAGTATCCGAACCGTTAGGGAGGACTGGTGGTTCGAATTCGATGGTGATCCGGTTGAAGTCCGCTTCGTTGACTGCCGTGAGGGTGGCAGTCGCTGGTGCGGCGGAGAGGGAATGGCTCAAGGAAAACTGGAGGAGCAGGAGGAAGAAAAGGCATCCGGGAAGCTTCATGCTAGTCCCTTATCATAGTCATGATGCCACTGCCAATGTCGAACATCTTCCCGGGAAGGGTTGTCACGCCGGGACGCGTTCGACCTGTCCCCCAAGTTGCAGCAGTTTGTCGTCTATATGCTCGTATCCCCGGTCGATATGGTAAAGGCGGTTGATTTCGGTGGTTCCTTCAGCCTTGAGTGCAGCAAGCACAAGGGCGGCCGAAGCCCGAAGGTCCGAGGCCATGACCGGGGCCGCACTGAGACGCTGGACCCCTCGCACCAGCGCCCGCCCTCCGTCGACCGTGATGTCGGCCCCCATGCGTTTCATTTCGGAGCAATGCATGAAGCGCTGGGGAAATATGGCATCCTCCACCAGCGAGATGCCCGGCGTCGTGGCAAACATGGCCGTAAACTGGGCCTGCATGTCGGTGGGGAATCCGGGGTAGGGAGCAGTGGTGACGTCGCAACCCCGGGGCGCTTCTCCTGGCGAGATCGTTACTTCCGTGCCGGGCTCGTTGAAGAGCACGTCATGCCCGGCCTCCTCCAGTTTTTCGGTGGCAGCCTTGAGATGCTCCCGGCACACCCGCCGCAAGGTCACCCCTTCTCCCGCCATCGCACCTGCCACCATGAATGTTCCCGCCTCGATCCGGTCAGGGATGATGGTGTGTTCCACGCCTTGGAGTTCTTCGACCCCTTTGATCTCGATTCTCCGGGTACCGGCTCCCTTGATCCGGGCCCCCATCTTGACGAGGAAATCAGCGAGGTCCACCACCTCCGGTTCGCTGGCGGCAGAATCAATCACGGTGGTGCCCTTGGCCAGAACTGCGGCCATCATCAGGTTATCGGTTCCCAGCACGGTGGGACCGTGTTTACCACGCATATCTATTTCAGCGCCAAGCAGTCCCCCGGGGGCGCTCAGGATGATGTCCCCGCCTTCCATCTCGACCCGGGCTCCCAACCCCTGCATGGCCTTGAGATGAAGGTCGACCGGGCGGTCCCCAATCACACATCCTCCGGGCAGGGAAATCTTGGCACGCCCCACCCGGGCCAGAAGTGGTCCCATCACGCAGATGGAGGCCCGCATCTTGCGGACAAGGTCGTAGGGGGCTTCCGGGGCGATGCTGGCGGGTTCCACCCGTACCGTGCCACTGGATCGTTCTACCTCCGCCCCCAGGGCTCGGAGGATCTGCAGCATGTAATTGGTGTCCGAGACGTCGGGAACCCTCCGAACGATGGAAGGTTCGCTGGAGAGAAGAGAGGCCGCCAGGATGGGCAGGGAGGCATTCTTCGATCCTGAGATATTGATGGATCCCTGCAGGGATCCGTTTCCGTGGACGAGAAGTTTATCCATTTAGAGTGGAGCGGGGGTATCTTCGTCATGTCCGGCTGCCCGCGCAAAGACAAAGCGGGGATTTCCGGAAAGATCATTGCCGAGACAAATGGATTCAAATCCGCAGGTTTCGGCGAGAGAGGTCACCTGTTGCCCCTGGTTGGCGCCGATCTCAAGAGCAACCCAGCCGCCGGGAGCTAGATGAGCAGGGACCGCGGGGAAAAAGCGCTGGAAGGCGTCGAGGCCCCCGGGGCCTGCGAAGAGGGCCAGGTCCGGGTCGTGGGAGACTTCCCGGGAAAGGAGCTCCCTCTCCCCGTCGGCGACGTAAGGGAGGTTGGCCACGATCAAATCGAAGGTTCCTTCAACCTCCGCGAAAAGATCGCTTTGCAGAAGGACCGGAGCCAGATCGTGCCTTTCCGCATTCTCACGTGCCAGGCCGAGCGCGTCGGCAGAAATGTCGGCGAGAACGGTTTCCCGGCAGTCCGCAGCGAGGGCCAAGGCAACGGTGACGCCAATTACGCCGCTGCCTGTCCCCATGTCGAGCACGCGGGCCGGGCGGAGAAATTCCAGTTTCAGGACCTCTTCGATCAGTTCTTCGGTTTCAGGTCGGGGGACCAGTGCGCGTTGATCGCAGAGGAACTCCCGGCCACAGAACTCCACTGTCCCCAGGAGGTGCTGGAGTGGTTCTCCCAGGCCCCGTCGCTTGAGAAGGTCCCTCAACGGCTCGAGCTCGACTTCAGACATGGGACGGTCGAACTGAGTGTAGAGTTCGATACGACTGCATTCCATTTGCCGGGCCACCAACCACTCCATGTTACGTCTGGCCCCGTCGACACCGCGGTCCCGGAGGTATTTTGCCCCGCTTTGGATGCATTCCAGGACGGTCTTCATGGGATGAGGATAGCGCCGATCCTCCTATTCGGGCTTCAGGCCGGATTCAGCGAGACGTTGGGACATCTCTGCCTTCTGCAGTTCTTCGGTGAATTCTTCGACCGAGCCCGTTAGAATTCCTTCCAGATTGTGGGAGGTGTGATTAATACGGTGATCAGTGACACGGGATTGCGGGAAATTATAGGTCCGGATCTTCTCGGATCGATCTCCCGAGCCGATCAGGGCGCGCCTCTGGGCCGAGTATTTCTCCTGTTCCTCGTGCTGTTTCGCTTCAAACAATTTGGACCGGAGAATCTCAAGGGCCTTCTCCTTGTTCTGACCCTGACTCCTCCCGTCCTGGCATTTCACCTGAATCCCGCTGGGAAGGTGAGTGACCTGTACCGCAGAGTCGGTGGTGTTGACGTGCTGTCCTCCCGGGCCACTTGAGCGGGTGGCTTGGATCTGCAACTCATCCATCTTCAGTTCAATATCGACGTCCTGTGCCTCGGGCATCACCGCTACCGTTACGGTGGAGGTATGAATGCGTCCCTGCGTCTCGGTGGTGGGCACCCGCTGGACGCGGTGGACACCGCTTTCATACTTCATACGCCGGAAGACCTCGTCTCCACTTACCTTGAGAACCACCTCCTTGTAGCCTCCTACTTCGGAGGGGCTGCTCTCCAGGTGCTCGCACCTCCAGCCGCAGTTCTCCGCGTAGCGTTCATACATGCGCATAACCTCCCCTGCGAAGAGAGAGGCTTCGTCACCGCCCGCACCGGCCCGGATTTCTACGAGTGCATTGCGCTCCTCGGTCGGATCCTGAGGCAGGAGGGCATATTGCAGGTTTTCCTCCAATCCGGGAAGAGCCGCTTCAAGGGCCGGAATCTCCTCGGTTGCCATGGCGGCGATCTCGGCGTCTTCGTCTCTTGCCAGTTCGCGGTTCTCCTCCAGATTCAGGTTCGCGGATTGGTAGCTCTCCCAGAGGTTCATGAGTTTCTGGAGTCCACGATGCTCCCTCATCACTTCCGCAGCGGCCTTCTGGTCGTTATAGAAGTCCGACTGGGAGATGAGTTCCTCCAGTTCCGCCAGGCGTTCCCGGCGCTGTTCGATCAGGCCACCAAATTCCATCTTCTGCTGTCGGCGAGAACCTCTCGACCGGGGAGCGGAGAGTCAAGTGGCTTGCTGCGCTTTCGTGCATTCTGGGTTGAATATCTCCCAGAATCACCCTATCTAGCGCTGCGGCAGTCAAAAGCCCTGTGGTGTAATTGGTAACACAGCTGATTTTGGTTCAGTCATTCATGGTTCAAGTCCATGCGGGGCTGCCACCCCTGTCCCGGGAGTGGCGCTGATGCCGGACTGGAAGCTAGAACGGGAGCGGACGGCCCCTGACAGGGAGGTCTTCTACGCCGGCGGGGGGGCCGTCGAAGTGGGTGTCTACGAAATCGTCCCATATCCCGCGGGTCTTCTGGGAGAGGAGTTCCTGGATTTTCTCCTCGCACTTGCCGCAGAGGCACAGCGGGTAGGGGTCGTAGATCATATTCCTGCCGAGGAGTAATCCGCCCAGTGAGTAGCTCTCCAACTGGTTGCGAAAGGTCTCACAGGAAGCACATTTCTCTATCCAGAGTGCGGGTTCGTCACCAACGGCGAGGAGGATGGAGCGATCGCGCAGGTTTACCTGCTCCTGAAAGAACCGTGAGAGAGCCTGTCGGGATTCGCTGGAGAACTCCTGCGCCATGTTGGAACGGCAATCGTCGCAGATGGCGTATTCGAAGATGCATTCACCTCGCCGGTAGCTCTTGGCAACGAGATAAGAGAGGTCCGGATCGTGATCGAGATCCAATCCACAACTGATGCAATCTCGAAAGGGCTCGCCGGTTTCGGCGGAGTGGAAATCGGCGTAGGGGTCAGGTTCCACTCCGGAACTCTGGCCAGAATTCCTGCGCTCGCAACTATTTGCTTTCCCCGGAATCGAAGATTGTGTCCGGCAGTTGATTCAGGGTGCGCACTGAATTGTCCGGGGCTACGCCCGTCCAGGTGTAGGAGGTTTGAAGGAGCCGGGTCACGTGAGCCTTGGCTTCAGCGATGGATTTCCTCATATCAAGGCCACGGGCGAGGAACCCGGTGATGGCAGCGGAGTAGGCGCAGCCCGTGCCATGGGCGCCGGGGAGATCAATCTTCGGATGACTGAAGTATTGGACCTCCTCACGATGACAGAATATGTCGGTGGCCTGGTCGTTCCAGATACTGTGTCCTCCGGTGAGGAGCACGGTGATGCCCAGCTCCTGAGCAAGTTGCCGCGCCACTCCGAGAGCGGGATGTTCATCAGGGGGCCCGGGTTCCACCCTTCCGACAAGGAGTCTCTCGGCTTCGGGGAGATTGGGCGTCACGAGGGTGGCGATGGGGAGGAGTCGCTCGCAGTAGGCACGGATGACATCCTTTGAGGCAAAGATCGTGCCGGTAGAGGAGCCGAGCACGGGATCAACGACCAGGGGTTGCTCTTGCCCCTCAAGTAATTCGGCCACCGCGGTGACATGGGGAGCCGATCCCAGAAGTCCGGTCTTGATGGTGGCCACCGGGTAGCAGTCGAGGAGGATGCGAATCTGCTCCTGGAGAGCCGTCGGGGACAGATGGTAGGTGCCATGCACGGCCCAGGGAGTCTCGGCCACCACTGCGCTGACCGCAGTCACACCATGGACACCCAGAAGCGAGAAGGTCTTCAGGTCGGCCTGAATCCCGGCCCCGGCACAGCAATCAGATCCGGCAATGGTCAAGGCGACGGGCGGGCCGGACATGGGGCGAGAATAGGGCGGCGTGGCTGGAGCCGCAAGCAACCTTGTCCTTGGCAACCTCCTGCGGCAGCACTAGGCTGCAGGGCGGTGGACGCTTCCTTTGAAGAACTGGATGGCTTGAGCGTGGTGGTCGATGATGTCATCTACATGCCGAGCCTCGATCACCCGAAAGACCGCCCGCATCCCTTCGTCTACTTTCTCAATATCCGGAATCACTCAGCCGAACGGGTCAGCATACAGGGGCGCAAGTGGCTGGTCCGTGAGGATCAGACCGACGAATTGATCGTGGTCGAGGGCGACGGAGTGGTGGGACAGATGCCCAATCTGGGGCCCGGCGAGGAATTTTCCTACAACAGCTATCATGTGGCCCGTGGCAGTGGACACGCCGAGGGTTCCTTCTTCGGATTGACAGAAGAAGGACGGCGGGTCTTCGTGCGCATTCCGCGTTTCAAGATGAAGCTGCCCGAATGGGCGTGACCCCTTCTTCGGTGCCGAGGTGTGTCATGAGCACGTCGTGGGCATCGCGGGGAAGGAAGTTGCGGACCTGTAATTCGAAGGCGATGCCTACCCGGAACACGGTGGAGGGAATTTGGGGCAGCACTGAGTCGTAGTAGGCCTTCCCGCGCCCGAGGCGCACCCCTCCGCGAGTGAAGCCGAGTCCCGGGCAGAGGCAGAGATCCAATTCATCGGCACACGCCACGTCATGAAACCGGGGATCGGGCTCAAGGACGCCAAAAGCGCCTGTTGTCAACTCGGAGGGATCTGCCACCCGGTAAAACCGCAGGGTGTCGTCTACCACGAGTGGGTAGGCGAACTGGCAGCTATCCTGCAGGGCGGAATGCAGAGGTTCAAGGTGGACCTCTGTCTCCAGTGCGGCGTAGGTGGCGATCGTCCTTACCTCGTGCAGGGACGGGATCCAATGGGCCAAACAGTGGCAGATACGGCTGCTCCACTCGTGCCGCTTTTCACTTCCGGAGGCGGTGAGGAGCGTTTGAAGCAGTTCCCGACAGTGCTCTTTGTGGTGAGAAGGAGGTGGATTTGCCACTTGCGAAGAGATCTTTTCAAAAGGATTATATGAACGGTTTTAATGTTGAAGCAAGGAATGGTCGTCACCCTTTTTTCGGTGTCCACGGTCTGTGGGCAGTCGGAGAATAGTCCCACAGCCTTCGCCTATCAGTCACCCATCGTGGAGAAGGTTATCTTCGACGACAGCGTGATGTTGGCACAGGAACGGCATAATTATGCCACCAATCTGGCGGCTTATGCGGCCAACCTGGTTTCCGTCAAGAAGGCAAGCAAGGAGTCTCTGGAAAGCGCGCGGCGCATCCTGGCGCTGGCCCTTCATCTGGAGCGCCGCAACAAGCAGGCCGTGGTGATTAATTTTCAACTGCGCGAGGGGGTGATTCCTGAGATCAAGAAGGGCGACTACAATCCACGCACCTTTGCGCGACTCCTGATGACCCGGGCCAAACTCCTCCTCAAAAGCAACAACGACAATGAGAATGAGCGGCTTCTGGCCCGATGTTTCATCGAACTGGCTGCCCATATCGATCCGCGTAACGAAGATGCGGTGTTCGAATATGAGAACCAGCGGATAGATTCCGGGGACTTGGACTGGCGCGTCCTGACGGATGCAGTGAGGGATAAGCCGAGTCGGGTGTCCGGTGTGGAAGATCCGCAGGGCTAGTCGGTTTCCGGGGCGCCCGACTCCTGATCCAGGTAATGCTTAAGGGTGTCCCTCAGGCTGCTCCGGGCACGAAAGAGCTGACTCTTGATCGCTGAAACCGAAAGGCCCAGCACTTCGCCGATTTCGTCGTAGGGCATGTGCTCGTAACGGCGAAGGACAACCGCCATGCGCTGCTTCTTGGGGAGGGCGGCAATGGCCCGATCAACGGCCTGCTGCAGTTCGGACTGCAGCAACTGCTGGTCGGGGCGGCCATGCCCCTCTTCCGGAAACTGCTGATGCCAGTCGTCCTCCTGCTCCTCAAGGGATTGCTCACTGCGGCGGAATTTTCTACGTGTCTCGTTGAAGACGAGGTTCCGGGTGATGGTAAAAAGATAAGTGGTGAACTTGGCGGTGGCCCGGTAGCGGGCAGCACTCTTCCAGAGGCGCAGGAAGACCTGTTGGGCAACATCCTCCGCCTCGCTGGGATTGCCCAGCATTTTGGCCACCGTGCCCACAACTGCATACTGGTGGCGGGTAACGAGTTCCTCAAAGGCCTGATGGTCGCCCCGAGCCACTTTTTCCATGAGCGACACGTCTAAGGCGTCATCGGGATCCCGATCAGAGGAAGATTCGGTCATAGAGGAAGTCGTTCCAAGGTGAAGGATTACGAAAGCCCGTCCTGTTAGACAACGGTAAGTTTGATATCCAGCAGGGGCTGGAGGGATTGGGGGGCGGGACCTAAAGGATTGTTAGAAGATATTAGTCCGCCATGACGGATTCGAGGTTTCTTGGTCGGGCGTGTAAGCCGGGAAAATCCTGTGAACAAATCTGACGAACCGATGTTCGCTGATCACCGGGGGGGGAGGGGTAGACGTCTTATGTAGAACCATGAAAATTGATGCAAGAAATCCCGG
>Ga0315329_10001231_pt1 | contig 10168 bp, 13 predicted proteins | sample M150032315metaG_FD_203459 | JGI IMG/M metagenome (GOLD analysis project Ga0315329, IMG submission 203459) | Ammonia-oxidizing marine archaeal communities from Monterey Bay, California, United States - M1 500m 32315 | ecosystem: Environmental > Aquatic > Marine > Coastal | place: USA: California...
TTCGTGAAAAACCATTTTTATTTATTTCTGGCAGAGCTTCAAAAAGCATCGTTTTTGATCTTAATGTAAACATCTTAGGACGCGGTGTCATAACTGATCTTATAACAATATCATCAAAATTTAGTGCACCGTGGACTAATTCACTTTCTTGTTTTTCAATTGCTTTATCTTTTAATCCTTGATCGACGACTTCTTTAATTTCATCTTCCGTTAATCCAGGTGGTATATCACTACTACCTGTAAGCTTCATCATTCCTTTTGTGATTATTTCAAAAATCCATATGATTGGAAAGAATGTATAGCTAAATACTAAAAGAATTCTACTATTTTTCACTGCAATCTTTGTTGCATTTGCATTACAGTATGTTTTTGGTGTGATTTCACTAAAAATCAGAATTAGAAATGTCATAATTCCTATTGCAATTGCTAAACCCTCATCGCCAAATAATTTTAATGCAATATCAGTTGCTATTGCAGTTGCTGCAATACTGGCTAAATTATTTCCTAAATTAACACTAGACATCATTCGGCTTGGATTAGATTTTAGTTTACGAAGTGACGAAGCGCCTTTGACTTTATTCTTAATCAGTTGCTCAATTTTTGAAGGTCTAATACTAACTAATGCAACTTCTAAACCACTAAAATATCCAGACAGACCTATCAGTGCAACTAAGGCAGCAATCTCATATTCTAATTGCAATTTTTAATTCCTCTTTGATTCAAATTTTTGAAACAGCAATATTGCTTCATTTATTGTAAAATACACCACATCTTTTCTTGATTAACTTACATCAATCGTTCTTTTAAGGATTAAGATTTGAAAAAACTGGTTTCTGACAGTTTACGCATGAATTTATAATTTAGGGGGTATTGCAAATTTATTATTTGGATCATTATGATATTCTATTGGTAGCATTGGTTCTTTTTGTCTACCAGTAAGTATTCCAACAATCTTATCATCCTTCTTCATGATTTCACTATCAAGTAATTTTTTAATTCCAGCAACAGTTGCACCAGAAGCCATCTCACAATCAAAACCATTTAATCCAACTGCTGACATACCGTCAAGCATTTCTTTATCAGACACTTGGATTACAACTCCATCAGAAAATTCCAGTGCTCGTAGTCCTTTTGTCATGTTTGCCGGTTTTCCGATTTGTATTGCAGTAGCCTTTGTTTTAGGCTTAAATTTTTCGTCTTCACTCATACGTTTATAGTATTTTTTAATTAATTCTAAATTTGGCACACCATTATTCCAACGTAATTCTTCATCCTCAAATTTTCCATTATACAGTTGATACAATGTATTTGCACCTTCTGCATTAATAACTGCAATTCTTGGAATTTTTTTTATCCATCCCCATTTATAGAGTTCCATTAAGCTTTTGCCACAGCTAGATGTATTACCTAATGCGCCACCTGGATAAACAATCCAGTCTGGTACTTCCCAATTTAAAAATTCTAATGCTCTAAATGGGATTGTTTTCTGTCCCTCAATTCTAAAAGGATTCACAGAATTTACAGTGTAACTACCTGCATGTTTTGCAGCCTCCAATGATTTTGTAAATGCATCATCAAAATTACCACCAACCTTAATCAATTGTGTTCCAAATTGATATGCTTGACTAAGCTTTCCCGGTGCAATTTGACCATCTGGTATGTATACATCACACTCCATATTTTCATTTGCAGCGAACATTCCAGCAGATGCTGATGTATTTCCTGTAGACGCACAAATTATTTTTGTTGCACCCATTAATTTTGCATGAGTTACTGCTGAAGACATTCCATTATCTTTGAATGAACCACTTGGATTGTATCCTTCTGGCTGCAGTAGTAAATTTTCGTTGTTAATATTTATAAAATTTGCAACTTTTGACATATGATAAGGTTTTGACTGTCTCCCTTCAGCACCATCTAGAGAAACTAAAAACTTTGAACATTCTTCAAGATCATCTGTATCTATTTCACAGAAATTTAATAATTCTCTAAATCTCCAAACCCCACTCTCGTTGTAAATACTGCCTTGTGGATTTCGGCGCTCATAAAATACATCCTTTAATTTTGGGTTAGGGGTATTTTCATAATTTACATCCAATAGATAATCACATTTGTCACATCTAATTTGAAATGATTTGATGGGGAATTCTTTCTTACATTTAGGATTGATGCACACTAAACTTGCATTTTGCTTCATGACACCTTAAAAAATTTTAGTAATTTAAAGTGATTTGATCATAATAATTACTAGTTTTTTATATTAGGAAAAGATTTACAACTAAATCTACTAGTCGATATCTATGATTAAAGACACAAATGTATATCTAAAAGATATTATGAAAAAAATTCTAAACTCATATTCCATTATTGATGAATTGTCAGATCAGCCTGATGATCTCCAATTATTGAAAATAGAATTACAAAAAATTAATGGATTCCTTTTAGTTTTATCAAAAAAATTATATTTAATTAATGTTGATCATTCAACGATAAAAAAATTGGAAGACAAAATCATTCTATATTTCAAAAATTATGATTTTTCACGTGAAATTAATTTATTAATAGATACATATGCAAACGATAATCTTCGTGTAAAAAATATTCGAATGTCAATAATTAACTCATTAAATGATGGTAAACTAATGGAATCTATTTATGAAAAATATAATAGTTTTTCATAAATAATCTTATTTTCTTTTTTTACGAGGAATTTTTGAATCTTTATCTTTGATTTGTTTTTCAATTTCAGATTTTTTGTCATCAACTGCTTTGAAAACTTCTTGAATTAATCCGTCTAAATTTGAATCTGATATTTCTGGAGTCACTGCACCGGCGATTTCATTAATAGTAGATGATATTTCCGAACTTACTTGTTCAAAAATTTCTGGGTCTTCTGCAGCAGTTGCATATAATGATTTTAGTCGATCTACTTGACTTATGACCTGATCTGTTAATGTTAGATTAAATGTTGCCCCGTTAATTTCTATTTCTTTTGTTATCATAAATTTATTTTGAAAAAATGGGTTTTATACTTTCCTAAGATGTATTTCACTCAAAATTCTATTAAATCTAATGCAGAAGCATCACTTATCAATCTTGTATGTCTTGAATTTATCACATATCCATTTTTGATATCCTTTGTTGGAACCCAACGATTAGTTGAAGTATAATGTCTTTTTTCAACTAATTCATTTTCCACAGATTCAATGTCTAGTTCACCCTCCTCAATTTCTTGTGTTTCAAGATGCTTTATGGTGATCAGTATTTTATTCACTTTTACCCTATCTCCTAATTTCCATTGGGATGGTGCAGTATCATCAGATAGTTCTAACACCTTGATTTTCATCTCTTTTTTACCTAATACATCATGACTGATTAGCATACGTTCATCAATAAAATCCGAAAAACTCATAATATTTCTTCTAATCTATCATTAATAAATAAAGATAGTAAATTTTGAATATAGTGGTAATTATTTTCAAGAACTAAATTTTTGATGTCTGGATTTGAATGGCATGTCATAATCTTTTAGATTCAACTTTTTCTTTTCGCCATTAACTAACGCATATGTTGTTCCATCGTATTTACATACTATATCTAATGGATATTTTTTTTCATTCCATACTTTGTAAAATTCCCGCAATTCTCTTTTTTCATACATTCCTACCCCAATTCTCTTTTTTGATAGAAATTTGAATGCCAGAATTACTTTTCGTGTTTTATACACTGTAAAATTATTGGTCCAGTTTAGGCAGCGTGTGATCTGATCAAAAGGAACAGTTAAAGTTGTACCTGTTCCGGATTTTGCTTCAATTGTAAATATTATAGCATCTTCATTATTGACACATAGAATATCTGGTAATGCCACACTAGGAGATCCCAACCTAAATGCCTTCCAATAATCCATGTTATTGAATCGTTTCACTAACGTATCTTCCCAATTATATCCTCTTTGCCTTCTAGTCTGTGCAATTTTTTTAAAATTAAGTGCTTTTGTTGGAACTGCAATTTTTAAACTTGATTTCATAAAAATTGTTTTATTTTACAGAATATAGTAATGCAGGTTATTCTGTAATGACCTATTACTAATTGTTTTCAACAATAAATAAAAAATGAGGTTTGTTATGAAGTGATACTATCATTTTAACAGATTGACCAATATTCGGTTCGGAAGAACATGAAATTTCTCCAAGAATTCTGATTCCATGATCAATTTCAATTAATCCAAAATATGTAGAATCTTTTTTTGAAAATTCAATAATTGTTCCTACATTCATAGATTTTCGCCAAATTGTTTTTTCATGACAAACATGACAGATTTCTTTTGATGGCCATAATGCACTATTACAGTTTTCACAGTAACATATTTGAAAGATTCCTTCTTCTAATTGATTTTCAAAAAATGTCAATTTTCCAATACCATGACTGAACTTGATGTTCCAGCGGCAGACATATTATGAATTAGGCCTGTCTCTGCATTTGGAATCTGACGTTTTTCCGATTTTCCTTGTAGTTGATTAGTTATCTCTATTGTTTGTGATATTCCTGTTGCGCCTAATGGATGTCCTGCTCCAATTAATCCCCCACGTGGATTTATCATTTTATTTTCTGTATTGAATAAATTTCTAACAAACTCTCCACTTTTCTCATTGGAAGTAATTCCTAATTCTGATATCGCCATTAATTCACAAATAGAGAAAGCATCATGTACTTCTGCAACATCAATTTGTTTTGGTTCAATACCTGCCATCTCATATGCTGAGTTTGCAGCAATTCGTGTACTTTTAATCTCTTCAAGAATATTTTTTGTAAAACTCGCAGATGTAGTTTTTTGTCCAATGCCAGTAATCCAAATTAGTTGCTCTGAAATTTTTTTAGCTTTTTCCTCTGATGCTAATATTATCGATGAACTACCTGAACATGAACGTGAACAATCCAAAATTCTAAGATCATCAGTAATCTGTTTGGAATTCATTACTTCAGACACTGTCCTTGGTTCATTACTATATGCTAATGGATTATCAATTGCATGTTTATGATTTTTTGCAGAAACAATTGCTAATTCTTCTTCAGTAGTGTGGAATTTTCTTTTATGTGATTTAGTAAGCATTGATGCCCAATAGATTGGATGATCAAAACTCCCTCTTGATTTATCCCATTCTAAAACTTGCCCAGGATTAGTTGCTGACTCCACTCCTGAAATTAATACTATATCCAACAAACCTGATGAAATGTATGAATATGCAGAGATTATTGCACTTGTTCCAGAACTACAAAGATGTTCTATGGAATGAGATACTTTGGGTTGAATACCCATCATTTCTGATAAAATAGCACCCATGTACTTTGAATTATCATTTGTAGAAACTAACACACCGTCAATATCTTTTGAATTACAGTTCTTTGTTGACTGAACACAATTATTAGCAGATTCAAAAAGTAATTTTTCAATATTTGCATCTTCTTTTGAGAATTTTGTTTGCCCAGTTCCAACTATAGCTACTTTATTCATTCAATCCTCCAGAAAATGTATTTGTTAATAATTCAAATGATTTTTTTACATCTCCAATTGGATTAAACTGAATTATTGGCATGTCTATTCCAATACTACGAAAAATATTTAGTTTTTTTATTGCAATGTCTGGTGTACCTGCAATACATAGATCATCTAACATTTTATCTGGAACAAATTTTTCTAAATTTTTTAATCCATTTTTTTTATATTCATTATAAATAATTTGTATCTCTTCAGAATATCCATTTGAATGTAAAAATTCACGATAAATAGTACCTACTGCAATGTAAAAACTAAGAGTTTTCTTTGCGCGATTAATTGCTTTTTCATAATCATGATCAATACAGGTAATTATCTGTAAACTGGCATCAATTTTTCTTGTTTTTTGCATATATGAAATTGTTTTTTTCATTTCGTCCTTTGGTCTCAAATAAAATATCACTCCATCAGCGATATCCCATGTTAATTCAACCATTTTTTTATTAATTGCCGCAAGATAAATTGGAATTTCTCTCCTTAATGGTTTTACTAATAATGAAAAATCTTTTAACGAAAAAATTTTACCAGAATAATTAATTTTTTCACCACTTAATACTAATCGAATTATCTCTACATACTCTTTCATTCTTTGTATAGGTGATTCAAAAGATTGGCCGTGAAAATCTTCAATAATTGGTACACTACTAGTTCCCAACCCTAGTATTAATCGACCTTTCGATATTGTATCTATGGTTACAGCTCCCATTGCAATTAAGCTTGGACTTCTAGAATAAATGTTAATTATAGACGATCCAATTTTTGAAAATTTATTTTGTTTTGATGCAATTCCTAGGATAGAAAAATTTTCCATGCCCCATGTCTCAGGAATCCACATAACTTCTGGTCTAATTTTATTTAATTTTTGAGAACATTCTAAAACTTCTTCGATTGAAAGCAGTGAACCCAAACTGTATGATAATCTCATCTTTCTCAATATTTGAAGTATTTAACATGTTTTTTTGAGTTTATTTCTTGATCACATGATTCAATATCTTTAAACGAATCAATAGAATGCCATACAACATTTTTGAACTTGACAGTATGTAGAGATTTCATTCTTGCAAGTTTTGGAAATATCTCTGCTTCTAAACTTCCTTTATTTGGCAAAATTTTGATAATATCTGTACTTAAATGATATAGGCCTGAATTCATCCAAACATTCTCAACATCTGTTTTTTCATTGAATTTCAAAACTTTATTATTTTTTATTTTCATTGTTCCAAACTTTGTCTTTAATTCATTTGCAGCAATTGTATTTGGTTTTTTTAATATTTTTTTTAAATCGATATTTGTTATAACATCTCCATTTATTACAATAAATGATTCATCTGAAAATTTCTTTATTGCATTTTTAATTGCACCGCCGGTACCTAATGATGTTTTTTCAGTTGAATATTCAATTTTGCAACCAAAATTTTTATTCTTTTTAAGATAGCATTCAATTTGTTTTGATTTATACCCACTACATACTATAATCTCATTTATTCCAAATTTTTTCAGATAATTTATAGTGTATTGAATTAATGGTTTTTTCTTTATTGGAATTAATGATTTTGGAATTTTATCAGTAAGTGGTCGTAATCTTTTACCTCTCCCACCAGCTAAAATTAACGCTTTCATATCTTAATCAATTAATTTATGTTTTTTAACTTATGTTATTTCTAATTAAAATAGCTCAAATGTTGCAACGCCGAAAAAATATCCTACCATAACCATTGTTATTCCCCATCCACATGAGCCTAATATAGTATATATTAAAAATTTCTTGATATTCATTTTCAATAAACCTGCTGGAATTGAAATCATTTCTCTAAATACTGGAACCATTCTTCCAAACAAAACTGCTTTATCCCCATATCTTTCAAACCATTTTTCAACTCTATCCATTTTTTTTTCAGATACCTTAACTTTTTTAAGATATTTTAGTAATGCAGTGCGTCCTAACTTTAAGGCAATTAAATAAATAACTGTTGAACCAATTGATGCACCTAACCCACCTACAATCCCAAGTAGTACAGTTTCTATAATTCCTAGTCCATTTTGTGATGCAATAAATCCTGCAGTAGGAAACACAGCCATGGTAGGAATTGGTGGTATGATCGTTTCAATTAATGCTGCCAGAAATACACCCAGATAGAGATATTCAGAGAGTAATTCAGAAATCCATTGAACTAATACTTCTATCTCACTCATCTTTGTCTTTCTCTGTCATGTAGTAATGTAATTCTGTGTAACACTCTGTGCACCATTCTTGAAAACTCGTATGCTCACAGTTATAGATTGCAGATTCTTTCCCACATTTGGTACAAATAGTCATTAACTTTGTTTATGTTGATGATTTTTTAATCTTAATGACGCCCAGTGCCAACTGTATTATTGCTGGTGCAAAAAGCATAACAGCCGAACCAACAGGATCTCTATCTGCACTTTCTGGAGATGGATTTGAAATTACTGCGATACCACCAACTATTATGAAAATACCAGCAATAATTATCATTACTCCTAATCCTTTTGATGGTTCTTTTAATGAAATGAAAAATCCAATGATTGGAAGGATTAATGCAGGTGCACCTAAGCCAATACCTCGTTGCATATCATTTAATGGTAAGAATCCTTCTTTTGCTTCATTACCCATTGACACTGAAACATCAGCACCATAAACAATTAACAATACTATTGCAATTCCTGTTATGATTAATGCCGCATGTAATGCCATATCTGAGATTATATTCAAGTATTAATAAAGCATAAGATTATTCTGTACCATCTGGTTCGATTATAATACTTTCTTGTAGTTTATTCATATTCACTAAAAGTTCATCAATCCCTATATTATCTTGATCAACCAAATTAACATGTCCAATTTTCCTTTTTGGTTTAGATTCTGTTTTTTCATACATCTTTAGAAACGCATTATCAAAGTTTATTGTTGGTGTTTTATATCTGCCTTTGAAATCTTTTGGTCCTAGTATATTATACATAATTGTTGGGTGAATTAGATCTGTACTTTCCAATCTCAGACCTAAAATCGCTCGTAAATGTTGTTCAAACTGTGATGTTTTACTTGATTGTAGTGTATGATGTCCTGAATTATGCACTCTTGGTGCTATCTCATTAATTAAAACTTGTTTATTTTTTGTTACAAACATTTCAATGCCAAAAACTCCTGCACCATGTAACACTTCCATAGTTTTATACGCAATTTCTTTAGCCTTTTCAGAAATTTCTTGGTTTATTCTTGCAGGAGCTATAGTCATTTTCAATATATTGTCTTCATGAATATTTTCAACTACAGGAAATGTTCGAATTTCACCAGTAGTACTTCTTGCGGCGATGACTGAAACTTCCATTTCAAAGTCAATAAATTGTTCAATCATCAATGATTTTCCATCAAAAGTATGTAATGCATTAGATACTTGATCTAGAGAATTGACTTTGAAGTTACCTCTGCCATCATATGCGTCACGTCGTGTTTTTAGTAAAATTGGCAATCCAAATTCATTAATTTTTGAATCTAAATCATTTTTTGACGATATATCAGTAAATTTAGCTACAGGTATTCCATTATCAGAAAGAAATTTTTTTTGTGTAAATTTATCTTGTATAATACTAAGTGTTTCTGGTGAGGGATTAATTTCACATTGTGATTCTAGATTTTTTAAAACGGTACTGTTTCCTGATTCTATTTCATATGTGATTATATCACTTCTTTCAGCTAATTCTCTTATTGATGATTCATCCTTAAAATCTGCTATAATTTGTTCAGCACCTACTTTTGCAGCAGGACAATTTTCTGTTGGATCTAAAACAATTATTTTTGATATGTCTAATGGCATATTCTTGGCAGCCTCAGTTAACATCATACCCAATTGACCGCCACCTATTATTCCAAGTATTTTACCCATAATGCAAAATTATCATTCAATTACAAATAGTTTCGGAAAAATTGAAAGTGTTAAAAATACCAATTCTATTCAAGAAATATGGTATCAAAAAAGTTAGTTGGTATTATAATGGGATCTAGTTCTGATAGCAGAATTATGCATGGTGCAGCAGAAATTTTAGATCAATTCAAAGTTTCTCATGAAGATCAGATAATTTCGGCACATAGAACACCATCCAGATTAGACACATATGCTAAACATGCTGAAAAATCTGGTTTCAAAGTAATTATTGCGGGTGCAGGTGGCGCAGCACATCTGCCTGGAATGATTGCATCACATACTGTAATACCGGTAATTGGTGTGCCAATACTTGTTTACAATGATAAACAAAGTAAAAAGTCTGAAAAAAATAAATTTTCAGCGTTTGGTGGTTTGGATTCATTGTTATCTATATCGGAAATGCCTACAGGATCACCTGTTGTCTCTGTAGGAATTAACAAGGCTGCAAATGCCGCAATATATGCACTAAAAATTTTAGCAAATGAAAACCTAACAATTAAGCGAAAGTTACAAAAACATAAATTCGATCAGCATGAAAGTGTGCTTAAAGAATCTGAAGAGTTAAAGAAACTTGGATTAACAAAATTCGTGAAAAAAAAATTCAAGTAGTTATGAAAGAAGTTTGAATTGCATGTTTTTTTCAGTAAGATGTGTGATTAGTCTATCTGCA
>Ga0315329_10001239_pt1 | contig 10147 bp, 6 predicted proteins | sample M150032315metaG_FD_203459 | JGI IMG/M metagenome (GOLD analysis project Ga0315329, IMG submission 203459) | Ammonia-oxidizing marine archaeal communities from Monterey Bay, California, United States - M1 500m 32315 | ecosystem: Environmental > Aquatic > Marine > Coastal | place: USA: California...
ACCCATCACAATCAAAATCAGTGAAATCACAAATATCAACGGACTTCATTGCATTTGCGACTTCAGCGGGGACGTGAATGCCGGCTCCGATGAGGCGCCCAATAAGTTCGTCCACCTCACCCATGCACAGACACAGTGGCTCGCCATTTGTAAAGGTGGGCTATCCGATATCAACATCTGGCATTAGTCAAGAGCCCTTGTTAGTGATGACCATTACTCCCAAAAGCAACCCTGCAATTGCTCCAATTCCAGCAAGAATAGAGTCTCCGTTTGAAATGGAAGAGAAGCCAATTGCTCCTAGTACCATTAGGGGGGGGCAAATCATCATCGACCTGGTGATAAAAATTCCTCTGTCCAATATTTGTGGAGTGGTAATAGTGATGGTTTTAGTTCTGCGTTGAATCCGTGTTCGAGAAATTCTTTCTTCAACAATTGAGAGAATACGATCTCTCAAACTAGATTCATTTTTTGAAAATCTGAAAATTACCCGGACAGAATCAGCCATCTGCAAGGATTTTTCCATAATCAATAATGGATTTTCTGAATCTGATAATGAAACTGAGACGCCGAGCCCATCTCCTCTGATATGAGATAGAGTTCGCCAGCCACCAACTCCCTCATTGAATGGCTCCAAAGCCGCTCTTACTGCCGCAACCTCTTCTTCGGAATCTAATCTACCTCTTTTCCTACCTTTTGCGAGGATGGGTGTTAGAAAAATCGCACTGACTACAATAGTAATGGCCCAAAGCATTGCAGCCATTATCAATGCGTCTTTTTCGAAGGTTACAGCAGTTCCAACAGCCAACATGAATCCAGTGTATAGTCCAAGAACACTGGCGGCGGAAAGGCCGCGACGAAAGCCAACCTTCTCCTCCATGTTGTTATGCAGGATAGTCCATGCCAAAACATATGCCCTATACCCGTCTTAGTTGTTTCATGGAGCGTAACGGACTTGATAGCCGGAGTCGCGATTCAAAGGTTGGCAACTGGGTTGGCGGTATTGCGACTTTCTTCCTTGTATCCTTTTTTTTGGTACCTTTTTACCTTCCAGCAGGTACGGTTCCAGAACTTTCAGGGCGCGCAAATTCATTCGATTATGCCAATGAGGACTCGTGGGGTAATATTCAACTCGATGAGCATAACGGAATTGGGCATAATCAATCCGAGTACGGTACTTTTGCTTGGAGTGATTTAGATTATTATGCAGCATTTGTTTATGCCTTTGGTGATTTAAATTGCCATAATAAGCATGAGAGGTCATGGGTCATCAATGATAATCAGATGCCGGTTTGCGTGAGAGACATTGGTATATTCCTTGGATTCGCTGTGGGTGGATTTGTCTTTTCAAGACGCGGAGTAAACCGCTGGACTATCCGAGATTCCATGCTTTCCATCTTCCCCGATGAATGGCTCACAGAAATCTATAGGAAGAATCACCGAACTAGGGCAGTTCTCGGAATGGTCGCTTTAGCTGCAGTGCCAATGGCACTAGATGGATTCACGCAAATGTTCACCTCATACGAGTCTTCAGCGATAATGAGACTAATCACTGGTTCACCATTTGGCATATTAGTTGGGCTCTACATTTCCGCAGCATTTGCAGCAAGGCCAAAGAAATTCGATATTGATGCTTCTAGAGTGATGTTACCAGGAGGGTCACGCTTCTCTCTCACAAACCCTCCAGAAGAAGAATAATCACTGTGGTGGTCTCATTGACCACCAGATGATTAATTCGGATTCATTCTGTGGAACAGGGCAATTTGCATGGCCACTTGAGATTAGTTTTAGGCGCTCAATAACATGTGTTGTTGCCTTTCTGATTGCAGGTGAGGGACGGGTAGTCAGTGTTGAATGAAGAATAGAAGGGAGTGCATCGGCCCAGTCACCATCAGGTTCACCACGTCTCCAACTTGCAAGTGCAGTTCTAAATGGCCACATTGCTAAGCAAAGTCGACCATATCCGAGGTATGTTTTGCGTAATTTGAACATTTGGGCCTCAGCAAAGGGAACATGATTCTGTTGCCTGTGAAGCCAACGTTCCTGCTCTAGCCACTTGACCATACGTTGAGTATGGCGTTTTGTCACTTTCCTAACCGGTCCTAATTGACGATGTAGACTTGGGACATCTGTGGTATCTGTAAGTGAAAGTGTACCAAGTATCGACCATGAAGCATGGGCGATAGGTCGGCTGGGGACATCGGCTATTCTTGCTCTTTCTTCTTCCCAGTCATCTTCTGCTTTCTTCATCCAATCGGCTGGAGAAAAACCTTCCAGCCAATCCTCGAGTAGTGAACTATGCTTTGCTGGAGCTCCGGGGAGCCTTTGTTGAGTTTGAACTCCTGCAGTCAATCTCTGTAGAAGATGTCTATCCACTTGGTCTAAGTCTACATTTAGTGGTTCGGTTTTCTTATTGAAAAATGACCGAAGTGCTTCGGAAAGATTTCGTTCTAATTCATCAAGCCCGCTTTCATTGAGAATCGGTCCAACGATTTTGGTTTTATTGAATGGAGCTGGAGTCACAATATCACCAGATAGAATTGCCTTGAAGCCGGCACGGATCTTTGTTTGAATCTCGGTGGTTTCGAAGTATTCCTGCTTATTGGAGCCAGCCATTCTGAGGGTGCCAGAAGTAATTCGTTTCATGGCCTTTGCAGGGTCGCAATCAATCCAGATGACCAGGTCCGGTATCATTGCAGCAGCATTCATTTTGGCAACTTGCTCTAGCCCCAATTCCCCTACAATTCCTTGATAGATCAACGAGGAGTGGATATTCCGGTCTGAAATTACAAGGTCACCATTGAGTAGCCTTGGGCGAATCCATGTATGGGAATGGTCAACTCTGTCTGCTGCAAATAACCCGGCTTCTTCCAGAGGAGAATGGTCGCCCTTGCTAACTGCCCTAAGAGCCAGTTTTCCTAGTTCGCTATGTCTGCGAGGTTCATGGGTGACATGGACATTGGGAAATGCGAATCTTTTGGCCAGGTTGGCCAGAATTCGAACCGCTTCGCCTTTGCCGGAACCATCGCCCCCTTCGACTGTGATGAGGTACATCCTCAATCCTCCTTGGTCCCATAGTCCTCGAAATCTTCTCGGTCAAGCATTGTAAGAATCATTGCAAGTAGGATTAGACTTGGTCCAAAGATAATCAATCCTCTACTGAATAGTGCAATCCAGCAAAACATTTGAGTCCGGCGATAGCGCTTTGCTTTCTTTATTTCAAATGAAGCGTGAACACCAACTAATGCAGTCGCAATTGTGAGTAATCCAATAGTCGAAGATAATGCAACTGCGTTCTGCATCGACCAACCTTCGGTTTTGGACCTCTCATGTTCAATTCTTTCTCCTTCGCCTTCCAACATTGTCACAGGAGTAATTCCAATTGGTTCTGGAGTAAAATACCGAAGTACCGTAATATGATCATCTAGAGTGAATTTCAAAATCGAATATTTTACAGCGGCTCCTTCGAGACTATACCTGCCATTTTGGTCAGTCGTATTTGACATCAAAACAACATTATCGTCTGGATCTATCAATTCAATAGATACATTTCCAATAGGGTCTCCTTCACTGTCGAGGACCATTCCGTGAATGTCGAGAACATCTGTGGTATCGAATAGATTTGATTCCAACAGGTCTGACGGATTACCTTGTAGAATCAAAATTCCTGAGAGAATCCCCATCAGTGAGCCGATTAATACCATGGTAGCAGCAAGACGTCTCCGCCTCTCACCTTGGCTCAATACGCCATCTTCTAGGTCGATTTCGTCATTCTGAATTGCTACTTGGACTACGAGTTCATCCTCAGCCTCTCTTTCCCGACGATGAGATTCTACTCGGGAACCAGCGACCTTATCCTGTACTCTACGACGGAGTGCAGCAAGTCGATTTTCCCTTTCTCCAGCCATCGGTTATTCCTCCGTCCTATGTAAGCGGAGGATGTGCGCGGATTTCACCCCTCCCCCGACCTATCCGCGAGATACACCCACACAATGATGGCCCAGATGAGCAATAAGCAAGCCATTATCATGACTCCGATAGTGATTTCATTATTATCAGAAATCACTTCAGGTTCTTCGATTTCATCTGGAATAGTATCCCCATTATCTGTAACAGGACTGACACGTACATCGAGAAATAAACCAGAACGCAAGCCCAATTCGATCATCTTTCCGACCATCTCTAGGCTTTCAGCACTAACTTTGTCAGGAGTGTCTTCATGAGTATGCCAATGACCTTCCCAATTAGAGACATTTTCACCATAGGCGATGTCAATGATGTCGATTGACGGTATTCCTCTTGTAATCGGCCACACATGGTCGTCCCATACTCCGTATGAGGTATTGGCAGAGAAAACACCTACACCTTCAGTTTCAGAGCATGAATTTGAGCTTGAGTATCCTAAAGCATCATTGATTACACCTATACGCGACCATAGAGTTTCATTTCCTTCTGTAGAAGGGGCTAGATTGAGGAATGCATCACCCACCATGTCTACTAAGATGAATGACTCGATTGCATCTGCCTCTTCATCACTCAGGTTTTCTGCCCATGCTTTTGCCCCGAGAAGAGATGCATATTCACCGTAATCTTCTGCATCGGTGAAGAATAATGTAACCTCGTGATTCAGTTCCATGCTAGGTATCAAGCGAGCAAGTTCCAGCAGAACCGCAACACCACTTGCTCCATCGTTCGCCCCAGGAATCGGTTGGTCTCGCATGCTCTCGTTGGAATCTCTTTCCGCTGTGGCACGAGTATCATAGTGTGCTGCAAGGATGACAGTGTTACCAGCCCCTGGATTCCATGTTGCGAAGAGATTGGTAAGGGTAACTCCACTCAAATGATGAGTTGATTCGCTAATTGTCCATCCGCTCAAATTTTCTTTGATCGATTGGCGCAAAGCAGAACTTGCTGCACTACCGGGTACTCTGGGCCCCAATGAAACTTGATGAGAAACGCTTTCATTTGCATTAGTGCCATTGAACGATAATTGGTCAACAAGGGCGCAGTCTACCGTTTCGGATTCACTAATTTCCTCGGATGATGCAGTTGCACTGGCCATGGTCAATAGCAGTACAAGGCATATCGCTCGTATGCGCATTAATGATGCCACACCCACCCACTCTTAAATACCTCATTTCAAGTCGGATATCTGGAACGCAGTACTGCATTTCAGAGGTTGAGTAAAAATGTCCGAACCGCGCTCCAATAGTGCCATGGTCATACTACTGACACTTTTGCTTTCCAGCATGGCTCCAATGGCCTCGGCAGACTCCTCTGAGGAAGTCATTGATGACTCTCAATCCTTCGAACCGGTTTTCGGGAATCTCGATGATATCGTGCTGGCTGAATCTCATCCTTACATGATGCCAGACACAGATGAGAGATTGTATAGCGCAACTCGTTTGATGAAAAATGCATGGATAGATGAGGGAATGCCAGGCGTTGGCGTAAGTTCGTCGGCAACTAGTGGCCGGTCTTGCACTCCTTACAACTTAGGAGATTCTGTAAATGTCCCTTCATCGGGTGGAAGTATCGATGTTACTGTCGAGAAAACCACAAGCACTGCAGCCTTTATGGTTCAAGATGGTAGAACTCTATCCTCTACTGTTCTAAACAACTGGGCTAGTACATGGGATCAAACTGTATATCCTACGCTGATGACATACTTCGGCAAGGATTACGGCGATGGTAGAGGAATCGCCGCTCCTGATGTTGATGGAAACTGTCAGATTGAGGTCATCATCTATGCGATTGATGGCGCTTACAACATCGGAGGTTACTTTTCCCCAGGTATGTCCTCGTCAAGAGAAGCCATTTTCATCGATATTGACGACGCACCTTTGGCATGGTCAAAGGTCATCCTTGCTCACGAGTTGCAACACTTGCTTCACAATGCTCTGGACCCCTATGAAAACATCTGGATAGATGAGGGTGCAGCTGATATGGCTGCATTCCTGTGCTTTGGCGGCTCATCGACACTGTATGGCCACGTCAACGCATGGACTGGAGGTGCTGAAATCTCGGTTCGCTGGTGGAATCAGAGAATTGCCGATTATGGTGGCGGTTTCATTTTCCTCCTCTATATTGCCGACCATCTGGGTGGAGGCCCAGCAATTCGCAATCTTGCTGCTGATAGTGCAACCGGAGCCAGAGGAATCGAGAATATTGCTCGTAACCCGATTGGTGCAACCCCGGGAACAATCGGTCGAGATTTCGTAGATATTTGGACCAATTTCACAATCGCTGCAACTCTAGATAGCGACCAAGGTATCTATGGTCTGTCCAATCTCTACATGTCCCCTGCCTGTGGCTCGAGTGATTTCTGTAGAATACAACCAACGGAGACCAACAATGATTGGGTCGGTCCTTGGACTTCAACTGGTAATCAGCTTGAGGGTTGGGGAGTTAGAGTCTTCAAATTCACACCAGGCACTGCTTCACCTGCGCCTCTAACCATGAGATTCACAGGAGATCAACCCGGAATGGACGGAGTAGTCATGAGTCGTTCAACCGCCGATGGAACATTCTCTAGAACCGATATCAATTGGAATGGACAAGTTGGAACAGCTTTGATACCAGGATTCGGAAACCTAACTGATGAGATTTGGGCAATCACTTGGTTCGCTAGTAGCCAAGGGGATTGTGATTACACCTCGTGCGGTTCATCTTATCCACAGGGCGAAATAGATGTAGAAGCGGCAAGAATCACCTCTCCTGCTACAATTTCTCTAAACTCCAGCATCACGACCGATCGTGATGGTGATGGTCTTGCAGATACTGCTGAAATTGAATTTGAGGTTCTCTCTAATGCATTCTTTGAAGATTTAGATTTGAAAATTGAGGTACGAAATAGCACTGGTATGCCAGTAGATTCTATCAATGTAAGAATTGCAGCAGGCGGTGGCATTCCAGTCTCTACCAAGTTCTGGTTCACCTCTCCTAATAGTGAATTATACACCTTCAATCTGACCATGAGGGATATGCTTGGAGATGTTGTAGATAGTACACAGACTGCTCCATTATTCCTTGACAACATGCGCCCGAATGCAATGCTTGAAATCGATCCATTGATGGCTCAAACATGGGATAAAATCAGTTTCAACGGTGATGGATTCGATGCATGGGGTACCTCACTTGACAACAATACCCTCCCTCATCTCGATCCACCAGTTGCATATGCATGGGACTTTGATGACGGCTCAACTTCTAGCCTGAAGAGCCCTGTACGTTCCTTTGAGCTCGTGGGTGAATACAATGTGACTCTCAGGGTTCTTGACCGCGGTAACATCTGGTCTGACGCAGAAGCAATGATGGTGAATATCTCCGACGATTCTGCTCCAATGCCAATTATTACCGTCAATGGCGTAGTAATTGAGAATGAGATTTCAATCCTAACAGGTCAGAGGATATTGTTCAATGCTGACCGTACTTCTGATAACGTCCCCATTTCTTTCCTTGATTTCACATGGAACTGGGGTGACTCGACTTCCGAAGGTGGCATTGGAGTTACTGAAGCCCATCACAAGTGGGCAGACGGTCCAACTGCTAATACGACATATGAACTCAATCTAACAGTAAGTGATGGAGTCAATGTTGGGTTCAAGAATATTTTAGTGCATGTTAACAATCGTATTCCGGTACAAGTTTTCTCTGATGTGATAATCACTGAGACCTATACGCCTGTACTGATGCCAGACGTGTTCAGCGATTCTGATGGTGAAATTGTAGCATGGAATTGGCAATTTGCTGAAGCGGTAAATTTGGATGGAGGCACTGTTGACCGCACAGACCTCTTCGTTGATTCGCTATCCGTAGAGTCGAATCCAATGCCAGCATGGAATTCACCTGGACTCAAGACCGTCAATCTTACTGTAACCGATGATGATGGCGCTATTGCTCAAGCACAAATCACTATTCATGTGATCAATCAAATGCCGGTTGCACAATATGTTGTCCGTGATACTGCAAGTACAGGTTCACCGGAGATTGACTTCAGAGAGAGCGATGGGTCAGTCGACGTACCATATACATTCGATGGACGCACAAGTTATGACCCCGATGGAACCACTGGTGATTCCAGTGTTCTAAGTTTCAACTGGACATTCTCAGATGGAATGGACTCTGACAAGTCCTTAGTCACCCACAATTTCTCTACTCCCGGTGAACACTGGGTTAGTTTGGTTGTCACCGATGAATATGGTGATGTTAGTGAAGAGAGACTGATGACGATTCGAATTGAGAATCCTCGGCCTGTTGTTCAGGTTAGAATTCTCGATGCATGGCTTGATGGCATGATAATTACCGACATAACACCACTTCCTGCTGGAACTCAACCATCTGCATGGTCTCATACATTCGATGAAGATGGTAATACTGTGACAGCACCAGGACAGATGTTGTTCTTTGATTCAGCGGGCACTAGAGATGGCGACCGACGCTTCGAAGGTCGTTATGTGCCACTAGAGTCAAACCACTCCGATTGGAATGGCTTGGTGGAATATTCATGGGACTTTGGCGATGCTTCACCTATTTCCCATGACCCTATGCCTTGGCATTCCTATGAGCGCCCGGGCACTTACAAGGTCACACTAACAGTCAGAGATGCGTATCTAACGGGAGATGTTAGTCGTGCAACATTCACCATTGAAGTAGATACGCTACCTGAAATTCACGACATCAGCATCCCTGTTGATGTCTATGTCAATTCATCTGTTGCCATTTCTGCCAATATTTCAGATGCGGAATTGGATTCAGGAGCAGTGATTTGGCGAGATCTCGATGTCAATGATGGATTGGACACCGATCACGATGAAAGAATCTCATCTGAGCTGACAGTACTTTGGGAATTTGACATCGAAGATGATGCTGACGGAAATGGCGATACTAGCGACGACTGGATTATTCCATCCGGCTCTGATGGCATCAAGGTAGCAAATGACTGGAATAAGGCGGGAGAGCACATACTACGCTTGTCGGTATGTGATGGCATGGGAATGTGCACATCTTCTGATTTTGTTGTTGATGTCCTCTCTGAAGACGATGCTCCACCAAGTCTATCCGACTTCTCAATCCAAGATTGGAAGGATTGGCTTGTCGATGCAAGTGGCGAGTCGATGGTTGTACTTGCATTGATTATCGCTGTTCTAGTTCTTGGTTGGGCGGTAATGAGAAGTCCAACTGAAGTCGAAGAAGAAGCTGCAGAGGCTGCTCAGACATATGATGTTGAGGAAGTTCAATCATACGGCGGCGTTCTTGGCATGGATCACCATGCTCCACCCCCTGCTCCATCCATCCTTTCGAAAGATGAACGTCGTAACGATTCTAGTGGATATATCCGCCCACTTCGTCGTCGTCGATGAAGGGAAAGCCGATTAACCTCCAATAATGGTCTCACCCCCGTAAGGGGGTGCTCCATTGAGACAACGAATGGTTTGGGCCGTGCTCATTGTGATGATGATTCCCCTCCTCCTTCCTTCCAATATTTCTCCAATTGGGGAGGTCAGTGCCGCTGAACGTTGTGAAGGAGACATCATCCCGGCAAAGTGGAATCATAGCATAGAGCGCTTTGCAAAAGTACCACTGAACAATCCTTGGAACGAAATATGGATAGATGAAGGGCAAGGGCCTGATGATGAGCCATCGAATGATGACGGTCAACCAGAGCCATATGATGGCCCTGAAGAGGAATGGATGTACCAATGGGATGGAGGAAATGAACTCGTTCGACTTTCCCAGGATGTTCAAACTACGATGCTAGTAGGAAACGATTCGGTTGGGGTATTGCGAATCAATTTGCATGAGGACCGTAGGACGACCTTTTGCATTAATATTCAAGCAGTCGAAGATGGAGGTTATGGGCCTCACAGAGGAGATGTATATCTCATGACTTCGAGTCAATGGGATCGATATTCTTGGTCATATGATTCAAGGCATGGCTATTACGATTGGGATTTCCGTCAAAATTCCGAGAGTGACGCATCTGATGTTCCTCCAGAATGGAGGAGTTTCGATATAACCGGGTGGAGAACATATCGTGATACTCATCAATACGAAGATGTGGAAGAAGTCTCATTTTCAGTTTCCTTAGACGGACCTGAAGAGTATTCAGGGATATTTTCAGATACCACTCGAGAGTATTTCTATATCG
>Ga0315329_10001244_pt1 | contig 10133 bp, 11 predicted proteins | sample M150032315metaG_FD_203459 | JGI IMG/M metagenome (GOLD analysis project Ga0315329, IMG submission 203459) | Ammonia-oxidizing marine archaeal communities from Monterey Bay, California, United States - M1 500m 32315 | ecosystem: Environmental > Aquatic > Marine > Coastal | place: USA: California...
TCCTTCCGCAGAAACGGAATGAGAACGCATAACTTGTACTTTGGATACTACTGCAATCCGTATCTTGGAATTTCTTCGCGCAGCTTGAATTGTAGCTCTCAAACCAGCAAGACCAGAACCAACAATTATCAGATCGTAAGAAATTGTACTAGTCATCTTGACATCACAACTAAAATCCGGCTAAATATGTGTGTAAATTCTAATAATTAGGTACCAAAACACTAATATATATCACTAGTGATATCGCTAGTGATGTTACCAGAATGGATTCAGCGTGTTGGAAGTTCAGTCCCTAGAGGATTTTCACGTTTTTTCATACTTGATTTACTTAAAAAGAAGCAGTATACGGGAAAAGAGCTTATCGATTTTGCCGTAAAGCAAAGCGGTGGGAAATGGAAACCCTCTCCAGGCTTGATTTATCCATTGTTAGGAAGGCTATTGGATGAAAAATTAATTCAAGAAACTACACGTGGTAGGTACAAAATAACAAAAAAAGGTAGTGCAACTACGGATGATCTTGTAACAATTAATAATATTGTAAAAAACCAACTGGATGTTTTATTTAGAATTGGTAATGTGGGTCGGTTTGTTGCGTTAGATATGATAGAACGAGTTTCTGCCATAGGATCAATATTGAGTGAGAATGTAGCCCAAATGTCAAAAGAGGAAGTTCAAAAATATAAGAAATTCTTGAAAACTGAGCTAGAAAAAATGGAAAAACCACCAAAAAAAACGGGCAAGAAAATCAAGATAGACTAAATTATAAATAATTTAAAAAAAATAATGATCTGTGAAAAGCATAAGAAAACTCCTAAGTGATAAATCAAAACCACTAGTTATACCTGGAGTTTATGATGCAATTGGTGCCAAAATAGTTGAAAAAGTTGGTTTTGAAGCAATGTTCCAGACTGGATATGGAACATCTGCTACTCTTTTAGGTATGCCTGATTATGGGTTTATTGGTTCAACTGAAACAATAGATAACGCACGGAGAATTTGTCATGCTGTATCCGTGCCAGTTATAGTGGATGCAGATACTGGTTATGGTAATGCACTAAGTGTTAACAAATTAGTTCATGAGTTAGAAACAGCTGGGGCATCAGGAATATTTTTGGAGGATCAGAAATGGCCAAAAAGATGTGGGCATATGAAAGGAAAGGAAGTGATTCCTAAAGATGAGTATGCAGAAAAATTGCAGGCAGCGTTAGATGCGAGAAGTGATAAAGATTTTATAATTGTAGCTAGAACTGATGCAAGAGCAACCGAGGGACTAGATAAAGCTATTGAACGGGGATTGTTTTATAAAAAAATTGGTGCCGACGTAATCTTTATTGAAGCACCAAAAACAATTCAGGAAATGCAAAAAATTGGAAACTCCATTAACGCTCCACTTGTCGCAAATATGATTGAAGGCGGTGCAACACCAATCATCTCTAAATCTAAATTACATAGGATGGGATTTAAAATAATTCTATATCCTCTATCAGTGCTATTTTCAAATACATTTGCAACATTTCAAACATTAAAGGAACTAAAAAGATTTGGTATTACAAAAAAGTCAAAAAAGAAAATGGTAAACTTTGATCAGTTCAATGAAATTGTTGAATTATCAAAGTATACAAAATTAGAAAAACGTTACAAGAAATAAAAGAAAAGAAACAGGTAAAGAGTTCTATTAGTTTCTCTTTACTTCGATATCTATAGTGGAAACGTTCCTAGGTCTTCCATCTTTTGACTCTAATGTTTCAGAGCCAATCTGGATTCCTCCAATACTATATCCCGAGTTTTCTGTCTTACGTGATACGATTTGTGCTACGTCAACAGCACGACCAATACTCATACCCCTAGCCTTAATATGCACGGCTGGTAGGTTTGCTAACTGAATTATTGTAGTTGTAACATAAGCCATCAATGGTTTTTTACCAATGAAGACTGTGTCCCTTGGACCAGATGATTCAGTTTGTACTGTATTGGATGTTTCTGTAGTTTGTGCAGTTTCCGCAGTTTGTGCAGTTTCCGCAGTTTCCGCAGTTTGTGCAGTTTCCGCAGTTTCTGTAATGTCGGTTGTCATAAATCGTATATTTTTTGGTATAATTTAAACCTAAGAAAAAATATTCATAGAAAAAATTCTTTTCGTTGAAATTCTTACATATCTAGAGTCATCTATAATGTTTATGAATGAACTTGCAAAAATATTTCAAATTTTAGATTCTGGTTCTAAAGAAGATAAAATCGGAGTTTTAGAATCATTAAGCCAATCAAATAATCCAGAAATTATTAGAAAAATCATTTTGATGCTAAATGACCCAGAAATTAGAGTAAGAGGTGAAGCATTTAGTTCGCTTTGCCTTAACAAAAATAATATCTCTGAATTCCTTATACATGGCTTAAGCTCGGAAAATAATAACAATAAAGGATTCTCATCTCTTGTTTTGGCAAACAGAAGCGATTCTAATGCGATACCCGCTTTAGAATTGTTAATAAAAGACCCTAGTGATATGGTTAGATCTTGCGCCTTAGGTGCATTAGGTTATCTTCATTCAACCCAATCATCTACAAAAATAAGAAATTGTTTTACGGACGAAGTATTAGAGGTTAGAAAAAGTGCTCTCCAGGCATTTTTCAAGATTAACGGTAATATTTTTCCTAGTGAGGTTAAGGAATTAACTAAAGATGCAGATGATGAATTGATATATTTGATCAAAAAAATTTCAAAAAATATGTAATGGACCGGGAGGGATTTGAACCCTCGATCTCACCCATGCCAAGGGCGTATCCTACCAGTCTAGACGACCGGCCCAATAAAAAATCAAAATATGCTTAGCCCTTTTAGGATTTCTAATTATGCTTTAACTAATGGTTCTGAGCCAAGTTGTTTCATAGTTGCCTCTATAATCGGAAGTTCTTCTTTTATCGCTTCTTCTGCAGCAGAAATTGCACTTTTTCTAGCTTTCGTACTATCTTCTATCATCTCAGCAATTTGTGCTGGATTCACTAATTTAATTCCAGAAATAGTAGCAATTTTTTCATCAACCGTTCTTGGTTCTGATAAATCCATCATTAGAGTACCTTTCTTTTTCTTTTTCATGACTTTGTTTATTTTATCAAAAGTAATTAGGAAAGTATCTGCAGTAGTTGCGACAAAAATTATATCAAATTTATCTAAACCCTCTAAAATGCCCGCAAATTCTATTGGGTTTCCACCCAATATTTTAGAAAAACCTGTAGCACGTTCAATGGTCTTGCTTGTAACATCAAATGCATAACCATTTTTATTAAGTGACTTTGCAACCAAGCCAGCTATTTCTCCTGTGCCAATAAGTAGGACATGTTTTGAACCCACATTACCCATACTTTGTTCAGCAAGTTTGACTGCCTTATCACCAACTGATTCTATTCCTTTATCGATTCCACTAGAATCTCTAATACTAGTGGCAATTCGTATACAGGTACCAAATAGATTATCTAATATCTTACCAGATGTTTTAGCTTCTTTTGCGCTTGCAATTGATTTTTTTAATTCCACAAGGATTTCTTCCTTCCCCACAACTAATGATTCCAGACCAGATGCTAGTCTTATCAGGTGCTCATAAGCATCAGCATTCTTGTAAATCTCAAGAGTTTGATCCCAGTGATCAAGATCAAATTGATCTAGTTCTGCAAGTGATGCCCAAGTTTTTAGTATTTTATTTACATCAAGTTTTTTTCCTTCAGCCCTTCTTGCATCAGGTATTTCTCCAGTATAGACATTTCCAACAGTAAAAATTTCAATTCTACTAGAAGTTTGAACAATTACACATTCCAAGGCGCCAGCATTTTCCTTAAAAGCTTTACATGCAGCAGTTATATCTTTAAATGAAAAATTTGCCAACTTGTAAAGCGGCATGTTTCTAAAAGTGACTCTTGCATTCATGATTTGAAAATTATTTTTGCTCATTCTGTTCACCATTTATTCTTGAATTTTTTCCCTTCCACCTTTTGCAGTTCTAAACACATTCATTCCCAAGTTATAATTTTCAAATAAATAATTTAATTTCTTAAGTTCAAGTTTCGTAAGTTCAATTTCTTGTAGATTAGCTTCAGGATCATTTAGAAGCCGCTCAAGTTTCAGTTTAGTCTCTTCCACCAAATCCTGTATTCCAGATTCGTAATTTGTACCACCACTGAATTCAGGACTAAGTACATGCTCTGGATTATATTTTGGTGTTTGATCTTTCGGAATTTGTGCTTTTCTTGAGATCTCTTCTATCTCATCACCAGTAAGTATGGGTTTTACTGGACCTTCGTGCATTAAGAAGAATTCTGGTTCTCCCATTTCTCGTCTGAATATTCGCTCTTGTTTGCGTTTGTTAGTAAATAATTTGCCTGCTTGATCTATTTCTCCTACTTGTGCTTTAGCCGCTTCGTAACCTGCTTTCCATGCTGCTTCTGACGCTGCTCTTGCAGTCTTTAATTGTGCCTTAGCTGCTTCATATGCTGCTTCCGCTTTTGTTGCAGCGTCTGAGGCTACCACTGCATCTGAAATTGTTGTTTGTCTTAACGTACCATCATCAGGTTTAGCCTCTTCTGCTTCTGCTTTAGCTTCTTCAAATTCTGCTTTAGCCCTAGCTGTCTCAGCTTCAGCTTCTGAAAGTGTTACCGGCTTCGCTTTTTTGTCCTCAGGCATGGAATTTATCTAAAAAGCTTAAATTTTAAGATTTAGCAGAGGAAATTTTTTCATAACTGAGTTTTTGTATGAATCAAACGAATTTTGTTCCTGCTCACATTTTTTGCAGATGCAGAGCTGTGAAACAGCCTGTAGATCACATTCTTTAATGAATTCACAGTGAATACATCCCGCTGAACCACCGCACATAATACATTTAAGATCTCCATTTCCAATCTGTAACTTTGAGCAATTATGAATAGAACCGTCTTTTTCTACAGGTCTATCACCCTGCTTATACGGCTGTTTCCAAATTAATGGTTTATTACAAATTCTACATGAAGGCATTTTTCTCACTCCTCATTTAATTGAAGTAATCTCCTTCTCTACAATCTCTTCTAACGATTCATCTAATTCCAAATCTATTTTTTTATTTTTAATACAATACAGTAAGAAGGGAAAATACAGAGTTGAAAAAGTACTTTTTGAAACATGCATAGTTTTTGCCAGAGAGCCAATAATTGACTTAATTTTTGTACCATCCCATCTGAGTCTATTAAGAAGTGGCCACGAGAGATTATACTTAGAATAGCGAATAGAAATATCTTTTTTATACAATCCTAAAAGTATTGCATCAAGATAACGTAAGAGTCGCCATTGTTGTGTTTTCATAATTTTTCCATATAGCATATCAGCACTAGAAATTGTCTGCAAAAATTTTTGCATATCATCAATATTCGCGTTACTTGTTATGATACTTGAATAAAACGCATTAATTTTCTCCCTGGGATCTATTCTAAGTGAATATAAAATGGATCTTGCTTCATCAACCGAATTTGATTTGTAAAATGCATTTACACCTTCTTCAACGTCCAAGATCTCGAAGGATTTTTCAGTTGGAGGATTAAATCCAGTAACCAAAGCTTGAGCAAAATTAATCATAGATCGTATGTCGCCTCTTGATTCCGTGACGAGTTTCATCAATAAATCTGAACTAATTTTTGCATCCTCTAATTGTAATATTTTATTCAAATAAAATAGTAGTAGCCTTGGAGGTAATGGTCTAAATTGAATTGTTTGTACAGATTTTTTAATACTTTGCATTTTCTTTGATAAATCAGAATTTGCAGCAAGAACTATTGGTACAGTAGCTTCCTTCAAAATCTTGATTATAGCTTCAGTACCGCCATAATCTGCTCTCCCATGCACACCGTCTACCTCATCTATGAAAATCATTGGAGTTCCAAAAATTGTCTGATTTCCCAAAACCGGGCTTAAAATGTCTTGAATATTTTGTTTGTTTCTTACATCACTTGCATTAAGACTAATCAGATCATAATTGAACTGCTTTGCAACTAGATTAGCTAAAGTTGTTTTTCCAATACCAGGAGGACCAATTAGGAGAATTGGTTTTGTACCCTTTTTCCATTTTGTAAACCATTCCACTAATGATTTTCGAGCTTCTTCATTACCAACTAAATCAAGAATATTTTTTGGACGATATTTTTCTGACCACATCAATTAAAATCACTTTGGTAGATTAACAGTAAGCTCTGACCAGATATTTATTTTCTCCAATTTCTTAAACCAAAACTCGTTGTAATGTTCAACTGTTAAAAATAAAAATTCTAAAAAGTTTCTATGAGAGAAGTTTTCAGGAAGACTATCAAGAGTCTTTCTTGCATCACTTAGATAGGCATCACTTTTTTTCATTGTGAGATCAAAGCCCATCCTAACATCTTTTTTCGATAAACTGTAATACAGAGGCCATGACGGAATTTTTACAGTCTTGTCTCGAATAGAATCTTCGATTTCATTCCCACACCCAACCGATTCTGAAGCTTTACCCATCCCAATTTGAAATATTTCTCCGAGTGGTTTCCTTGAAAGTGCCATATTACGACCCGCAGTGCCCATCACAGATCGATATTTTTTGTAGCTTTCATCAAGTTCTTTTTCTGTAATTGAAGTGGGATTTTGTTTTAACTTAGTATCAAGATATTGCCCATCTCGAGCATCTTTGAATCCAATCTCAAATTGTTTTAAGACTTCATCTCCACCTTTTGCAATTTTGTCACGGGCTAACTTTAGAATGTATGGGTTCATCAACTTATAATCGTCCAAATATTCCAAATCTTCATCCCTGTCAACAATTCTGTCCATTGGTTCACTTAGATCAATTGCAATTATATGCCCTTCAACAACATATTCTCTGAGTTTTGGATCTTTGTCATCCTGAAAATATTCTGTTGACGCATCAAACAATGCATTGAATACAGGAAAAGTCATTTTTACAAAATTGGAGTTTAGAATTCTTAAAACTCTGTCATTTAACACATCAAACCTTTCCAGTTTTGATTTAATTGGATCTATTTGTGACGAGTTTAAAATGATTTCAGTTGAGCCTACCTCCTCGCCAAATTTTTGTTGTGTGGTGTTAGGTGAAGAATCATCTTTAATTTGCTGTAACATATCATTTGTAAATCGTTTAACAAATTCTGGAAAGTTTGTTTCATATTCCTCTTTGTATTGGTTAAATTGCCTGTATCCTTTAGATTTGAATAAGGCCTGTTTCAGAATTTTCTTTCCAGACTTTGTACCCATTAGAGAGTTTTTACTAGTAACAGATTCATCTTTGCCACTCACATAACGACATTTCTAAATTGATATTTATGCCTTCAAAAATTTTTCACTTAAATTACGTTTCATTTGAGGGAATTTATGGAGACAATTGAGATTCTTCGCACTATCTCAAAACTTGTATATGAAAATGTCAAGGATCTGGCAGGAACCAATGAGGCCATGGCTGGTGATTTCGGAAGGGGTGCGGGAGGAGATATTTCAAGAAATATTGACATTGTTGCCGAAAAGACGGTTATTGATCATCTCAAGGAGATAAATTTTGATTGTGTAGTGCTTGGAGAAGAGTGTGGCAGAGTTGAACTGTCTACAAACCCCAAGGGATTCATAATAATGGATGCGATTGATGGAACAACAAATGCTGTAAGAGGGTTACCATTTTTTTGCTGTTCACTTGCATTTGCTACAGATGAAAAACTAAGCTTTGTTACGGATGCCGCGATTACCAATCTTTCAAATGGTGATATTTACTGGGCATCAAAAGGAAAAGGTGCTTTTCTAAACGGCAAATCAATTTCTGTCCATAAGGAAAAACCGGTATACAAGGTTATTGGAATTAATACTTCAGCCTCATCGCCAGAATTAATTCGGAAGTTTACTCCTATTTTTGAAAGGCATCATCATGTGAGGCATTTGGGGGCAAACGCATTAGAGATGGCTTTTCTTGCACAAGGACTGATTGATGTTTTCATTGATTTCAGAAAAAGGATTAGGATTCAGGATATAGCTGCTGGATATCTTTTGGTAAAAGAGGCTGGAGGATTATTGTTAGATGAAAACCTTGAACCACTCGATTCGGATATCAGCTATGAAACACGATTATCTTTCGTTGCTGCAGCAAGTAAAGAAATTTTAGACGAAATTTTTTCCTTAATAAAATAATGGCGCCCTCGGCGGGATTTGAACACGCGTCTCAGCCGTGACAGGGCCGAATTCTAGACCGGACTATACTACAAGGGCTTAACTACTCGACAAAATCTGTTAATTTTAAAGTTTCCAGTTTTGTTAATCTGTAAAAGACTAAATTATACAATTCTGACATCTTGCTCAGGGTCTATAGCGCAGCCAGGTAGCGCACCGGACTTTTAATCCGGCTGTCATGGGTTCGAATCCCATTAGACCCGTTGAATTTTAAGTAACTTTGATTATTCCTATTTTGACCAAATATTGAATTCCTGAAACAAATGTTTTATCATCTATTTCACCTTCAGCCCACCAACCTGCATTATTTTTTACCCATACCGGAACTGATTGAGTAGCATTAGTATCAGATGAATTTCCCGTCTGTGGAATTATCATAATTTTCTCCTTGATAAGGTATTGAATTCCTTGTAAGAAAGACAAATCGTCAATTTTATCAGTTGCCCACCAACCTGCATTATTTCTAATCCAGTCTGGCATCGAAATTTCACTATACATTCTGTTTACAACAACTGGAAGAAACGCGTTAGCAAGTTCATTACCACTCAAGTTTTCAAACTGCAGTATTATTGGACCTGTAACATAATCCGGAATAATAAACTCTATTTTATCATGTTTACCTTTTGTATTAGAACTATTACCACTTTTTTCAAAAATTTTCTTAGCGTCATAAACTATAGAGAAATCGTAGCTGACCGAAACTAGTTTATCTATTAAGAATGTGTCCATAATATCAAATATGAATAAAGTTTTAGAACCAGATTCTATGCTTTGAGGCTCCCAGCTCAGATTAATTTTGAATTGACCATTTTCTGTAACACCAGTCAACGGAAGATCATTACTACTGGGCTTAACTTCAAACTCAAGAGTCGTGTCAAATTCATTCACCAATCTGTTTTCAAATATCTTTTTCAATTCATCTTGACTAATTACAATATGAATAATTCTCACCTCATTTGAAAAATCATCAATGTTGATCACTGTTTCAGGAAGCAGAATTTCATTTAGATAAACAGTAAATTCAGAAACCAAAAAATCACCAAATGTTTTTGGAATTATAATCTCTTGATGTATTACAGAAGTTTGTTCAATGTTTTCCTTAGACCAATCAAATGGTATCGAATAACTAACTTTATTCACAGCTGGATCATAATTGAAATTATCATTAATTAGATCATAGTACGTGATAATGCTTAGTTGTTGTTGCCCAAAATTAACGTCATCTATATTATGATATGTTCTATTAGGAATTGATACTCCAACATCATAATCAATAGCCGGGGAAATAATATTTGAATAACTTTCGGCAGTAGTTATTATTACCTTAAAAGTATAAAGACCGCCTGAATTGAATACATTACTTTTGGCATTAATAATTTTGTTAGGAACAAAAAAGGAGCCAAAAAATTCAGCATCTTGCTCCTCTACAGATATCTGTTTTGATTCTGTTGGAATGAAATGTATCAAAAGAATACCGTCATCCCTTTGATAAGTTCCTTCAAATAATTGCTGATTTCCTTTTTTTACTATAATAAAATATGTGACATCTTTTAGAGTAATTCCAGTATCTAGATCAAACAAATTGAAAGAGAATTCTCTTGTTTCCGTATCAGGAATTTGACTTGAGGATACTTCGAGGGTAACAAATTTGGAATCAAACATTACTGGAGGCATAATTTCAGATCCTAAACCATGTCCAAAGGCATTAGTTACACCCATGGAAAATATTATTCCTAAAACAAATATAGAAAGAAATATTTTTGAAAACTGCATTTGTAAAAGATTAAGATTTGACTAATTTATCATTATTCCGAATAATTGATAATCTTAATGACTACATTTACAGGTAATCATTTTAGTGTTAAATGAACAGTCATGCGGTCCATTTGATTTTATATCAACTGGAATGTTTTTCATACATTCAGAA
>Ga0315329_10001246_pt1 | contig 10121 bp, 3 predicted proteins | sample M150032315metaG_FD_203459 | JGI IMG/M metagenome (GOLD analysis project Ga0315329, IMG submission 203459) | Ammonia-oxidizing marine archaeal communities from Monterey Bay, California, United States - M1 500m 32315 | ecosystem: Environmental > Aquatic > Marine > Coastal | place: USA: California...
ATCTGCTTCAAATCCAGGGCCGCTCAAGATTACATTGCCGGTCTTGTCAAAGCCCTCAATGAACAGAGATACCTGCTGGCCGTGTGAATTGTATGTATCATCATATTGAGCGTGGAAAAAATCACTCTCCCCTTCCCTGAGAAGTGGCTTCTGACCATATTCATCTAGTTGAGGAATACCATCGCCATTATCGTGTAGACCCTCGACCCACCACCTCAGACGTAGACTACCGAGGTCAAGCCCATCGCTATCGTTACCGTCGGTGATAGTCACATTGAACAATTGCTGGGACGAGGGTAGGATTCTTTCACCAAGGGGCGCATTTGCTTGGAAACCTGGCTTTGTCGCATCGATGTTGAAAGTAAGTGATGCAAGTCCTGGCTCAGTTGAATCATATGGCCCAAAGAGATTGGCTGCAATGGTATATCCGCCATAGTGACTAACCTGTGGAGCAAACACCTCGATTGAGTAAGTACCACTGGAATCTACTGTTGTATTCGCACTTAGATCCACTAGTTCAACGAGAACATCGCCTGGGAGTGGATGACTGGTTTGATTGAGGAATCGTACTGCACCTCCGACGCGCAGTAAATCACCACCTGCGACCCATTCGCCAGCATAAATCTGTGTGCTACCCTCGGTCGGCTCACTCAGATCCCAGACTGTGAAACTCGTAATTTCCATTCTCCGTTCATGATCTGTGGTCTGGCTTGAAAGCCTACTTGTGTGGAGCGAATCAATGGTCTTCGCCTGAACCTGCCAAGCAACATCCTGTTCAGGCAACCATGCCCAACTGACTGTGAGATTCCACGTCATGATACCGCTCTGATTATTCAATGCCATCCACGAACCACTGATATTGTTAACAAGTCCGGCAGGGTCTTCGACCCATGTAGTGTCGTTTTCAAAAGAATGGAATAGCGTTGGTTGGCTGGCACTGTTCTGAAGTTGAGGAATCATAGCAAGCCACGATAAATTCGATATACCTTGATATGAGGTCACATCGATGCTCAAAGACCGAGATTGACCATCGGGGACAATGGTCTCTCCAGGCAGTGTAATTGTTGTGATGGAAGGTGGGCGATCTCCTTGCCCCAACCACAGGTTGAGTAATTCCACCTTTCCGGCACTGCCTGAACTGACATTAAGAATGATACTGACATTGCCAGCGGCATCAGGCGTGAGATTCGAAACATGTTGATTCAATTCACCAAGCAGGTCTGAATGAGGCGATACCCCGACTGCTGCAGTCCAGTCATATTCGATGTCAATCTCATCTAGAACCAATGTGGCATTCGCACTCACTTTAAGCGGAATATCGACGAATTCATTACCCCACGCATCGGTGAAACTTGGAGTGGCATTGCCGAGATATGAATTCAGAGAAGCAGAAAAATCGGGGACTGTCGATGCATTGCTGAGATTTCCGCTATGATTCCACTCCCAATTACCATCTGCGCCAATATCGAGTGCGGCCGTTACATCATCACTACCCTCGAAAACAACGACTAATTTCGGCCCATGTGTGGCGTTATCCCTCGATGTGAGGGTCAATCTGGAGCCATCGGGCTTGTTGGTGTTTTCATCGCCAATGAGAATAAGTCCATTATTGGTCACATTACCATTAACCCAATCCTGTACCAAATCTGTCAAGTTTTGATTTGTGAAGTCGAGCCAGTTATACTCAAGGTTGGCAGGACTGTCTGTTACACTTGCAACTGCAATATCTCGGTCGCTCGTGCTAGAGGCACCTGCGACCGACCAAGAATAATCGCTGCCCGTGAGGTTGTCAATCGCTTTATTCCAGGTGACGCCTGCAGCTTGTGACACCTGCGCATTATTCTCAAGACCTTCCTCCCAATGTTTCAGTAAAGGATGGACTGAGTAGGTGTGCTGGGCGCTCACAGGAGTTGTGGTTGAAGCTTGATTTACCACATCTTGCACATAGAATGAGAGGTTGGCATCTAGAACTGTCGCCCCAGGCAATAGACCCAGATCGAACCAATATACTCCTCTATAAATATGCCAATTCGCCCACACTGTTTTGCCGACATAGGTGACGTTTTGATTACCGTAGTTGCAATCTGCGTAAGTCGTGTTACCATATTGTGGGTTTGGTTGATGCAAGTAGGAATCACGTACATCACTACCAGAGATAGTCAGTTCACTCAATGTCGAAAACTGCATTGACGCAGAGGTTATTGTGGCATTGATTGGCAGACGGATGTGATAACTCGAATTATTACCGGTGGACATGTTCAATCCGGCCCGCTTATATCCATTTGAAAATTCATCCAAGTGCCCGTAAGTGCCATTCCCAGGACCGCCCCAAAACCAATCCATATCACCGTCATCCCCTATGTCTAGCCCGATGGTTTTGGGCCTTTCACCGCTTGAATTGGCAAGACCTCTGATGTCGAGTGCTGCAGTCGTGATCACCGAACTAGCACCGATGCTGATGTTGGTGCTAGAATCATGTCCTGGCCCATTGAAATCCAGCAATATCGTGGTCTGTGAGGTTGAATTGCCGAAATGGGTTGTTGAACCTGCATCGGCTGGAAACACCGGAAATGAACCTAGCAACAGCAGTGCAAGCAGCAGTGCGCGTCCCTTCATGATTTGAGACAATTATATCTCACCAAAGAGATTTGTGGTGACATCCTCAAGTGCCAAAGCCTAATTTGTTCAAAATTTTCACTACTGAAGTATGCGTATACGTGTACAAGGACTCACCTCATTTGCCGGAATAATTGATATTCCAACTACTCAAGAAAGTATCAAACTTGGAAATCAGGGAAATGCTGCTTGGTATATGCTAAGGCATTTTCTGGAGTATGTCCTTGTGCAAGTACACTGTTGTAATATTCTCGTGATTGATCCATTTGAACTACTGGTTGTGGCTCAGCAACTACTGCTGGAGTAGCCGCAACTGGTTGAGGTTGAGCAACTACTGCTGGAGTAGCCGCAACCGCTTGAGTTGGTTGTGCAGAGAAATCTGGCATTGCTGGTTGAGCTGCAACTGCTGGTGCAGTAGTAACTGGTTGTGCAGAGAAATCTGGCATTGCAACTGGTTGAGCAGCAACTACTGGTGCTGTAGCAACTGGTTGTGCAGAGAAATCTGGCATTGCAACCGCTTGAGTTGGTTGTGCACTCATATTCGGCATTGCAGGCATAGCTGAATCTGCATTCCATGACTTATCTTGAGCCTCTTCAGGCTTTCTTCTAAGCATTACAAATACTACTACACCGATAACGATGAGTACAACAGCAATTCCACCAACAATAACAGTTGAGGACATTGAGGATGATGAACTACCTCCACCACCAGCTGCTTTTTCCTTTATCCAACGAGTATCATCATCTGGGTAAGCATCTGCTCCATCTTCTATGGTCCAATCCGCAGTTGGGTTTGACCATCCATCGCCATCTGCATCATAGCATCCAACTCTATCATTGGATGAATTGCCAAAGGTATCTGGACATGAATCAGCGCCCATGTCAGTTGTCCATTCTGCATCAGGGTTTGAGATATAATCTCCATCTGAATCAGGACATCCGGAACGGTCTGTTTCAGACATACCAAATACAGTAGGACAATCATCTCCCTTTGTTCCATCAGCATTATCACCAAATGTATCACCATCTGTATCTGCCCATTGGGTTGGGTCATCTACGAAAATGACTGCATCTGCTCCATCATTTGGACTCCAATCGAAATCTGGGTCAGAACGTCCATCGCCATCTGAATCAATACATCCAAAGCGGTCTATTGTTGAGTTTCCTTCTGCTGTAGGACAAGCATCAGGCTCATTGCCTTCCGCATCATCTCCATAGCCATCTCCATCGGTATCAATCCATTGTGTACTCTCTTGAGGAAGGTCATCGATTCCATCATACCAGCCATCATCATCAGAATCAAGGCAACCAAGGAATCCACCTTCGGTTGAAGTTCCTGAAGTGGTTGGGCAGAAATCCTGTCCAACTGCATCAGCATGATACTCTCCTGGCCACATTGTACTCCTATCAGTCCAACTCATATTTGCCCAATTGTCACCAAATCCATCTTCATCATAATCTGACCACTGTGATGGTTCATTTGCGAATGCATCAGCACCGTCTTCAGTGGTCCAAGATGGATCTGCGTCTGAATATCCGTCTTCATCAGCGTCAAAGCAACCTAAGCGGTCTTCTGTTGAAGCCCCAGCCATGCTTGGGCAATCATCTGCGGAAACACCTTGTGAATTATCTCCAAATCCATCTTCATCGGAATCTGCCCATTGAGAAATTTCGTTAGGGAATGCATCATCAACATCAGCCCAGCCATCAGCATCTGTATCGAGGCAAGCATTCTTTCCACCTAGAGTGGAGTTACCTGCTTGTGTCGGGCAGTCATCAAACAAATCAGACCATCCGTCACCGTCTTGGTCAATACAGCCTTGTTCTCCAAGAGTAGAGTTACCTGCTATTGTTGGACAATCGTCCATTACATCGTCTATTGAGTCACCATCGTCGTCTAAATCTTCATCACTATCACGGCAACCATCTCCATCAACATCTGTTGCTTGGTCAGAAACCCATGTAGGTCGTGGTGGATTGTATTCCGTCCATTGACACATATCGTTTGTATCTTCAATCAGATCGTTATCATCGTCCAAGTCTTCTGTATCATCCTTGCATCCATCATTATCCCAATCGGTTGAAGCGGATGGATTAGCAGTATCTTGAGTACTTGTCCAATTATATGCGCCACCACGTGGACAATTATCTGGGAAATTATCGGTTAGGCCATCATTATCATCATCAGAATCACAGGCATCACCTTCACTATCAAAATCAGTATTTGCTTGTGTAGGGTTTGAATCGGATGGACAGTTATCATTTACATCTGGAATTCCATCATTATCCATGTCCTGCTTTGTCGCAGGGTCAAATGCCCAAAGCAATACGTTAAATTGTCCAGAAGAAGATACCGAATAAGTTCCTTTCGTTACTGTTCCATCAAATCCTCCTGCAACGGTAACAATATCGGACATGTTGACACTCAATGCTCTACCAATTTCATCTCCCGCACTTCCAGAAGTATCCAACCAAGACCAAGCACCGTTGGAGTCCAAGCCGCCCAATAAAATATCATCATTTCCAGTAGGAGTTGCAGTAAGTGTTCCTGCAGTAAAAGTACTGCTAATTGTTGTTGTGACAATAATTTCGCCTGACGATAAAAGTGCAACATCACTAAATGAATCATTTGAAGATGAACCACCAGATTCCGCCCAACCATTACCGCTTGGAGGTTTCATTATCAAGAATGCGTCGAGAAAACCTTGGGAAGCAGATAATGACCAACCTGGACCTTGTAGTGTCCCTCCAAATCCACCTGCTAAATACAAATTTCCAGTCATGTCTTCTGTAATACTGAAGATAATGACTTGTTCATTTGGAACACCATAACCATCTAATGTAACTACTATTCCATTTGTGTCAAGTTCTAAAATGAACGAATCAACTAATCCTGCATTAGAATATAATTGCTGGCCAAAGGTAATTGCATTTTGAGTGTATCCGCCTAAAATAATTCCCCCAGTCATAGAGAGATGCAGGTCGAGAACACCTGTTGAACCCGTACCACCGTCCATTACCCATATCAATTGGCCATTATTGCCATCATATTTTGCAACATAAAGAGAAGGTGAAGTAGCGATAAGAGTTGTACCACCAAAATTTGTATTACCATCAAATGCGCCTGCAATGATAATGTCTCCATTCATGTCAATTTCAACTGCATCGACCGAACTTGTATTGTTATTTGTTCCAGTAGTTGCATGGGAATGTGCCCACATAAAGTTTCCAAATGGGTCGGTTTTTGCAAGATAACCATCACCTGCTTGACTGGTGATACTTTGAATTCCAAATTGTACTGAACCTGAGTAAAATCCACCTATTACCGCTTCACCACCCATGCCAGCACCTACGTCATTAACAAATGAGTAACCATTAGAATGGTCACCTGTAGCGACCCAATTCCAATCACCTGTGTCTGAAACAGAACCTAAGAAAAATTCGCAGTATCTTCCAAGTTGTTGTGCACATGCTGAATGATATGGACTAGTAGGACTGATAGAATGTAGGCCAAATGTTGCCACATATGTTGTCGCACCTCCAAAGTCACCAGCAACAATGTTTCCATTGCCAGTTCCAGCCATTACCGAAGCATATTCAAACCCTGAACCACCGCCTTTGGTCAAGTAATGATTTGCCTTTGCTCTGCCAGAAGCAGAAAAAATATCAAGTTCTTCTAATTCATCTAATTCTTTTTCTTCAACAACTTTCTCATCATACAACAATATTGGTGTAAGTACTGAAAATAGTAGAATTATGATTAGACTGCGGGCAATTACACTCTGAGATAGACTGCGCATAGGCATCGGTTGTATCAATAGAACATCAAGCCTTGCATTATCAGTTTGCCTTGCTTTCGCTCTAAATACTGGCAAAATCACGCAAATATTGCTCACTCGATATTGTTATCAAGTGTTAACAAACTACTATCGCCTGCATCTACAACACAGATAGTTGAAACTGAAAACGGCTTACCGCAAGCGACACCGAGTTCACGATTTACTTGAGTTGTTCGGTACATTGTGACCTCTGGATGTGATGCATGAAGTGCATCAATATATTCAGGTGGGCAGTTTGCTGCAAGGATGATCAACTTTGCTTCACCACGTGCGCAAGCATCGATGGTTTGGCGTTGTCCAAACAGTAGGTTTCCAGTTGTATTTGCATTTTTTAATTGTCGGCTTAAATCCATTTTTTATTCCTCCATACTCCACATTTGTTTCTCATGGGGTGGAAATTCATTCAGGGATGTAGAACAATTCTACACTACCGGTACCAAGTGAAATTGGTTGACCGACAATAATGTTCTCTGCAACACCTGTAAGGTAATCCTTCTCACCGATAATACCGGCCTTGAGTAAGTGATTAACAGTAACTTCGAATGCAGCACGAGCAAGAATACTGTGCTTTGAACCAGATACACCGTGACGACCAATAGCACGAACTTCGCCTTCTGAAGTCATTACATCAGCAACCATCAGCAAGTGACGAACGTCTACTTCAAGACGAGCCCCATCTAGAGTGGATTGTAATTCGTTGATAATCGCTTGTCTAGCTGCTTCAATACCAAGATAATTGTATATTTCAAGAATATTATTGGTATAAGTTCTAGAGCGGTCAATTGTTTCAAGTTCGCTTACACGTGAAAGATTTGAACCGATTGTAGAAAGATAATACTCTCCAGTCTTGTCATCCAATTGTACATTTGCACGAAGAACATTTGGAATACCCTTCAAACGCATATCTCTAATCTTCTCTTCCAATTGAAGTAGCATTGTATAAGATGGTGGGTTATCTGCCAGTTCTGCTAAATCTTCTGCAGTGTGAATTCCTGGAATCAATGTCAAAGTAGAAGGTTTCTTTTCCTTATCTGCTTGAACATAGAGTCTTGTTGCTCTTTCCAATTTATCCTTAACTTCCAATTCAGTCATTCCCTTTTGCTTGAGCATTCCCTTGTTCAATTTCAAAACTAATCTTCTTTGAGCAACGTCTGTTTCAAGTGAAGCGATGTTGACAGTGGTTGTCACTTCAATACCAGCTGCCAATTTCTTGGCTTCTTCTGCAGAGTTTTTCTTATCTTCAGTCAAACGGATTGTCATTGTTGGTGTCTGTGGAACCTTTCGGGCATCGACCACTTCAATAATACGTGGAAGACCCATGGTGACGTTAATTGTAGCAACACCCGCATAGTGGAAAGTACGCAAAGTCATCTGCGTACCTGGTTCACCAATAGATTGTGCCGTAATAATTCCAGCAGCCTCGAATGGGTCAATACTTGCACGCTCAAGTGCTTCGATGGAACCAGCGATTACTTTCTTTGCCTGTGGCTTAGTTAGTTTGTTAATTCCTCTATCATGAACTGCTTGAGTCAAGTCATGGAAAATTCGGTCAGTAAAACGAATACTACCTGATTTTTCAACTGCATCGACTAATGCTTTGAAGACTTGCTCATCACCTAATGGATCTGCATATGAAAGCAATTTCGATTCAACATCATAGATTTCCATATCGACAGCAGTCTTGATAGTTGACCGCTTCTTTGCCTTCTTTAGTTTGACATTGGTGACAGGACCTGTTGATTCGCTACTTTGATCATGCCCTTTCTTGGTCGCACCGATAATAATTGTATGAATTGTATCGCCTGTTTCCGAATCGGTTTCACATATTTGAGCAATTTGTTGCGAAGTCAAAATTTTGACATCGTCCCATTTCTTGTCATCTGCGAGGACGTGTGCATAGTTATCTGCAATACCCAAATCCATTAACTTCTTCTTGGTTGCGCTCTTTACTACCATCAGTTTTCACCTCCATCATGTTCTGTTGCATCTTCCCATGCACCAAGATCATCTTCTGCTACTTCATGCTCAAAAGACTCTCTATCGATAACAGTTTTTCCTTCAGTTCCAAGGGCATGATCTACAATTACATCGATGTTAAACGGAGAACCGTGAACACCTCTTGAAGGGTCGATACCATCTTCTCCATAAGAGAATTGAATGATACGGTTTGCAGTATTGCGCACAGATAGCATATCATCGCTGTTGACTTTCAGGTCATCCATTGCGTTAATCAAACGGCGTTGCATATATCCGGACTTGGATGTACGAACCGCTGTATCTACAAGGGATTCACGACCTGAAACAGAGAGCATAAAGAACTCTGTTGGCCTTAATCCACGCTTGAAAGAAGAATCGATGAAACCTCTTTCACTTGCACCACGGCCTCCACGTTGGAAGTGAGGAAGAACACGGTCTAGGTATCCACGTTCTAGACGCTTACCACGAACCTTTGCTTGGCCGATAGAACCTGCCATCATTGTCAAGTTGTCCATTGAACCACGTGCTCCAGAAATCGCCATGTTAACCGCAGCGTTAGTTGAACCCGATTGATTTAGTTCATCCTTTGCAATATCACCAGCAGTTTGCTTACCTTCATCCAACATTACCATGATATTCTCTTCAAGAGTTTCACGGGTTGTACGGCCAGGTCTAGTTTCATATCCTTTCCCATTAGTGCCGAATTTTGCTAGTTCATCAGTAACCAATTGTCGCGCATCTGCATTTGCCTTCTCGATGCCGCTCAATGCTTCATTGCTCAAATCTTCATCATCAATACCAGTAGTAAATCCAAGAGAAGTACAAGCTGCAATTGTTAATCTGGTGAAATCATCCAAGAATTTTGCTCCTAATTCAGGCCCCTTGGTCTGAACAATTTGGTCCAGTAGACGTCCGTCTTCAGCACCAATTGCACGCTTATCCAAAGTTCCAGAAACATTTCCGTCCTTAATCACTACATCATCATTGGAACGACTGCGGAAGCGAATATTGATGTCGTCAGGAACAATTAGTGAAATGATATCCGTACCACGGAATGCATCATTTCCATTTTCATCCTTAACAACTTCCGGTAGTTCTTTTGTCCAACCGATACTTCCAAGCATTTCCAAACCATGTTTGAATGAAATTAGTGTACCTGGGCGTGTCAATAGATAAGCACCTGAGATGTGATCGTGTATTCCACCGATAACAGCACCGCCATAACGTGGGGTTAGGATGTGTTCTTGCACTCGCATCAAAATCTTAGCCTCTGCACGAGCCTCTTCAGATTGAATAATGTGCAAGTTCATTTCGTCACCGTCAAAGTCAGCGTTATATGGGGTACAAACCGCTAGGTTGAATCGGAATGTGCGTCCTTCCATTACACGAACTTCGTGTACCATCATAGACATCCTGTGAAGTGAAGGCTGTCTGTTGAAAATTACAACATCCTTATCGATTAAGTGACGTTCTACCAACATACCTGGTTTCGGGTTTCCATTTCTATCAACTGTAGACAAACGGTCTTCAACAAATGTACGGTCTTCTCCCCATTCATCTTCAGGGCTTCCACAGTGTGGGCAAGAAATTGAGAGTTCTTCTGGTATTGGCTCTGGATGCATCTTATCAGATTGCGCCAACTCCCACTTCCAACGGTTGTGAAGAACTGCACGAGGGTCACCTTCTTCT
>Ga0315329_10001251_pt1 | contig 10105 bp, 8 predicted proteins | sample M150032315metaG_FD_203459 | JGI IMG/M metagenome (GOLD analysis project Ga0315329, IMG submission 203459) | Ammonia-oxidizing marine archaeal communities from Monterey Bay, California, United States - M1 500m 32315 | ecosystem: Environmental > Aquatic > Marine > Coastal | place: USA: California...
AAATCATCAACTAGAAATTTTGGTGTTTATGCAAGGTTTGATTTTCTTGGTGAAATAGGTCAAAAACCAGATTTTATAGAACGCGTTAGCTTTTTCAATTTTGTACGAATTTCAAAAGTGCCATTTTTTGAATATTCTTTTCAATGGATATCAAGTTTAAATACTTTATCCACATTGACAATAAATGTTAATGACAATGTATCTTTTTCTGTTACAAATTATAGTACAGCTTCTAGTCTTAAAGGGGACTGGTTGCCGAAGAAAAATATTTGGTTAGGTTTTAGATATACTGGTGAATTTTAGAGGAATAAGAAAATGAAATTATTTATTTTTATTATTTTTATTATAGGTTCGGTTAATACTCAATCCCTATCAATTTCTGCTGACACTGCTATTGTTACATTTCATTCTACTTTAATTAGAAACAAAAAAGTTGAATATACCGCTACAACCGGTACTCAACCAGTTTGGAACGATAAGGGTATCTCAGTTGCCGCTGTCCATTATACTTATTATGAACGTCAATATGTGAAAGACCAATCTAATCGACCTATATTAATTTCTTTTAATGGCGGACCAGGGTCAGGATCAGTGTGGATGCATTTAGCATATACTGGACCTATGATACTAAAGGTTGATGATGAGGGTTTTCCTGTCCAACCATACGGAGTTAAAAAGAATCCATATTCTATTTTAGATGTAACGGATATAGTATTTGTGAACCCTGTTAATACAGGTTACTCAAGAATAATAGATGAAGACGTAAAAAAGGAAACCTTTTTTGGTGTTAATGCAGATATCAAATATTTAGCCGCGTGGATTAATACATTTATTCAACGTATAAATCGTTGGGAGTCTCCAAAATATCTTATTGGAGAAAGCTATGGAACAACGCGTGTATCTGGCCTTGCACATGCATTACAAAATCGACAATGGATGTATTTAAATGGGGTAATATTAGTTTCACCAACAGAATTAGGTATCGATTCTGGTAGCGGTAGGCGCGCTGGTCCACTTGGTGCTTCTCTAAGATTACCATATTTTACTGCAGCTGCTTGGTATCACAAAAAGCTTCCTAAGGATTTGCAGTCAAAAGACCTGTTGGAGGTTTTAAGTTTATCTGAAGCCTATGCGGTCGATGAATTAATGCCAGTAATAGCAAAAGGTGGATATGTATCAAGTGAAAGTAGAAATAAAGCTGCCGAGCAAATGGCAAAATACTCTGGAATTTCAAAAGAGGCTATTCTATCCTATAATTTAGATGTACCCACATCATTTTATTGGAAAGAATTATTAAGAGAAGAAGGGTTTACTATCGGAAGATTAGATTCGCGTTATAAAGGAATTGATAAAACAAAGGGTGGGGTTAGTCCTGATTTCAATTCTGAATTGACTTCGTGGCTTCATTCATTTACCCCAGCAATAAATTACTATTATAAAAATATTCTAAAATTTGAAACTGATGTAAAGTATAACATGTTTGGACCTGTGCGTCCTTGGGACAGCTCAAATAACAATACGGGTGAAAATCTTAGACAAGCAATGGCACAAAACCCCTATCTACACACAATGATTCAATCGGGATATTATGATGGTGCAACAAAATACTTTGATGCTAAATATACAATGTGGCGTCTAGATCCCAGCGGTCGCATGAAAGACAGATTGATTTTCAAAGGGTATCGGAGTGGTCATATGATGTATCTTAGAAAAGAAGATTTAAAAAATTCTAACGAAGATATTAGAGCATTCATTAGATACTCAACACCCAAAAAAGGCGAAGCTGCTAAATACTAATTTTTTGTGCAGGCTCTTTCACCAAAAGATTATGGTCTAAATGCAAAAGTCAGACTAATACAATCTGAAGATCATATTGGAATTGTTATAGATAGAAAAAGCAGAATCATAATGAAGGATGGTATCAGAATTTTAGATCAAGCTGAAAAGATTAGAAAAACTACAAATAATGTAATTCGTTTATACACTTCGGCTCCCGTTTGTAGTAAAACAAAAGTATATCTCAATAAGAACAATATATTAATTAAACCCATTTAAATTTGCTTGAATTACGTTGGTATTTCTACTCTTTTCATTATAGTGGTATAATAATAATTAGTGTTAAATTTCTAGTTAATTATTTTAGATAAATAAATGAGTAAATATCCAGGTATAGAAACCACAGCGGACGGTGCAGCAAGTGTTGTTTGGGTTGAAACAAGCATTACACAAGGGGCCTGCGCATTCCCAATTACCTCCTCAACTACTATGGGTTCGGGATACCAAGCTGTTGTTGCTAATGGTGGAACGAATATTTGGGGCGAAAATATGTCATTTATAGAATCTGAATCAGAACATAGTTCGGCTACTTCTTGTGAGGGTTTTGCTGTAGCTGGTGGCAGAATAACAAACTTTACTTCTGGGCAAGGTCTTGTTTTAATGAAGGAAGTCTTATATACAATTTCAGGTAAGCGTTTGCCTGTTGTTTTTCATATCGGCGCCAGAGCATTAACGTCACATTCCTTAAATGTCCATGCTGGTCACGATGATGTTATGGCTGTTTCTGATTGTGGGTGGGGAATGTTGTTTGCCCGAAATTCTCAAGAGGCTGGCGATCTTGCGTTGATAGCTCGGAGAGCTGCTGAGGATTCTCATACTCCGTTTTTAAACATAATGGATGGTTTTATAACAACACACACTATTGAAAATGTATATCTACCTGAAAAAGAATTAATGGAGTTATATGTTGGCAAACCCCAAGATAAATTGGTAAATCTAATGGATCCATATCACCCAGTTATGTCAGGTGTTGTACAAAACCAAGATTCTTATATGAAAGGCAAAATTGCTCAAAGAGCATATACAGATCTCGCAGAAAAACACCTTTTAAATGCAATGGATGAATTCACTAAACTAACAGGAAGAAAATATGGTCTGATTTCAAAATACAAAATGGAGGATGCAGAGTATGCAATTGTCGGTATGGGCTCCATGATTGAAACGGCTGAAGATGCAGTTGATCGTCTAAGAAAAGAAAAGGGCATCAAAGCAGGCGTAGTCCATATAACATCATTTAGGCCATTCCCAAATAATCAAATAGTTGATGCGCTAAAAAATTTAAAAGCAATGACCATTATAGAAAGAATGGATAATCCACTAGCTGCTAGCAATCCACTTACATTAGAAATAAAATCATCGTTTATCGATTATATGGATAAAAACTCAAGTCAAAAACCGCCGGTTATATTTTCAGGAGCAGCAGGACTAGGTTCACGAGATGTTCGACCAGATGATATAATTCAAACATTTGAAAACATGTTAAAAACAAAAAAGAAGTTTTTTGTATTAGGCATTGACCATGAAACAGCACTTAAACAAAGAAAAGCTACCGATATTAGACCTAAGGGAACTTTTGCTATGCGTGGTCACTCAGTAGGTGGGTATGGATCTGTAACAACAAATAAAATAATTGCTACCATAGTTGCGGATCTTTTTAATATGAATGTTCAAGCATACCCTAAGTATGGCTCAGAAAAAAAGGGGTTACCTACTACATATTATTTAACAGTTAGTCATGAAAAAATTAAAACCCACAATGAATTAGAGTTTGTTGAATTTGTTCCTCTTAATGATGTTAACGCTTTTAATTTAGAAAACCCGCTAAAGGGTTTACAAAATAAGGGGTCCATTTTTATTCAAACGCAAAAAACAAATCAACAGGAAATTTTGGATGCTATCCCAAAGTGGGCACAGAAGATAATAAATGATAAACAAATTACTGTTTATGCTCTTGATACAGTTAATATTGCAAAAGATGTTTCTTCTCAGGCAGATTTAATTCAAAGAATGCAAGGGATTGTCCTGTTGGGAATTTTTCTGAAGGCTACACCTTTTTTCAAACAATCAGGTATTTCCAAAACAAAATTGATGTCATCTGTTAAAACCTCACTAAATAAATATTTTGGCAAACGAGGAAGTCAAGTAGTACAAGATAATTTAATTGCTGTAAAGCGAGGGTTTAATGAGGTTTTCGAAGTAAATACAAAAACAATTAAAAAAATGAAAAAATTAGCATGAGTAAAGTTATTTCCAAACCAAATAAGAAGACTGCGTTTGATATACTAGACGTAGAAGATTTTAATGAAAGAATCGTTGGAGCATATAATAATGGTACAGCAGAAGAAGGTCTCCCGGCAGATATATCAACAGCAAGAAGTTTAATTCCTGCAGGAACTGGAGTGTTGCGCGATTTTAGTTATATAGCCCCAGATATTCCAGAGTTTACTTCGGAAAATTGTGTTGCTTGTATGGAGTGTGTAACTCAATGTCCAGACACTGCAATACTTGGTAAAGCTGTACCTGAGTCAAAATTAAATGACACATTCGATAAATTAGAAAAGGGTGAATTAACAGGCTGGCTTTCTGATCAATGGGCAGACACTAATAAGTTTTCTAAAGTGCCTGAAAAACAAGGTAAGGAGCCTGCTAAGTTTGGTATTTTCATTGATCCAACAAAATGTAAAGGCTGCGCTGAGTGCGTAGATGCTTGTGGCGATCACGATGCACTATCAATGATAACAAAAAAAGATGGAACCATGCCAATTTATCAAAAGGGATTTGATTTTTTTAATTCACTGGGTGAAACGCCCTCCGAATATATTAATGAAAAGGCTCTCGTAGATATGATGCTTGCAAGTGATGCAATGTTATATGCAGGGGGTGCTGGATCTTGCATGGGCTGTGGTGAAGCTAGTGCATTACGCATGATGCTTGCTGCCACAGGGTTTGTATACGGAAAAGAAAATATTGGTATAGTAGCTGCGACTGGATGCAATACAGTATATGGATCCACATATCCTTATAATCCATATCTTGTACCATGGACAAATTCACTTTTTGAAAATGCTCCAGCTGATGCGATGGGGGTCCGCACTAGATGGGATCAATTGGGGTGGGGGGAAAAGAAACTTTGGGTTATTGGTGGCGATGGAGCAATGGCTGATATTGGATTCCAATCATTATCAAGAATGTTAGCATCTGGAATGGATATCAATGTATTGATACTTGATACTCAGGTTTACTCTAATACCGGCGGCCAGGCTTCTACAACAACATATGGTGGACAAGAAGCAAAAATGGCTGTGGTGGGAAAGGATATTCAAGGAAAAACAGAAAGACGAAAAGAAATAGCCAATCTTTGCATGATGCACTCAGATACATTTGTCGCACAAACAACCTGTGCGCATACAAATCACTTTTATAAATCAGTTATGGCTGCAAATGAATATAATGGCCCAGCCGTTATAAATGTATTTACAACCTGCCAACCTGAACATGGTGTTGCTGATGATATGGCTATGCATCAAGCAAAACTTGCAGCAGATTCTCGGGCATTTCCTGTATTTGTATACGATCCAACAAAAGGTGAACGAATATCTGAAAGGATGTCATTACAAGGAAATCCGGCAAAAAATAAGGACTGGTACATAAATCCAAAAACAAAAGAACAAACTGATTTTATTACATTTGCAAGAACCGAAGGTAGGTTTGCAAAACATTTTGACAAAAATGGTAAAGCAAGTGAAATGATGAAAGAAACACAAGAAGATCGTTTGGCTAATTGGCATCTTTTACAAGAACTTGCTGGTATTATTTAAGTTATAAATTTTTGAAAAATCAATAAATCGCTGAAAGATAAAAAGTACTTGAAGTTGGAATAGTTTACCTCAGTGCTGCCAATATAATATGCTCTCTATTGTAATAGGAGATGATGACGAAGATATAGGATTAACTATTGACTTAAATCTATCACTTGGAGAAACATTTGCAAGGCACCCGAAATATTTCAATAAACTATAGCTAATCTATATGACCCAAAAGAATAAATTTAAAGGTTTTGCTTTTATCAAAACATCCAAAGGCATTGATGAGTTTATTTTAACCAAAAATGGGTTAAAAGTTCTACTGTTAGAAGACCATACGGCTCCCGTTACAACAGTGATGGTTACATATCATGTAGGTTCACGGAATGAAGCAATCGGATATACTGGTTCAACACACTTGTTAGAGCATTTAATGTTTAAAGGTTCAAAAAACTATAATAAAGAAAAAGGAACTGCAATATGGACTGAGCTACAAAGCATTGGTGCTCAAATAAATGCAACAACGTGGAATGATAGGACAAATTATTTTGAAGTTGTTCCCACTGAACATTTAGAAAAAGGTATAGCTATAGAATCTGATAGAATGAGACATGCTTTCCTAAGAGACGAAGATCGCCAACCAGAGATGACTGTTGTAAGAAATGAATTTGAAAGAGGGGAAAATAGCCCTTTTGATGTCCTAGATAAAAATATATGGGCAACTGCTTATCAAGCACATCCCTATCATCATTCTACAATTGGATGGAGATCGGATATTGAAAATGTCAGCACTGAAAAATTAAAAGAATTTTATAATACTTATTATTGGCCAAACAATGCTACAGTAACAATTATTGGTGATATTAAGAAGGGCTCGACTTTAAAACTTATCAATAAATATTTTGGTACCCATTCAAAAAGCAAACATGAAATTCCAATTATGTATACTGAAGAGCCCGAGCAAGAAGGGCCAAGACGTGTAAGCGTAAATCGAAATGGGCAAACAGATATAGTAGCAATTGCTCATAAGTCGCCACCAGGATTAAATAAAGATACTTATGCATTGCACCTACTAAGTAAAATTTTAAGCGACGGGAAGTCTAGCAGATTACATAAAGCACTTATTGATCCTGGATTGGCAACATCGCTTTTTATGTATGATTTTCCATTTAAAGATAATGGATTGTTTATAACATATGCGTTTTTAACTCCAAATAAAAGCCATGATGAAATAGAAAAAATAATATTACATGAATATGACAATATTATCAATAAAGGTATAGATAAGAGTGAACTTGAGCGTGCGAATGCACAAATACGTGCAACAGTCGCATTTAGCAGAGATGGATCATACGCTGTCGCGAGTGCTATTAATGAAGCCATAGCAATTGGTGATTGGACTTTTTATACTACTTTCATGGATAAAATAGAAAGAGTAAAAGAAAAAGATATACAATTAATAGCTAAAAAATATTTAATAAACAAAACAAGCACGACAGGTTGGTTTATCTCTAGACAGGTTGAGGAAAATTAAATTGGGTTTCTTTAATAAACAGGTTAGGGAAAACAATCTATCACATGGAATTAACACCTATGTTTTGCCTACCTCGGTTAAAGATATTGTAACAATTTCAGGTAGTTTTTTAGGAGGAACACTCTATAGCCCCACCAATAATCCACAAATATCAACTTTAACTGCAGCTATGTTAGATAAGGGCACAACTAACCAAAATAAATATGAAATTAGTGATGCTTTAGATTCAGTTGGGGCTGAACTCAGATTTGGGAATACTAGACATCATATTTATTTTACAGGTCATTGTTTAACCAACAATATTAATATGGTAATTGACATATTAACTGAACAACTAAGAGCCCCAGCATTCATTGATGATGAAATAAATAAATTAAAAACAAGGATGCTTGGGAAATTAGATCAATCGCTAGAAGATACAAAAAAACAGGCTCTGATCTCATTTCTAAGATCATTATATCCAAAAAATCACCCTAACTATCGGTATAAAACATCAGAAACTATTTCATTCATTAAAAATATCAATCAAACGGATTTACAATCATTTCATGATTTAACATATGGTTTAAATACAATGAATATTGCAATTGCTGGTGATGTTGACCCTGAATCTTTCAATGATCATATTATTAATAAGTTTGGTGATTGGAAAAAACAATCCTTAAATGAAATTGATGCAAAAATCAAATCTAAATTACCAGTTAACAATGTTGAAAAAATAAATATTGAAGATAAAACTAGTGCAGATATGTACTTGGGGCAACCTATTGGCATAGATCGTGACCATGATGATTATTATCCACTTATGTTAGGTGTATATATTCTTGGTGGGAATTTTTCAGCACGGTTAATGCAAACTGTTCGTGATGAACAAGGATTAACATATGGAATAGGATCGTCAATAGGCGGTTCTAGTTTTGGTGCTGACGGTTATTGGAGTACGTGGGGGACCTTTTCACCAGATTTAATTGAAAAGGGTCAACGTTCAACATTGGATCAAATAAACAAATGGTATGAAAATGGAGTTCATGAAGATGAGCTTAATTCAAAAAAATCTACAATTACAGGCTCATATAAAGTAGCACTAGACACAACTAGTGGTCTTGTTTCTAAAATTTTATCTAATGCGGAAAGAGGCAGGCCAGTATCTTATTTGGATGAATATGTTGGCATAATAAATAATATATCCCTAGATCAAATAAACAATGCAATATCAAAATATATAGATCCTAATAAACTAACAATTGTTTGTGCTGGTTCCTTTAATAATAAATAGTGGATATTATTTTAATCGCAGCTATTACGCAAGACGGGTATATTGCTCGTCATTCAAATGAAACCATTACTTGGTCAAGAGATTTACCTCTATTTAAAAAACAAACGATGGGTTACCCAGTTATTATGGGCTCAAATACCTATAATTCTATACAAAACGAATTAAAGGGTAGGGAAATAATCAAATTTAATCGGAATAAAAAACCGATTGATATTTTAAATAGCTTATCTTCGAGCAAATGTTTTATCGCTGGGGGTGGAATAACAAATAAATATTTTTCCCCTCACTTAAGCCACATATTTTTAACTCCTCATCCAATTATTTTTGGTGGAGGTATTAAATTATTTCAAGGGGAAATAGAAGAAAGGAATTTATTACTAGAAAATTCAGTTATAGTAAATAAACAAGAAAATATTATTCAATATCAGTATAAAATAATCAACTAAGAATTTCTATCATGATGCTCGCTTAGCTTTAACAATCGCGGCCTTTATTTTACCTCTTAATACTCTATTGTCTAATGCATTAATCTCATCCATGTTGCCCTCAAGTCCAGCAGCCACTAACCTTTCAATTAAATCTGAATCCGGTTCCTGTTCTCCATTATCAGGGTTTTCAATATTAGAATCAGGTTTAGCCGGATTTTCAGTTTTTAGTGATTGATCCTCTGTAGCTTGTGGCATAGCAGGTCGCTCCATCGACCCGCGTTTGATTTTAACTAATAAGGCTTTTGCTTTTCCTCTTGTTGGTTTATCACTAATTGAATTAATTGGTTCATCATCACCATCTATCGCTTTATTTACTACATATGAAACAAGGTCATCCTTGTTTGGGAATTCAGGCAAGCTCCCTGTTTGGCTCTCAATGTTGTTCTTAGTTCCAGTATCTTTCGATACTGACGCTCCTTCAGCTGGTTCCTCAGATAAAGCTTTGACTAAATGGTCAGGCATCACATTGCCCTTGCGCTTTGTTTGTACAAGCATTGCTTTTGCCATACCGCGAGTTGGCTTGTCTGGTATAGAATTTACTAAATCCATATTCCCATCTAATCCTGCTTGAACAGCCCTGGCAATAATTGCTTCGCGACTATACTGTGGTCCGGTATCTGCAGCTGATTCAGACTGATCTGATGAATCTTGTTTATCCTCAGGAATTAAATACCCTAAATTATCTAATATTTTAGATTTATTATTTGAAAATCCCCATATGCTCATCCAAGAGAATAAACCTGTGCTTGTTCTTCGGCATGTCACTGATGTGCCTTCGGGTATCGGTTCCAAATCGAAAACAATTTGCTCTTTGTGAACTGGGTTAAACCGCACCTCGAATGATAATTTTTTATTTTTTTCTACAGAAGTTATCCGACCTTGATATAATGGTGATAATGTATTTGGTCTTAATCGAATTAAGGCTCCTGGAGCAAGTTCAAATTTATCAAATGAATACTTATGAACATATCGATCCGAACTTACAACAGGCAATATTCTTAAAACTCCTGGGAACCAAAAGTTGTAATCTGATAGATTAGTAATTTCTCCCCAAACCATTTCTGGTTTGGATAAATAATTATGTTTAACAATGGTTTCCGCAGAAAATGGTTGAAGATAACTTGAAAACTCACTTGTTATTGTCTGCTCGCTATTCATATCTATAATG
>Ga0315329_10001253_pt1 | contig 10095 bp, 7 predicted proteins | sample M150032315metaG_FD_203459 | JGI IMG/M metagenome (GOLD analysis project Ga0315329, IMG submission 203459) | Ammonia-oxidizing marine archaeal communities from Monterey Bay, California, United States - M1 500m 32315 | ecosystem: Environmental > Aquatic > Marine > Coastal | place: USA: California...
TCACCGACGACTCCGGCAAGACGGTTGGCACGCTGACCAGTGTGATCGAATCACCGCGGTTTGGTCTGATCGCCCTTGGATTGGCCAAGCGCGGCAGTGAAACCCCCGGCCAAGTCTTGACCGCACGGGAGCCTGCTCAAGGCCGGGCCACCGTCGCCGAAACCCCTTTTCGCTAACCCGCGGCACTTGGCTTATTCGCTTGGGGGGTGGAGTTGTTTCTCGGAGTGGGCGATCACGGCGCAGACGGCGGCGTCGCCCGTGACGTTGGTCGTGGTTCGCAGCATGTCGAGGATGCGGTCCACGCCGAGGATGAGGGCGATCCCTTCACTGGGCACGTCTATTGCCTCGAGAATGATCACTAGCATAATGATGCCGGCTCCAGGCACGGCAGCGGTGCCAATCGAGGCTAGTACGGCTGTGATGACGATGGTCAATTGCGCCCCCATATCGAGAGTCATTCCGGAGGCTTGGGCGATGAATACCGCCGCGACAGCCTGATAAAGGGCGGTGCCGTCCATGTTGATGGTTGCGCCAAGCGGAAGAACGAACGAGGTGGTTTCCTTTGAGGCGCCCAGTTTCTCTTTGCACTGGCGCATGGTGACCGGCAGCGTGGCGCCACTGGAACTGGTGGAGAAGGCGAGCAGTTGTGCCGGCGCGATCGCCTTGAAGAATTGCGGGAGTTTCAGCGGCGTTAATAGCTTAAGCAGCCCAAGGTAAACGACGGCGATGTGCAGCAGCAGCCCGATCACCACCGCGATGCAGTAGTAGCCGAGCGCGCTAAGGATGGAGGAGATCTCGCCGAGGTTGGTTTGGCCGTCCTCGCCCACGGCCAGGCTGGTGATAGTTTTTGTGATGAGCGCAAAGACACCAATGGGTGCCATGAGCATGATCATGTTCACCAGCTTGATGACCACCGCCTGCAAGCCCTCGAAGATTGATAGCACCGGCTGCCGATGCTCACTGCTCACCTGCACCAGCGCGATGCCGATCAGGAGGGAAACGAAGACGAGTTGAAGCATGTTGCGGTTGCTCGATGCCGAGCCGAAAAAGTTGTCGGGAACCATATCCACCAACGGCTGCAGCGGGCCGCGTTGACGGGCGGTTTCGGCGGTTTCGCCCTTAGCCTTGTCGGCAGCGTTGGCTTGGAATTGTGCTTGGAGATTGGCTTTGGTTGCGTCTGGGAGCTTGGCTCCGGGTTGGATGATGTTGACAACCAGCAGGCCGATGGTCACAGCAACAGCGGTGGTGGCTATGTAGAGGCCGATGGTTTTGCCGCCCATGCGCGATAGTTTTTTGAAATCGGAGAGGGACGCCACGCCGGCCACGAGAGAGGTGAGAACCAGCGGCACGGCAATGAGCTTGAGCAGGTTCATGAAGATGTCGCCGAAGGGGACAACCCAATTCGTTGCGAACCCGGTCCATTGGAATTGTGCTGCTGTAATGCCGTAGATTAGCCCGAGGATCATCCCTAGGATGATCTGCCAGTGAAGTTTCCGATACCATTTCATACCTGAATGGCAGATAGGGTAGGGTGGACGGCGGGCAGAGTGAAGAAAACTTTAGGCGTCGTCGGCCGTCGGTTTGTCTTTATTGGCGAGCTGTTTTTCAAGTTCGCGAACGCGCTTGATTAACTCGGGGAGCTGCTGGGCGGCTATGAGTTGGCGCTTGGCTTGAAAATTGGGAATCGCGGGGAAGCCCATGTACTGCTTGCCTCCCTCGAGATCGTTCAGCACGCATGATTGGGCAGCGATCACTGTTTTCGGGCCGATTGTGATGTGCCCGATGACCCCAACTTGGCCGCCGAGCGTCGAATATTCGCCGATTTGGGTGCTGCCGCCGATACCATTTTGGGCGACGATAATACAGTGTTTGCCAATGACGACGTTGTGGCCGATCTGCACGAGGTTGTCGATCTTAGTGCCCTCGCCGATCACGGTGTCGCCCAACGCGCCTCGGTCAATCGTGCAGTTTGCCCCAATCTCGACATCGTTCTCGATCACCACGCCGCCGACTTGCGAGATTTTTCGGTGATGATCTTGATCGAAAACGTAGCCGAAGCCGTCGGAGCCGATTACGGAGCCGGCGTGAACGCGGACACGGTCGCCTAGCTTGCACTGCGAGTAAACGGAAACGTTGGCGAATAGGCGAGCCGCTTGGCCAACCGTCGAGTGGTCGCCTAAAGAGCAGTTGGCCTCGAGCACCGTTTGTTCGCCGATGGCGGCACTTTCACCGATAATGCAGTTTGGGCCGATGGTAGCGGTGTCGGCCACTTGGGCGCTCTTTGCGATAACGGCGCTCGGGTGGATGCCGGGGGCGAACTGTTTCTCCGGGAAGAACAGCGGAAGCACCTGGGCGAATGCGATGCGGGCATCCTTCACGCGGATGATCGTTTTGGTTTTGGAGGTGAATTTGTCGGGGGCAAGGATGGCGCTCGCTTGGCTTTGTTCGGCCAAGCCGAAAAATTCCTTGTTCTCGGCGAAAGTGAGGTCACCGGGCATGGCTGCGTCAGCCTGGGTAAAGCCTCCAAGTTCAATGCCGCCGTCGCCAACGACTTCTCCCCCGACGCGTTCGGCGATCTCGTTGGCGGTGAAACTCATGGGGGTTAAGATGTTTCGCTCCTCGATGATGGCGCTGTTATTGCCGAGGGCAATGATGCGGGTCTGGCCACCTTGAACGGCAAGTCACGATTGACTTGTCGCACGCACCGAACTATAAGACCGGTTCGCCTTGAGGCAAACATCTTTCGGGAATCAATTCTTATCAAAGACAGAACATGAGCAGAAAAATTCGTTACGGAATGGTCGGTGGTGGCCGGGGTGCATTCATCGGCGCAGTGCACCGCATCGCCGCGAACATGGACGGCCAAATCGAACTGGTATGCGGCGCTTTCTCATCCAGTCCCCGCAAGTCCAAGGCCAGCGGCCGCGACTTCTTCCTGCCAGCCCGTCGTTGTTACGGCACGTTTGAGGAGATGATCGTCAAGGAGGCGGCGTTGCCGGCGGATGAGCGCATGGATTTTGTGTCCATCGTCACTCCCAACCACATGCATTTTCCTCCAGCCAAGATGGCGCTGGAGAATGGCTTCCACGTGCTGAGCGACAAGCCGGCCACGTTCAATCTCAAGGAGGCCAAGGCCATCGAAAAATTGTTGAAGAAAACCCGATGCCTTTATGGCCTCACGCACAATTACACCGGCTATCCGCTTGTGAAGGAGGCGCGCGACATGGTTGCCGCCGGCAAACTCGGCAAGATCCGGAAGGTGGTCGTCGAGTACCCGCAAGGCTGGCTCGCGACGCGCCTGGAGTTGACCGGCCAGAAACAGGCTGGCTGGCGCACCGACCCGAAGCGCAGCGGCGCCGCCGGCTGCATTGGTGACATTGGCACCCATGCGGAGAACCTTGCCGAATACATCACCAGCCTGAAAATTAAGGAACTCGCCGCTGACCTCACCGCTTTCGTCAGCGGACGCAAGCTCGATGATGACGGCAACGTGCTGCTGCGTTTCACCGGCGGCGCCAAGGGAGTGCTGCACAGTTCGCAGATTTCCGTGGGCGAGGAAAACAATCTCAACATCCGTGTGTACGGCGAACGAGGCGGCCTCGAGTGGCACCAAAACGAGCCGAACACCATGCTCCTCAAGTGGCCCGACCAGCCGATGCAGGTTTACCGTACCGCCAACGGCTATCTTGGCGCCGCCGCCGCCAACGCCGCCCGCACTCCGCCGTCGCACCCCGAGGGCTACCTTGAGGCGTTCGCAAATATTTACGTCAACTTTGCCAGCCACATCCGCGCCAAACTTGACCGCCGCAAGCTGGCCAAGGACGATCCCGCACTGGACTACCCGAAAATCAAGGACGGCATCCGTGGCATGGCCTTCATCGAGGCTGTCGTGAAGTCATCCAAGAACAACGCCCGCTGGACCAAGCTGGGTTGATTTTGGTGGTGCTTACTGCCGCTTGGCCAAGCGCTTGTTCGACATGGCAACTATTGGAGTAGGAATCATCGGCTGCGGCGGCATTGCGTTGCAGAATCATCTTCCGGGACTGGAACTCTGTCCTGACACCAGGCTGGTGGGGCTGTGCGACAACAGCGCGGAGGTGCTCGGGCGCGCCGTACAGCAAACCGGTGTCTCAGTGCATTCGCAGGATTACAACGAGCTTGTGCAGCGTGATGACATTCATGCCGTCATAATCGCCACGCCGAATGTCACCCATGAGTCGATGACGATTGCTGCCGCCACAAACGGAAAGCATGTCCTCTGCGAAAAACCGCTTGGGCTGAACCAGCAGGAAACGCTCGACATGCTCCGTTGCGCCCGTGAGAACAACGTCCGCCACATGACCGCGTTCACGTATCGCTTCGTGCCAGCGATGCGCTACATGAAACATCTTGTCGAGAACGGTGACATCGGGCAGCCGTATCACATCCGTACCTGCCGCCTACAGGACTGGGGTGATCGCAACATCGGCTGGCGGCAGCTCAGCCACATGGCCGGCTCAGGCGAACTGGGCGACATGCTTTCGCACCGGCTCGACTACGCGCACTTTCTCATTGGCGACATGAAACGACTCACCGCCGACACACGCCGCTTCGTTGATGACCGGCAGGGGCTAGATTCCGACCTTGAGGACTGGGTCACCGTGATGGCCGAGTTTGAAAACCAGGCCACCGGCGTGCTCGAGAGCAGCAAGTTAGCCACGGGTCGTGGTGAGGGTGCGCGGAGCCAGGACTATTGCGAGATCAACGGCAGCGAGGCATCGATGGTGTTCCAACTCGCAAAACCCAACCAATTTCAGATTGCGCGGAAAGGCCAGGCCGGCTTGGAGACAGTCGATGTGCCCCGTGAGTTCCTTACTTGGCCGGGCAGCAGCCGGGATCCTTCGCAAGGCGATCCTGGCATCGCCTTTCGCTGGGACCAGGATTTTGAGTTCATTGACGCTATTCAAAACGAGCGCGAGTGCGATCCGTCCTTCCTCCAGGGTGCACGTGTCCAAACCGTGATGGATTTAGCCCTCAAGGCGGCTGCCGAGAAAACCTGGTTCGACGTCGAGTACCCCGAAGGCTAAGTCATGGGATGCCGCCTGGCAAAGTTGACCTGTCTTTTTGTGCTCGGCTTAATGGCGCTTGGCCAATCGCATGCCGCTGATAACAACTTGGCCAAGCCGAATATAGTCATCCTTTTGGCGGATGACCTGGGTTATGGGGAGCTGGGTTGCCAGGGGAACACGGAGATTCCCACTCCGCACATCGACTCGATTGCGGCCAATGGCGTGCGATTCACCAACGGCTATGTCACAGCACCGTTTTGCAGCGCATCAAGGGCGGGTCTAATAACAGGACGCTACCAGACCCGTTTTGGCTATGAGTTCAATCCCACTGGTCATCACAACGAGCTTCCCGGCGTCGGGTTGCCGAAAAATGAGGAGACACTCTCGGAGCGACTGCGGCAGGCTGGGTATGTCAGCGGTTTGGTTGGCAAATGGCACCTCGGCGGGCACGCTGAGTTTCATCCACTTCGGCATGGCTTCGATGAGTTTTTCGGCTTCACCCACGAGGGGCACTACTTTGTACCTCCACCGTGGGAGGGCGTGACGACTTGGCTGCGTCGTGGCGTATTGCCTGGCGGCGGTAAGGGGCGATTCACGAGTGGCGACGGGAGGGTCATATACTCCACCCACATGAATGGGACTGAGCCTGCTTATGATGCCAACAACCCGATCGTTCGTGCCGGCCAGCCATTGGTCGAGAAAGCTTACCTCACCGATGCCTTCACTCGAGAGGCGGTGAATTTCATCGGCCGAAACAAGGACAAACCGTTTTTTCTGTTGCTTGCCTATAACGCCGTGCACAGCCCGATGCAGGGCGCCGATGCCTACATGAAAAAATTTGCACACATTCAGGACGTTCACCGGCGCATCTTTGCCGCAATGTTATCCAACATGGACAATAGCGTGGGTGCGGTACTGGCCAAGTTGCGCAGGGAAGAGCTGGAGCAAAACACGCTCATCTTTTTTCTTAGCGACAATGGTGGCCCAACCAGGGAACTCACCTCTAGCAATAAACCGTTGCGAGACGGAAAGGGGAGTGTTTTCGAGGGGGGCTTGCGGGTGCCGTTCATGGCACAATGGCCGAACCGCTTGGCCAAGGGCAAAGTTTACGAACAACCTGTCATCTCATTGGACATTTTTCCCACAGCATCAGTTGCTGCAGGAGGGGTTCTGACGGTCAAGGCCCAAAGTAAACTCGACGGTGTTAACCTCATTCCATTTTTGACAGATAAAATCAAAGTAGCGCCGCACGAAAAATTGTTTTGGCGTCAAGACCGCCGGGCGGCTCTGCGAATGGGTAACTGGAAGCTGTTGAGAAACCCGCGTCGTGGCCAATCCGATGAATGGCAACTTTACAGCTTGGCCAACGACATCGCCGAACAAAACAACTTAGCCACCGAAAATACGGCCAAGTATGAAGAGCTCCTTTCCGCTTGGCGGGAACTGAATGCTGAAATGGTCGAGCCACTCTGGCAGCGGAAATAGGATGTGCTAGGCTCAGCACATCTTGAATGTCTCTCAAAATAAGCTTGAACAGATAACGATTTAGAGGCAGGGTCGCCAGCCATTCTGATCGCGGGGTGGAGCAGCCCGGTAGCTCGTCAGGCTCATAACCTGAAGGTCGTCAGTTCAAATCTGGCCCCCGCAACCAATTTTTAACCCTCGGTAAACTAATGTTACTGGGGGTTTTTCTTGCTCAACCCCTGCCTTGTTTCCTGCCGTTAACGTCCACGTGTATAGCACCTGAAATACGCTTTTTTGAGTCGAAATCACGGGACCATCACGGGACCAAAATGAAACAAGCCGTCTTTGTAAGGCATAAGCGGGAACGAAACGTCTACCATGTCGTGTGGTTCGAGCAGGGCAGGGAACGAACAAGGAGTTATCCCACCAAGCAGGAGGCCGAGCGAGTACGTTTCCAGATCAGTCCGATCCCGATCAGGCCCAGGCCGGTAAGCATCACTTTCCATTCCACGAAAAAAGCCAGCGACAAGCACGCCGTCAAGCCGATGTAAGCCGTCCAGACCGGATACAGTCGGTCCTCCTTCGGCAATCGGATCGCACAGAGATTGGTTAGTGCGTAATACATCAGCACGGTGAAGGCACTAAAGCTCCATGTGAGTTTCACATTGCCGATACTCACCAGCCCCGCAATTAGCACAGCCACTGCCACCGTGGCCACTGTGGGTACTTGGGTAGATTCACTGATATTTGCAGTGGCTGCGGGCATGTCGTTCCGCCGCCCCATCGCCAGCAGCACGCGTGAGAGGCCCAGTAGGAGGTTCAGCAATACACCGAGCATGGCAGTCAAAGCACCGATTACCACGATCGCGGTGACTGTTTTCCCATCGCCCATTTTACGGGCCATGATCTCCAGTGGAGCCAAACCATCGCCCGCCGCCTTGGCAAAATGTTCCGCCCCAAGCAACCCGAGGCCGGTGTAGGCCACACCCAAGTAAAGCGCCATCGAGATACATAGGGTGAGGATTATCGCCCGCGGGATGATGCGGGCGGGCTTTCTGACCTCCTCACCCAACGTCGCGATCCGACCATAGCCGGTATACGCCACAAACATCAACGCCGCACCTCCAAGCAGGCCCCGTATACCCCTCGTTTCGGGGAATGCAAATACCGGGGTTACAGCGCTATGGGCCATGTTTACTCCAAACACGCAAAAGAGCGTCAGAGCAAACACCGTAATGCACACAATGGCGGTATTGATCCGGTTGCCCCGCTCGATGCCGCTGAGCGTCACGAGGACACAGAGCACCAGTGAGGCAAGCGCGACAGGCAACAGGCCTACGTTAATGCCGGTGGTTTTTATGAGGTACCCAGCAAAGCCAAGCGCAGCGGTGGCGGCGGTGGCTGTCTTGGCGCACAGGAAGAGCCAGCCAGCGGTGAAGCCAGCCGCAGGCGAAAGCAGGCGATAACCGTATTCGTAGGTGCCGCCGCTGACGGGGTACTTGACGGCTAGTTGCGCGCTGCTGAAACCGTTGCACGTGGCCACACCTGCGGCAATGACAATGGCGAACATCACACCGGAGCCCGCCACGCCCGCACCCAGGCCGATGCTCACGAACACGCCCGCGCCAAGAATGGAGCCCAACCCCATCATAACCGCGCCAGGCAAACCAATGGCGCGCTTGAGTCGGGGTTGATTGGCAGCTTCGACAGACATCGGGTAAATCCTTGCGGAACCGAAGCAGGTCCTCAAGCCAACATTGCCACTTCGATGCTTTTAACATTGGCTGGAATTGTGGAGAGTTGGCGGGATGCTTGGAAGATAGCAAAGAAGTAACACTGACCTCCTCCGCAAACACGGCGGCGAGACGGGTAAAGAATTAAAAGCTGAAGGGAAATGAAACCCACATTAATACCTTTGTTGGCCTTCTGCCTGTGCTTCTCCGCAATTGGGGCAGAGAGGAAGCAGCCGGATATCGTTGTGATCCTGGCAGATGATGCGGGTTATTCGGATTTCGGTTGTTATGGTGGAGAGATCGGGACGCCCACGCTGGACAAGCTGGCCGCCAATGGATTGCGCTTTTCCCAGTTTTACAACACCGGTCGCTGCTGTCCCTCCCGCGCGGCATTACTGAGCGGGGTTTATCAGCATCAGGCCGGCATGGGTCACATGACCAAGGATCGGGGCATTCCCAGCTATAGCGGCACTATCCTGCCCCACGTGCCCACCTTGGCCGAGCGCCTCAGGAAGGGCGGGTACCGCACGATGATGACTGGCAAGTGGCATCTGGGAACGGAGCCAAAGCAGTCGCCCATCGCCCGTGGCTTTGATCGTTTTTACGGGACGCGCAATTTTATCGATTCCTATTTCACCGTGCTCAAGCACTGCCCGGTGTTTCTTGATGACAAGGAAGTGCTGCCCGGCACCGAGACACCGGTTAACCATCTGCATCCCGATCAGCAATGGTATACCACTGATGTCTTTACCGACTACGCCCTGCATTTCATGGATGAATCCTTTAAGCAACATGCTGACCAGCCGCTTTTCCTGTATTTGGCTTACAACGCGCCCCATTTCCCCCTGCATGCGCGCGAGGAGGACACCAAGAAATACCGTGGCCGCTTCCGGGACGTGGGCTGGGACAAACTACGCCGGCAACGTTATGAGCGTATGGTGAAGCTGGGATTGATTAAAAAAGAGTGGACCCTTTCGCCTTTGGATGTGCCCAAGTGGGAAACTTACGACGCCAAGCTGCGCGATGAACTGGACCTTAAGATGGCGCTCTACTCGGCAATCATCGACCGGATGGATCAGAACATCGGCCGGGTTGTGGAAAAGCTCAAATCGGCTGGCCGGCTGGACAATACCTTAATCCTGTTCATGGTTGATAACGGTGTGCCCGGCACTGGCGTGCACGACTGGCGTGGCCTCTTTGCCAAGAACGGTCGGCACCCGGAAACGCGTGTGGACAATTACGCCGAGTGGGGGAGGCGCGGCGGTTGGTCCTCCAGTTCCGGCCGCGGTTGGGCCAACCTGAGTAACGCCCCTTTCCGCATGTACAAGCGCTACACCCACGAGGGCGGCGTGGCGACACCCTTGATTGTCCACTGGCCAGCCGGCGTGAAGGGCAAGGGGGAGTTGCGCCACGCGCCTAGTCACCTGATCGATATTGCGCCCACCTGCCTCGCTGCAGCGGGCCTGCAGGGTAAGGGGATGGAGGGGGAGGGTTTGCTCAACCTATTTGCTGGGGACCAAAAGAAGGAACGCACGCTTTTTTGGGAACACGAGGGCAATCGGGCCGTGCGCAAGGGCGATTACAAGCTGGTGGCCATCCACAACACTCCTTGGGAATTGTATGATATGAGTAAGGATCGCAGTGAACTCAAAGACCTTTCCAGTGCCATGCCCAAGAAGGCCGAGGAGTTACGAAGTGCCTATGAGGTCTGGGCCAAGCGCGTTGGCGCAAAGCCATGGGATGAAGTGAACGTAAAAAAGAAAAAGAATACCGACTAAAGTTTTTTAAATGTGATGCACCCCAAAGGGGTCTGGATTTCAGGCCGATATAATGTCAGCATGATTGCAATG
>Ga0315329_10001259_pt1 | contig 10075 bp, 10 predicted proteins | sample M150032315metaG_FD_203459 | JGI IMG/M metagenome (GOLD analysis project Ga0315329, IMG submission 203459) | Ammonia-oxidizing marine archaeal communities from Monterey Bay, California, United States - M1 500m 32315 | ecosystem: Environmental > Aquatic > Marine > Coastal | place: USA: California...
TTATCTTATTATGATCATCGATACCCGGGCAATTTCTGAAAATGAATCTTTAGTAATTGAAGGAGAAATCATTGAAGATATTTGGCAATTATTAGAGTCAGACATCTTAAAAATAGCCGAACCTTTAAAATATAAAGTAACCGCATCAATCGTTGCTGAAAACTTATTAGTTAGAGGTGATTTTACAGCCCCTTTCATCTCTCAATGCTCTCATTGCCTAGATACATTCAAATTTTCAGTCAATTTGACTGATCATTCACTACTTTTACCGATTGAAGGGAATCCTACGATAGACTTGACGAATAGCATAAGGGAAGATATCCTCCTCGCCCTTCCAAATTTCCCAAATTGTGAAGAAGGCGAAGAAAATAACAGGAAATGTCCAGCTTCAGGGAAATTTAACACTGAGGATGCTTTTGGAAAAATAAAAACTAAAGAATCACAAAAAACATCCCTCAAGGATTGGGAAGAACTAAATAAATTAAATCTCGATTAACTCATTTTCCATTATGGCAGTCCCAAAAAGTCGCACATCCTTAATGAAATCCCGCATGAGAAGAGGAGCAAATCGTTGGCGGGCCCCAAAATTAAATAAATGTCAACAATGCCAGGAAGTTACCCCTTCTCACATAGTTTGCCCCCGTTGCGGCTACTATCGTAACCGCCAGGTACTGGTTATTGACTCTTTCTAGAAAAAGGCCTGCTTGCAATAAGAAGCATTAAGGTCAACTCTAAGTTTCTCCAGCAGACCTTTCCTTTTGACTCAGTAACCTGCGTCCATTAAGGATTTAAATTATACATCGAGTACTAAATACAGCTCGACATAATTTTCAAAGAATGAGAATAGCACTTGATGCAATGGGAGGCGACAAAGGCCTTGAAGCAAATATCAAAGGGGCCGGCATAGCTCTCGAAACATTACCTTGCATCAAACAACTCTACTTGGTCGGGGATGAAGAAAAAATTAAACAGGCTCTTAATGAAAATTCCATAAACAATGAAAGAATAGTCATAGCTCATGCCAGCGAAGTCGTTGAGATGCATGAGTCTCCAGCAAAAGCAATCCGCAGAAAAAAAGATTCTTCTATCAGCGTCGCAACAGAGTTAGTGAAAGATGGTACCTGCGAAGCCGTTGTCAGTGCAGGAAATACAGGTGCTGTTGTTACCGCCGCAACATTGAAACTTAGAAATCTAAATGGTATCGAGCGAGCGGGCATTGCAACCGCGATACCTAATGAATACGGAATGTCCTATCTCTTGGACTCTGGCGCGAATCCGGAAGCAAAACCGCAACATCTAATTCAGTATGCAATTATGGGGTCAGTATATTCAAGTTATGTTCACGGTAAGAAAAATCCCAAAATCGGGCTAATGTCAAATGGAGCAGAAGAAGAAAAAGGAACAGCATTCACAAAGGAAGTCTTTGGGCTTCTTAAGGAAAGCAACTTAAACTTTATCGGCAACATCGAAGGGCATGACCTTTTCACAAAAGAAGTTGATGTTGTTGTCTGCGATGGATTCACTGGAAATATCATATTAAAAACTTGCGAAGCAACTGCCAAAGCCGTGGCAAAATGGGTGACAGAGGAAATACAAAAAAACACATTACAGAAAATAGGAGGGGCACTCGTGAAGCCTGCATTTAAAGCAGCAATGGCACGTGGAAGCTATGAGGAATATGGAGGCAGCCCCCTATTAGGAATCAATGGCGTATGTATCATTGCGCATGGAGGAAGCTCTTCACTTGCAATCAAAAATGCTATCAGGGTAGCATCAGAATCCATCACTCAGAGAATCAATCCACACATTGAAGAAGAAATAGCAAAACTAAGCTTTAATGCACCCGTCTAATACTTATCTTTAGGCATAATATGGCCCACTCCGTCACAATATCTGGAACTGGAAGCTATGTTCCAAAAAAAGTATTAACCAATCAGGACCTGGAAGCAATTGTTGACACTTCGGATGAATGGATAAGTAGCAGAACAGGCATTAAAGAACGGCGTATCGCTTCAGGTACACAATCGACTAGTGATCTAGCAACAGAAGCCGCAAAAGCCGCTATGCTGGATGCCAATGTTAGTGGCGAAGAAATAGACCTCATCATTGTTGCCACCATATCCCCTGATACATTCTTTCCAGCAACGGCATGTTACGTACAAAATAATATTGAAGCTACAAACGCTTTATGTTTTGACGTTTCAGCTGCATGCTCAGGTTTCCTTTATGCTATGCAAATAGCAGAAACCCTTATCAGCAGCGGACAACGGAAAAATGCTTTAATTATAGGCGCTGAAAAACTCAGCAGCATGGTCGATTGGGAAGATAGAAACACATGTGTTCTCTTTGGCGATGGCGCAGGCGCAGCCGTCCTTGCAATTCACGAAAATAATGATAAGGGACGGAAACTTCTTTCTTCCTCACTAGGGAGCGATGGAAGACAAGCAGATATCCTGCATGTCCCTGGAGGCGGATCAGCATACCCCATAACTCCAGACAACGCAGATCAGAAACTTAATACAATTCGCATGCAGGGGCGTGAAGTATACAAATATGCAGTTAATGCAATGCGAAACGCCGCTGAAGATGCTCTGCAAAAATATGGATTAAGTTCTGATGATGTTGACATGTTAATCCCTCATCAGGCCAATCTTAGAATAATCGAAGCCATTACAGATCGGATGGGCATCCCAAACGAAAAGACCTTTATCAACTTAACAAAATACGGAAACACCTCAGCCGCAGCCATTGCAATTGCTTTGGATGAAGCCAATAAAACAAAATCAATTAAAGAAGGAGACACGGTCCTACTAGTTGCATTCGGTGCAGGGCTCACATGGGCCAGCTACTTATTGAAGTGGTAAACAATTAGTATTAATTGCAAAAGCCACGATGCTTACTGACTCACATTGTCATCTTGCCTCTGGACAGTTTTCTTCTGATTTGGATAACGTTATCGAACGGGCAATCACTGCAAAAGTATCAAGAATGGTGGCAATTTCTACGGATCTTGAAGATTCATCAAAATGTATACAAATTGCCAATAATAATAACTGCGTATCCGCAACAATAGGAATTCATCCCTGCTCCGTTACGGAAATTAGAAATGACAACTGGATTGAAGAGATCAGACATATGGCCAGGAAAGAATCTGTTGCCGCTATTGGAGAAATTGGATTGGATTACTTTCATCCAGCTCCTTCAGGCTGGACAGAGAAATCCTATAGAGATCTTCAAGGTGAATTTTTCCATTCCCAACTAGAACTGGCAGCCGAGCTTGGTCTAAATGTTGTAATTCACCACAGAGACAGAGGCGATGAATGCTGGAAAGAAATAAACAAAATAATCTCCCCATTCCATGGAAAAATAAGAGCCGTCTTCCACTGCTTCAGCTCTTCATGGGAATCAGCAAAACCTCTCATCGAACAAGGTCATCTGATCTCCTTCACTGGCATAGTAACCTTTAAGAATGCATCTGAAATTCAACAATGCGCTAAAGTTTGCCCAGTCAATTCCTTCATGATCGAGACGGACTCTCCTTATCTTGCTCCAGTGCCATTCAGAGGCGAGCGTTGTGAACCTTTCCATGCAATGACTACTGCTCAATTTATCGCAGACCTAAGAGAAATCTCAATAGAGAGCTTGTCAGAAAAAACAAGTGAAACAGCAGATTTATTTTTCCGATTTTAAAGATCGAATCAATTCCGTTCCGAACCTCCCAACAGTAAATTCTCCCCTTCGCTTCTAGCGACAATCACAGCTCCACAGGAATCACTGAAAACGTTCACGCTTGTCCTGCACATGTCCAGAATTCTATCCACTGCATAAATGGCTCCGATCGCCGCAAACGCCCCCTCCAATTTTGCATCAGCAACTACTACATTCTGCAGAATAATAACAATAGCCACTAAACTGGCCGAGGGAACTCCTGCGACCCCTATACTTGTAAGGAGAGCCAGGATAACAATCGATAATTGAGCAGAAAAATCCAATGTAATCCCCATTACCTGAGCTATGAACAAGACTGCAACACATTCGTACAAGGCAGTACCATCCATATTGACAGTAGCACCCAAAGGAAGAACAAAACTGGAGACGCGCTTTGAGACTCCAGCATTCTGCTGAAGGCACTTTAACGTCACAGGAAGAGTGGCAGAAGAAGATGCTGTTGAAAAAGAAGTAAGCAAAGCCTCTTTCATTGCAGAGAAATGATTTATAGGATTCACTTTTGCCAATAAAAAAAGCATCAGAGGAAGGACAATAAAAAAGTGTATTCCTAACGCTAAAATTACCGAGAACATATACTTGCTCATAGAGAATAAAAAGGACGGCCCCGTCTGGGAAATGGTCCAACCCATCAGACCAAAGACTCCCAAAGGCGCCAGCTTCATGATCCATCCTGTTATTTTAATCATGAGCTCATTTACTCCTATGATCAGATCGGTAACAGTCTCTACAGCTTGTCCTTGCAAAGACAAGAGGCCAAACGCTGTAATTAGACTAATGAATATGAGAGACAACATGGACCCATTATCTGAAGCTGATTGAAATACATTTTCAGGAATCATTCTCTCAATTAAAGACCCCACGACTCCCAGAGGATGCGGCTTGTCCTGAAGGCCTGTCGCATCTTTGCCGACCAATTCTCCTTTCTTCTCAAATTCTGCACTATTCTCACTCATGAACTTCACCAGTTCAGGATTTGGTTGGCCATCAACGAGACCAGGCTTCATCAGATTAACTATCGAAAGACCAATTAGAATAGCCACAGAACTAGTCAGCATATAATATCCCAATGTCTTCATTCCCAGACGTCCAAAACCTCGCGATTTCTTCCTCCCTGCAATTCCTGCCACAATAGAAGAGAATATGAGAGGTACGATCACCATCTTCAAAAGCCCTATAAAAACGGTATTGCCAAGAAATTTTAGTATGCCAACATAGACTGTCTCCTTTGCATCCAAACCAAACTCACGTTGAATGAGGGTCCCTGCAATAACGCCAAAAAGAAGAGCTATTAAAATCTGCCAGTGCAACTTTAACTTGAACATGACTCATACCATAACTCTGCCTGAGTAAGACTCAAAAGAAGAAAACTTATGTTTATTCAAACAGTTCCTTTTGACCTGAACCAATGCTGATAGCATCATGATACAAACCAACAATGGAATCCTCTAAAGTAAGAACAAGATTTGCGCCTTCTCCTACAGGATATCTTCATGTGGGAGGAGCTCGTACTGCATTATTTAATTGGCTTTACGCTAAGCACAATGATGGAGAATTCATTCTTCGGATAGAGGACACTGACCATGAACGCAACACGGATGCATCATGTGAAGAGATATTAAATGGCTTGAAATGGCTCAATCTGGACTGGGACGAAGGCCCAGGAAAAGAAGGTGGCAACGGACCCTTCTATCAAAGCCAACGCCAAAGAATTTATGAAGAATACCTTAAAAAATTAGAAAAATCTGATCTAGTATATGAAGACAATGGCACGATCCGATTCAAGGTGCCAAGTTCCGACATTGAGTTTCATGATGAAATTTGCGGACTTCAAACTATTAATTTAAGTACCACGGGCAATCGTGCCTGGGATAAAGAAAAGGGAATAGAAATTGAAACAAATCCGGATTTCATAATCCGGAGACCTGATGGAACCTTTTTGTTTCATTTCGTCAATGTCATTGATGATATTGAAATGAACATCTCTCATGTCTTGAGAGGAGAAGATCATCTATCCAATACTCCAAAGCATGTCGCTTTGTTTAACGCCCTAAAGTGCCCCGCTCCAATCTTTGCACATATTCCTCTAATATTGAATGAAGATGGTTCCAAGATGAGCAAAAGGGATGCCGGAGCAGGAATCGAATGGTACAAAAATGAAGGGTTCTTAGCAGAAGCCGTAACAAATTACATTGCATTGCTTGGCTGGTCTCCAAAAGACGATAGAGAAAAATTGACTACGGATGAAATAATTGAACTGTTCGACTTTGACCACTTAAACAAAAGCAATTCACGTTTTGATTTAGATAAATGTAAATGGCTTAACGGGCAATATGTCAGCAATCTAACTGAAGAGGAATATCTTGAAAAAGCTCTCCCCTTCTCGAGCAACGCATCAGAAAAGGTGATCTCCTTGACCCAACCCAGAGTCCAGCACCTTTCAGAAATAGAAGAAATACTCGAGCCAATTCTAAATGACAACCACCCCACAGATCATGATGCATCTTTAAGAATTTCAACTGATCCAGAAACTGGTGTAAGAATTAAGGAATTAAACAGCGTCCTTGAATCTCTTGACCCTTGGACCGCTGAAAATATAAAGAACGCAGTCAAAGATTACGCAGACAGCAAACAAATCAAAATTGGAGCTTTAATGTTTCCCTTACGTGTTTGCTCTACTGGGATTGGACAAGGCACTGACCTGATGCCCACGCTGGAAACGATTGGAAGAGTCGCGACGATTGCAAGGATCAAGGAAAGGCTCGATAAAATCTATACTAATATTTAATTCGATGAACAATTCAGAGAAAACATTTACCGTTAGCGATCTCAAAAACTGGTCAACCATCAATGATCAATTTGATGTCCCGGCATTACTATCTGTTTTCGGAAATCCTGTAGAACACTCACTGTCCCCACAACTTCATAACCCAGCATTAGATTTCTGCGGAATTAAGTCTCAATACGTAAAAATCAAAGTGTCCGAAGAGGAATTTCCAGAAGCTTTGAATCTAATAAGGGATAACGATTTCTATGGAACAAACTGCACTGTTCCTTTAAAATTTGCAGCCATTAACGCCTGTGACAGCGTCGACGAGTCAGCCCGCAGAATGGGAGCCGTGAACACGATCCGCTTCGAGAATGGAAAATCCTTAGGGAGTAATAGTGATGGGCCCGGTCTGGTCCGTGCAATACGGGAAGAATTTTCAATCGACCTTAGTGATTTGCGGGTAATGATACTCGGAGCAGGAGGAGGTGCCGGTCGCGCAGTTGCCATTCAATGCGCAATTGAAGAAGTGGAGCGGTTAGTCTTAGTTAACAGAACAGAAGAAAAGGTCAAACCCGTGTATAATGAAGTCGCGAAAGATCTGAAGGAAAAACACATTCATTCCTCACCATCTCGGTTAAAGATGACGGGATGGTCCAAGCTTGAACTCGAAGAGGAACTTGGAGACATCGACCTTATCATTAATGCAAGTTCCCTCGGCATGAAGAACTCTGACCCTGAACTTATTCCTGCCGGCTTATTACAACCACATCATCTCATATACGATATGGTATATAGCCCTAGAAAAACAAAACTAATAAGAAATGCCATCTCAACTGGAGCCCGCTCCGCTAATGGAATTTCCATGCTCCTTCATCAAGGTGCCATCTCATTTGAGACCTGGTTTAATCGTGAAGCCCCTATAAATGAAATGCGTAAAGGTCTAAATGATGCGCTTAAGGATTAATCAATTTCATATCACCTAAAGAACCTACAATGCAAAGAATCACAGCACAAAATGCCCCCGAAGCAATAGGACCATACTCCCACGCCGTTAGGACTGGGAACCTACTGATAACTTCCGGCCAAATACCCATAGATCCATCAACAGGTTCACTTGTAGTCGATCTGATCGAAGATCAAACCAACCAAGTAATGGCGAACCTTAAAGCCATCCTTGAAAATGAAGGACTCACTTTTATGAATGTTGTCAAAACGACCGTATTTTTGAAGGACATGGCTGAATTTGCACAATTTAACAATATCTATGAAAAGCATTTTGAATCGCACAAACCAGCAAGGTCTACGGTCCAGGTCGCATCTCTCCCTCTCGATTGCAGAATTGAAATTGAAGCAATTGCAGAAATCGAAGCTCTTTAAATAATTAGAGGCTTAGATTAAATTTTTGGGAACTTATTTGGTGTAGTCGATCGATTCAAAAATACCACCTCCTAATAATACATCTTCAGAGTAAAACGCACACACCTGACCAGGCGTAATTGCTCGCTGAGGCTGCTCAAAGACCAAATCAATTGAATCGTTGTTATCCCCAGTGTAATTAAAATAGGCCGGCACTGCCGGCGTTCTATATCTCGGCTGAGCTAATATTTTTTCTCCCTGGGCCAGTTTCCTGTTAATGAACGATAAGTTCCCAACTGTGCACCTTGAAGCATATAGATACGGAGTGTCCTCTCGATCAAAACCTACAACTAATTCGTTTTCTTCTGCCCTCTTCCCCACTACGACATAGGCCTCACGATAAGCATTCGACGGAACACCTATTCCTTTACGCTGACCCAAAGTGTATAAATGCAACCCGCGATGCTCTCCGAGAACCTCTCCAGCAAGATTCACGATTGAACCAGGACTATCATCAACATAGTTTTGTAAAAAATCAGACATCTTCACCTCACCGATAAAACAAATGCCCTGACTATCTTTTTTCTTAGCATTTGGAAGCCCTAACTGATCAGCTTGATCCCGCAACTCAAGTTTAAGTAAATGTCCAATTGGAAAAAGAGCGTGAAGGACCTGCTCCTGATTTAAAAGAGCCAAGAAATATGTCTGATTCTTATTAGGGTCAGTCCCGCAAAGAATATCACGTGTCCCGTTATCATTTGACCTAATCCTCGCATAATGGCCGGTGGCAACAGCCTCTAAACCTTCACTCTTTGCATAATCAAGAAACACTCCAAACTTCATTTCGCGATTACACATCACGTCCGGGTTCGGCGTAATTCCAGACTGATACCCTTCAAGTAAATATTTAACAATTCTTTGGCGATATTCATCCATCATGTTCACTACCCGAAAATCAATGCCCAGATGATCTGCGACTGCACGAGCGTCCACAATGTCCTGTTGCCAAGGACAATCCCCAATAATATTTTCCTCATTAATCCAATTCTTCATGTACGCCCCAACCACTTCATGCCCTTCACTAATTAACTGGGCAGCAGCTACGCTGCTGTCCACTCCTCCTGACATGGCTACCAAAACTCGCATTAATAAAATAGTCTCCTCTCTAAGTTAGAAGGTTCAAGTGGACGATTCTTGAAATTGCCTATACTTGATACCAGTAAACTCAATGAGCACAGAAGAAATAATTATAAAGGACAATGAACGAAAAGGAAGTAATTCTCCTAAATTAGGCTGTGCAATTCTATGTCTCCTGCTCGCCTTCATGACGGGAATAGTTATACAGATTATAGTAAGTGGGGCAAGGCACCTAGAAGAATTGATTCCTTACAGTGACAGTGAGCCCCTTGACATACCTGAAGAGCAAGGAACAGAAATTGAACTTAATGGAATAAGATCAAAAATAAAAACGTTTGATCAACGGATAAGTTCCAATTCATCTGAACCAACTGAGCTGAGCCTATCAGTCAAAGATATAAATATTTTGATCGCAAATGATAACTATCTATCAGACCTAAGAAATGAGTACTTCTTCCAAAGAATCAAATCTGACGGAACGATCATAGCCCTGTGTTCAAGAAAAATGAGGAAGTTTCTTCCCTGGCAGGAAAGAAAATATTGGAACGGCGAAATGACTTTAAAGCTAGAAGTATTAAATGGGGCGGTATTTCTTCGCGTAAACAATTTTAAATCAGGTAATAGCTTATCAATGCCTGAAAACTTATTACAAAAGTGGCGAACCCAGGATCAACTTAAAATGTATAAAAATGATGAGCACTTTGCAGACTCTTTAAAGAAGATAAACAGTGTGAAATTTGCGGAAAATTCAATCACCTTAAGTACAGAAAAATCCATCCACCCCGACAAATAGAAAGAAAACAATCAAATGATCAGGGCCGGTTCGTTTTCTTCGGCCTTTTACGATCAGGATAAAGAGATCTACAAATGTCACAAACCCTGCCGTCACAGCCCCTCGCCGTGCAATGCTCTCGACCATAAAAAATTATTTGGAGATGCAATTTGTTCCAACTTCTCTCAGGGAAGAGCCTCTTTAGATCCTTCTCTGTCTGCGTAACATTTTTCCCGCTACTGAGGCCCCATCTCTGAGCCAAACGGTGAATATGAGTATCGATAGGAAATGCAGGGAACCCGAACGCCTGTGAC
>Ga0315329_10001260_pt1 | contig 10070 bp, 6 predicted proteins | sample M150032315metaG_FD_203459 | JGI IMG/M metagenome (GOLD analysis project Ga0315329, IMG submission 203459) | Ammonia-oxidizing marine archaeal communities from Monterey Bay, California, United States - M1 500m 32315 | ecosystem: Environmental > Aquatic > Marine > Coastal | place: USA: California...
GCGGAACATCATAAAGTAGAACACGGCTAACATGCCGAACATCATGATCATAAAGGGCGTGTTGTCCGGAGCCTCTGCGCCATTTTCAGCAGCCGGTTTAGCTGCACCATCTGCCGCTTGTCCGACTAGGAACCAATGTAAATCAAAAGCGAGAAGTTTTAACGTCAATATCATTATCGTGTGCCCAATATTCACTAGCAGTTGCTAGTCAAAACCTAGTAATCAACAAAAAGTGAAGTTGTTCACTCTCGCTACAAGCAATCCATAGCAACGTCAATGCCACCGCTTGATGAAAGTCAACAATCCCATACGAAAAAACGCACATTTGCGCTATCCGAGTATCTTAGATTCATTGGTAATTACCGACAAGGGAGAGCAATCATTGCAGCGATACGATTCCCTCCTTTTAGGGAGTTTTTTCTAGATTTCACCCATTCTGAGGAGAAGTTCTTAGAGTTATCCCCAAGCAGCCATTTTTTTTTGGTAAAAGGCCTCAAATTCATCCGCTTCAATCGCTTCGCGAGCAGCTGTCATCAGTCGTTGATAATACGTTAAGTTGTGATGTGACAGCAAAATCGGGCCCAACATCTCACCACTCTGAAACAAATGGCGAATATACCCTCGACTATGTCGGCACCCCAAACAAGGACAGCCGGATTCTATTGGAGATGTATCCGTACGGTGCTTGGCGTTACGCAGCTTAATTGGCCCTTGATCGGTAAATGCCAGCGCATTGCGTCCATTCCGCGTTGGCATTACGCAGTCAAACATATCGATACCACGACGAATCCCCTCGAGTAAATCTTGCGGACGTCCGACTCCCATCAGATAACGCGGGCGGTCGATTGGCAGAGCAGGGCAGGTCGCATCCAATATCCGATACATTTCTGCCGGAGGCTCACCCACACTCAATCCACCGACTGCGTACCCAAAGAAATCCAACGCTGCCAATTCTTCAGCACACCACACTCTCAGCGTTTCGTCTAAGCCTCCTTGCACGATCGCAAATTGAATTTGCTGTGTACTACTTGCTGCGAGTTGACAGCGTTGTGCCCAGCGTATGGAACGCTCACAGGCTGCCCTGATCACTGACTTTTCGTTAGGCAAGGCAACCAAATGGTCCAAGACCATCGCAATATCAGACCCTAATGTCTCTTGGATTTGAATCGATTTTTCCGGCGTTAACTCCAGCGTGGAACCGTCGATATGCGATTTGAAAATCGCGCCTTGTTCGGTCACCTGGCACATTTTTGCTAACGAGAAAAGCTGAAAGCCGCCGCTATCCGTAAGGATCGGACCCTGCCACTGCATCATGGCGTGTAGGCCACCTAGTTGTGCGACAATGTCTTCACCAGGTCGCAAAGACAAGTGATACGTATTTGCCAGCAGAATTTCAGCGCCAGTGGCCCGCACTTGATCAATCGCTAACCCCTTGACCGTTGCCTGCGTCCCCACGGGCATAAATGTAGGCAACTGCACACAACCATGAGGAGTGGTTAAGACACTCCGCCGCGCGGCACTCTTTTTGTCTTGCGTCAACACTTCGAAACTAAAACCAACAGGGCTAACGCTATCAGAACTGGTGGTTTCAGGTGAAGTCATAATTCATCTTGATAGCGCAAGTGGTTTCTGCCATCGAAATATACAGAAGAACCGAAAAACTGCCGTCCAAAGAATAATCTCCACTGGCTTAAGCGGGATCAATCGCCACGAAGTTTTAAGCCGTGAATTTCAAGTTTTTCTCGCACTTCATTCAAACTTGTGACACCGAAATTCTTGCATTCAAGCATTTCATCACCCGTCTTGCGAAGTAACTCGCCAATGGTGTTCATACGCAAGCGAACCATACATTTACGTGCACGCACTGACAAATTCAAATCTGAAATTGGACGGTCGTAAACAGCTGCTTCTTCTGGTGAGAGCTGACTGCGATCGACAGTCGGTTCAGGACGTCCCTCGTGTGCCAGCTGACCTAACGACAAGCCTTTGGAAGTGAGCATATCCCGAATTTCAATCAGCGAGGTTTCGCCGAAGTTCTTACTGCCAAGTAGTTCCTGCTCGCTCGTTCGTGCTAAGTCACCTAGAGTTTCAACACCCATGTTGGCAAGGCAATTACGACTACGAACCGAAAGTTCAAAATCAGTAACCGGTATGTTCAATATTTGAGACATTCGATCTTGTGCTTTTTCAGCTTCAAGATCAAAGAACTGGTCATCCGACGCTTCTGCATCCTTCAAAAACAATGACGCTTTGGGGTGGGTAGGAAATACTTCCAATATGCGGCGGTAACATTGTTGAGCACGATCATATTGTGCGTGATCTTCATACAGCAAACCTAAGTTTAGCAAGGAACCAACGTGTGAAGGGAATGACATTGAACTGCGGCGGTAATAATCCATGGCGACTTCATCATTTCCTCGGCGATCGTTTTCACGGGCCAAACCAAACAATGCGCCGGCATGGGTATCATCCGCTTTCACGGCTCGTTCAAACCACTCGACCACTAACTCAGAAGCACCGCGGCTCGCAGCAACCGTTTCACCATATTGATAAGCGTAATCCGCTTCTTGCATGATGGCACCATCGAGCGACTCTAGACCTTGTAAAGCGCCGTCAAAGTCACCACTGTTTCGTAAAGCTTCAACCTTGGCTAAGACACAAATGCCTCGGTCATAACCAAATCGTTCTGCCAAATCATAATTTTCAATTGCCGCTAGGTTATCTTCCAACGCAAAATGACTGCGCCCAATGTAAAAATATGAAAGAGCGCCCTTGTCGGATTCTGCTAGTGTTTCTATCGCGCGGCTGAATCGACCTAGCAAATAATAACAAACACCCAGACGCACTGTGCTAGCCGGTGTTAAATCTTCACCAATTTCAAGCTCAGCAACTGCGTCTCGCAAAATGGCATACTGTGAAAAATCTTCGGTTATGGCACCAGAAATCATTTTGATCTCGTTTGGGCCAAAGCTGGAATTGTCACAAACTAGGGACTTAATATCAAAATCCGTAATCATTGCCATGGAAGGAAACTCCTGTAAAGTATCTTTTTAATGCTAACGTGCGGCTCGCGACAGAGCCAGCGACGGGAATCGAACCCGTAACCCCCGCATTACGAATGCGGTGCTCTGCCAATTGAAGCTACGCTGGCAACATCCCATTTATGCAGGGGAAACCACCACTTTAGAATACCGGTTTAAACTCGTCAACGGTGTTAAAACGCGTACTATAAAATAAACATCTAAAGAATTATGCCTTTGGTGTGTTCCACAATGGAAATTGATCCGTCACACCAATTCGTAGACAAAGACTAGATCCGTAATTGAGAAGTCGGGGAGTGTGGTTTCCAACTGTTGTGCTCAAATCATTGCCGCGCATAAAAAGAACGAGGTTTGGGCACCGACTAACGACAATGTCAGTCAACTGGATGAGCCAGGGGCAACTAAAACTCAAACCAGTAAATTAAGCGCCCAAACCTCGCGTGTTTGAACAATCTCACGGTTAACCCGATTCAAAACAATCAAATCCAGTCAGTGTAAGATCTCTTGTCAGCAACAAGCTAACGAAAGATATCTAAATGCACGTCCTATGCCAAAAAAAACCGACGCACCATAAAACTTCCAAATCGAGCGACAATCATTGTTCGAGAAACGATCAAAACACTTAGAAACCCGTGGTTTAGGTGCATTTCGTTGCTGCAAATAATCTCCCCTTTACTACCCAAGCACATAAAACAATCTCCAGCAAATGTGTGGTATAAACAGACATGTGTTCATATTAAACACATTCACTTTCATACACTTCATTCCGTTAGCTTGCTCCTCTATTCGTGCCTTAAACCAAATTCCTCAGCTTTAAATGACGACACGTACAACACAATCGATTAACCCTGCGGCGCGATTCGTATTGATTTCGCTCAACCCCAAAGCAGGACGCGGTTCCAGCCATGAATTGGCAAATAAACTCGCTACCCTATTGGACGATCGTGGCTTTCAAGCTGCCATTGAGACCGACATCGATCAGATCCAGCTTATCGCCGCGGAAAAACAAGCTAGTGGCGAACTGCGTACCGTTATCAGCGTTGGCGGCGATGGCACATTATCACTGTTACTTAATACCCTAAGTAAAGAAACTAACATCTGCATTTTTCCGCAAGGCACTGAAAATGTGCTTGCGAAATATCTCGGGATAAAAGCTGATCCCGAGTTCGTCGCTGACTTGATTGAGCAAGGACAAGTTCTTCCGATGGATGCCGGACAAGTCACCAACGAGGCGGGCGAAAAGTTTTTGTTTGCTCTGATGGTCGGATGTGGTTTTGATGGTGATGTAGCCGAGCGATTAGCGAATCGTCGGAAAGGCCACATCACTAAATTCTCGTATTTCATTCCAGTCCTGACCGCCGTCTGGAAGTACCGGTACCCCAAAATGTATGTTCAGGACCTTGCTGATGAACACAATAAATTTAACGCTCGTTTTCTATTCGTCATGAACATTCGCCGATACGCACTAAAGCTGATGATTGCACCTGAGGCCGACCCCACCGACGGCAAACTTGACGCTTGTGGATTCGTCAAACCAGGATTCCTACACGGGTTAAAATATTTCTGGCAGCTTTGGTGGTCTACTCATCCTCGTAGCAAAGAGTACATTGCGTTGCAGGCAAAGTCGTTTAGGATCCATGCCGACACTCAAGATCGAGTTGCTGTTCAAATTGACGGTGACTTCTGCACATCGTTGCCTATCACCGTAACAACAATACTTGGTCGCATGCGACTGCTCGTGCCACAAACATTCCTCGAAGACCAAAACGCGTAATCTGCACCTCTATTCTTGCAACAGCTTGGATAACTGTTGGTCACCAGTTTGTTGTTCAGACTCAGAATTTCGTAACAACTCGACAGCCGCTGCTTGCTGACCCAAAGCCGCGTAACACCGAGCGAGATTATATAATGCTAAATCGTGAAAGGCAGACCGAGTCAACGATATATCCGCAGCGACTCGGTTTGCAGGAGAATTACCTGCGAGAAGATCTTGAATATTGATTGTTGGCTGTTCAGCGGGAGAACTGTTTCTAGTCGGGGGAACTGACGGGACTTCTTCGCTTTCTGCGTTTTCGGTATCTTCAACTTCATTGATTAGCGTTCTGTGTTCAAACCAATCGATCGCATCCTGATAGTGCCCCTGTTCCATATGAATCATAGCGATATAAAAACTCGCGTAATTTTTAGCTCGCACGAATACTTTTTGCTTGTCCAATAATACTTGCTGCCACAACAAAACTGGTGTGTTATCCGGCTTTACCAGCCCCAGAGATTGCTGAATACCTTCGTTTTCTATCAATTCTTCAATTATCTTCGTCGGAATACGTGATGCCATCATCAACGTCTTGGCACCGTTTTCACCTTGGACGCCTGCACTGGATTCATCGTTATCAAAATCACCTCGTAATAATTTAAAACGACCTTCCCGCAATTGCGGAACTTCGCGGAACAACGAATGATCTCGCGTTGAACTAACGAATTCCAACGCGGTCGAATCTTGAGCAACAAGTTGCTCATGCAACGCCGCTTCAAATAAATACCCTTCATAAATAGGTAACCAAATTTTTGACCGATTGATTTGATGCTCCGTTCTCAACCGCAAAGAAATAATGCTCGGCGCCACGCTCAAAACCATCTGACGCTCACCTGTGAGATATTTTTCCAGAATCGCCATGCGATGCGAAACGGCAACAACATCCGCTTCAATCAACCCCACCAATCCGTCAAGAGTTTCCTGTGGTTGCTGTTGATGGGCAGCTGGTAATTGTGTTTGTGCGAAATTGACATTCTCTTTGAGTTGCTTAAGCGTCACGATTTCAGTCTTGTCTGCATTTAATACCGGCAACCCTTTGTTCAAATCAAACAAGTAAAGTTCCTTGCCAATGATTGCTGCTGTTAGCCATGGTTGATTTCTCTCGCCAAACTCAGCTGGCAATCCTAACAATACGACATCGATGCCTTGCTGACGCGCGAGTAGCGCAAAAATCCGTGCGCGCTGCCACCAGTCACCAACGCCCAGCGTAAGGACATCACGGTTGGTGCGGCTATATCCAGGTCCTGGCAAGCCAAGTTGAGGGGATACCTTGCCTAGTTGTTCCGTGTTGGCAGGAATTGTCGGATAGTCCAGCAATGGTGCAAGCTGTATGTTTCGTACCGTCCAGTCAAACAACTTGAGCACCTTGGTCAATTCTTCACTAGCAACTTCATCAGCAACGGTTGGTTTATAGGATTCCCAAAACATCCGGTGTGGTAAATCATCAGCTACAACCCACTGGGAAATAGCATGCAACCAACTCGTTTCATGTAAATAATTAATGTCCAATGGGATGAACCGCTTGCCACCAATCGCTTGTACTAATCCGCTGCTAGCTAGTTCAGTTGGAACCGTGTTGATTAGCGACGGAGTAACCCATTGAGGATCATCGTCATGTAGCTTAGACCAGAGATTGAAGTTAAAGACACTCGTAGTAGTCGCTTGATTAAAATCAGCAAGATCTAGGCCATCAATTATCTGCAAGGCTTGTTGCAAGTGATCAGAATTAGATTCTCGTGGCCGAATATCCGAGACCGTCACTTGAGTGCGATCGCGACAACCGGCGATTATCACGAGGACGACAATTAGTGAAAGATAGCGTTTTTTAGCGATCATAGAATTTCCATCTCTGAAGTGTTGGCATCAGTACCTTTATAAAGTATCGACACATGCACGAATCTTGGTGAGTCGTTGCAGCAGAGTTTTCATGTCATTTAGTGGAATCATGTTCGGGCCATCGCTGGGAGATTCGTCTGGGTCGGGGTGTGTTTCGATAAACAGACCGTCTACTCCCATTGCTACGGCAGCCCGGGCAAGTGGTTCGACCATTTCTCGTTGCCCTCCAGTGGTTTCGCCTTGCCCACCAGGTTGCTGTACACTGTGCGTTGCATCAAAGATAACCGGCGCACCAAATTGTTGCATCTGTGGCAAACTGCGCATATCGTTGACTAATTGTCCATAGCCAAAGAACGTACCACGTTCACACAACAACACGTCATTACAGCCACTTTGCGCCAATTTGATGATCACGTTAGACATATCGCTGGGTGATAAAAACTGGCCTTTTTTTACGTTTACCGGTTTGCCGGTTTTCGCAGCGGCAATCAACAAGTCGGTTTGTCGGGCGAGAAAAGCCGGGATCTGCAGCATTGCACAAACATCAGCAACCGCATCCGCTTGACTCGCTTCGTGAATGTCGGTGGTCACCGGCAAGCCGGTTTCTTGAGCAATACGATCTAAAATCTCCAAGCCCGCATCTAAGCCAGGGCCGCGAAAGGAATGAATGCTCGTTCGATTCGCCTTATCGAAAGATGCCTTGAACACGAATTGTACCGGTAGGTCAGCCGTGGCATCTTGCAACACATCGGCGATTCGCCGAGTAGCATCCGCCGTCTCAATCACACAGGGACCCGCTATTAGCAGTAACGGCTGATCCGTACCACATTGCAAATCAGCTATCGCAACTGGGTTGTTGGTAATATTTTCCATAAGACCTTTTAGGCAGACAACGATTGTTTCGACTCGAGCAAATTATGCCAGCACCTTTAAAATAACTCCAGTGCTATCCACAAAATATACTACCCATTGGGCTGCTTGTTTTTAAAGTTTCCACAGATTGACACGATGCCAATACCTGCCAGCTACTCCCACAGTCTAAATCCCCAATTGTTCTTTACACAATCGTTGGATGTCGTTAATCATCGATTTGGGGTGTCCGTCGACGGTATAAAGTCCCGCTCGCCGCTCCGATGTATCGTTTAGTTGATTCCAGAGAATTGCCTGAGTCGCACCTTGACTGGCAAGTACCATCAATAAATTAGCGACTTCCTTCGAGCCCAAACCGGCACCGACGCTATCAGCACTACCGCCCAGTTCTTCTGCTGGTAAGTGACTACTTTCTGTCGCAACACTTAAGACCAATGGGAGTTGCAATTGCGACCAACGATTCATCAAGGCATTGATTGCTAAACCGTCATACAACCCACATTCATTGTGTCCGTCGCCGAAATTCAACTCCAACCCAATTCCATTTAATCCGATGTCCCCGCGGACCAGAGCCTCCGCAAATTGTAACGGCGACAGATCAGTTCGACGATCCGCGGCATATCCGCCCCAAGGCATATCGAAGCTCATCACAATAGGTGTATTGACATCAATGCGTCGAATGGCCTCTACGACATCCACCGCAATTCGGACGACTTGTTCTTCAGAGAATCTCAAACCCGTCGTCGAATTTAGTCCGGCTGCACAATGCCACACATGAACCCGATCTTTATAGCGTCGAATCACTTCACTCACGTAGCTCATGAGGTAGTTTTGAAATGCGGTGAAATCACTTTCCCATAGATACATCCATTCGGGGATCGAGTCGTCGGTCAATCGCACCAGTGGACCAGCGATGATCTTTTTATCGTGGTGCAAAGCCCAATTCAGTGGTCCATCGATTTCATTAAAATTGAATTTATCCGTGTCCGGTGACAATGTGCGCCAATTAAACGGAATTGTTACTGTATTGAAGGTTTCATCAATTTGCTGTTGCGACTGCTCCGACTGAGGAACGACCGGCATTTCTATACCGATTAGCGGCTTGACCCCACCTGCTTGGTAACGAGCTTCAACAGCATGTCCTGCATCCTCCAGTAACACAAGTTCAATCAACTTCAGAGCAGTTTCTATAGAATCCGCGGCATGGCGTTGACTAGTTTCCGGATCGTCGGTCGACAACACAGCGTTCAAAAAGCACTGGTGTGTTTGATTCAGCAAAGTCTCGTAAGCAGAAGAAAGTTCGAAGAACTGCTCGCGGTCAGACAAATAATTTCTCAGGCGATTTAGAGTCCCACGTGCCAATTCGACTTCGAGATGATACGCCACTTCTTGTTCACGCAGATTGCTAGTCGCAAGAATGACCTCGACGCCGTCCGCTCGTAACCACGGAACGAATAGCTTTCCGGATTCGTGTGTGGACCGCCCAACAACCAGCATCTTTTCAGAAATACGCAATTCGCGTTCCCAAGCAATGCCCTCCATGCCCACCATATAGCAACGCCGCAAGCGGTGTTGCTCGGCGTCGTTCACATAAGATGTATGAAAGCGAATCTGGCCCATTTGACCACTACCACGTTTGAGGAAAAGACATCCTCTTCTCACACCATTTTACTCCCAGCAATCGTCACTGGCGCGATGCATAAGCGGGGTAATCTTTGAATGTCGAAACGAGGACTAAAGGCAGTGATTTTACCATTGAAAAGCCCAACCCGCAATTCATGCGAGCACCCGCCGAGGTGTAAAGATAAAACCAGAAAATTCTCAGCTGCAATTTCGCGACTATTGCGTAGGTAAGTGATACAACCAGAAGTTTCGAAATCTAACGGGGTCGCTATGATTCTGCAGCAATATCGGCATCGCTTGTGGACCTTCCGGTCTTCCCGCGCCAGTTTTAGCAGTCAATTCATAGTTACTATGAATCGCAACGCCATTGTGGTAAATCGTGATCCGAGCGTTTTCCGTTTTTTCACCCGCATCTGAAAAGCGAGCTGCTCGAAAATAAATATCGTAGGTTTGCCAAACTAAGGGGGGAAATGCCATGTTTATCTGCGGAGGTCGCTGACGATAAATGCCGCCGCATTCATTGTGAACTCCCGCTAAGCCAAAGGAATCCAGTACTTGCACTTCGTACCGCTGTTGAATATAAACTCCCGAATTACCTCTAGCTTGTCCAACCGAATTCGGCATAAACGGAGTGCGAAATTCCAAATGCAAACGGAAATCAGTGACGACCGGTCGAGTCAACACGCCTTCCATCAGCAAGCCTTCGTCTGTAATACGGGCATCAATCAATTGCTCTGTGGCCTCTCCAGCAAACAAAACAACGGCCTCTTCCGGAGCGGGCATTCCCATAGTCACGCTTTGCCGAACAACGCGTTTGAGTCGCCCCCCTGATTTACCGCGGGAATGTGTCGTCATAACTTTGGCAACACCCGCCTCGATCAAAACGG
>Ga0315329_10001265_pt1 | contig 10029 bp, 9 predicted proteins | sample M150032315metaG_FD_203459 | JGI IMG/M metagenome (GOLD analysis project Ga0315329, IMG submission 203459) | Ammonia-oxidizing marine archaeal communities from Monterey Bay, California, United States - M1 500m 32315 | ecosystem: Environmental > Aquatic > Marine > Coastal | place: USA: California...
GCTAATCTAATAACGTCTGGGGTAGAAGCATCGAATACACCGTATCCTGTACTCGCATTTTGATTGTAATAAATTGTATTAGTTGAAGAATTAAATTCAACAACAATTGCTTTCGCTCCTGATATTGTTCCTTTAATTTCATCGTCTGCTGAGAATGAACCACCAGAAGCAATTACTAAAGAGCCTGTAGTGTTATATACATCTCCAGTAGCTACTGTAGAACCACCTGCTAATGTTGGATTTTTAATTAAAGCAATTTGTCTAAAATCATTTCCATCAGCAATAACACCTGACTCATCGCCAGTATAAATTGTATTGATTGCTGCATAGTGAGCTCTTAATTCATGCCTAGCATCCTTACCATGTCCACCTCGTGGAGGAAGAATAGCTCTAAGGCTTCCGTTTGAACCGCCACCACCTGATACTGTTACCACAGCATTGTCATATGCTGTACCTATATTAGACATTACAATATCTGTAATAGCTCCGCCAGCGACTGTAGCTGTAGCTGCGGCTGAAGAACCGTTACCTGTAATAGCTATAGTAGGTGCTGAAGTATATCCAGTACCACCATTTACTATTTTAATATGATGAATAGCACCCGCTACTGCTCCTTCCTGTACAGCCCATTGATTCTGTAGACCTGCGTCAGCTGAACCACCTGGGTCTGAAGTTAATACTACTAATGGTATAAAAGAAGTTGTTAAAAACTTAGATGAGTTAGTTGCTGATAAGGAAAATAAATATTTCCATATGTAACCATCTGAGCCTACATTATCAATAACTCCTGTTGTTGCAGTCGAGGTTGGTTCTGTAACCGATGTAGAAGGACCCGCCTTTAAACAAATGTATACGTGATTGTTATCAGAAATAACCGCATACTTTTTACTTTCTAAATCTGTATCTTGGTCATCGTATGCATAGTATGAAGTACCTGATGTCCATAAGTTTCTTGGAAAACAGTAAATAGAATCATCAGCATCTACTTTCTTAGCTGCGTAAAGATTCTCCCAAGCCTGGTCTTTTGTATTATCATTTTCATAAGGGGTATCAGGTGCAGCGTCATCTGTCCAAGCATGAGCTCTACCGATTCCTACATAATGTTTGTTAGTTGCACCTTGGAGGTCGTCGATAAATGCCTCTGCGGTATCTAGTCTAAATTTGTCTGTTATAATTGCTGGCATTTGTTGCTCCGTTTAATTAATTAAGGTATGGTTGTTTGTGTTATATGACAACCCAATTGTGTCTTGATATTCTTATTTATAACATCTTGAATGGTTAAATCTGCATAATCTTGTAAAGGACGGTAATTATGATACTTTAAGTTATCAAAACTATAGCCAAACCACATAGGATTGTCATGACTTGCGTCAGTATACTGGCCTGGAAGAGTTACAACTGTCTTCTCTACCATATAATGGTCTGTCTCCCACGCCATAGTATGCTGAGTTAAATAAGCTGCATAGATAGCAAATGGAAGTCCTGACCCTTGATAACCATATTGATTACTCAAAGGTTGACCTGGAATAGCATAATCTGTCTTAGGCATATACAAGTCTATTAAAATTTCACCGAAGAAATTAAATCCAGCTGGATGGATTAAACGTATAAATGCATTTTTCCAGTCAGCTATATTTTTACCCGTCTTTAAAACATAAGAGAATCTTTGATAAAATTTTGAATCCTGCATATATTTTTTAGCAGAAGGATGTCCATCATGAGTAATAAAAAGACCTGCATGATAAGCTTTAACAACATCACCAGATACTAAAGCTGTTCCGAAGGTCGCTTCATAAAGAACTGTGTAAGGCGAACTTGTTAATTGCCTAATAGAAAATGTTACATCATTTCTTATTGTTCCATTAACTGTTATGATATCATTATCAAACTTAGGCATGAACCCTGCATCGTCTGCTATTCCTAATGTAGTTAATCCAGATGATAGTGTCCATGTATGTGCTGGATTAAATGAGGAAGGGTCTGCTGTAATAGCTGCTTGTTGATCGGTCCACCGACCATCTGAAGGATATAATATATCGTCTTTAGGAAAATATATTATAACGGGTTCATCGTATATAATTCTAAAGAAGGCTTCAATGCTTTCTGGTGTTCCACGACTCTTATAAAAATCAACTAAGTGTTTATAGAATACTCTTGGGTCCGCAGAAAAACTTCTTGGGATTGGAGTACCTATTTCATTCTGTAATTCTGTTAATAATTCAGTTTCAATTAAATCAATATCTCTTTGTAAATCTAATTGATTAAGATAAAATCCCGATTTGTTTTCTTTCTCTAAATATAAAGCATATACTTTAACAAATTCTACAAGCTCTGGATTAGCAGAAACAATATGAGCTGGGATTAAGTTATCTACAAAAGATGATATATTGTAATCGTTATTATGCATTATTGCTCGTTGTCGTATAATCAATACCAGCAGTAGTACCACCAGTAGCCATTGTATCTACTTCACCTGTAATAGCAGCAGTGGCAGTTTTAATTGTAAGTAATTCATTTCGTGTAGGCTTAACATCAGATGAAGCCGGCTTAGTATTAATAGATAATTTAGTAGTAGAAGTATCCACTATAGATGTAATATCAAATGCTGAAAGAATAACACGTCCCGTAGTTTCATCTACAGTTCCTGCATCAGCATTTTTTACAAGACCATCAGTTGCAGTAATAATTTGAATTACATTAGATGATGATGTAGTATTATAATAATCTTTAAGTATACAAGTAAAGCCATTATATACAAATTGTGAAGATGTAATATATGAAGTACCAGTCTTAGCTAATGCTTGGTTGAAATCGAATTGGTATTTTGTTGTTGTTCCTATATCTGGAGTAAATTCTTTATGCATTTTTACTCTGGTGATATTAGAAATAATAGAAATATTAGTTGAATCAATTAATTGTACTACATTTGAATGTCTAAATACTCCACCAAAGTCTTTTAATGTGTCATCGTTATAAGTTGTTATAGTAGTTCTAATAGCTTCTGCTAAAGAGTTAACAGTAACGTTAGCTACGTTTGGATTATATTTAAAGAATATTTCTAAATCAAGATAGGTATAATCTGGGTCTACTAATACTGGTGTAATAGAAACTACATTTTTTGGTTTTAAATAATTATTAATGATGGTTAATTTATCTACGTCAGTTACAACTTCCGCATCGAGCGGCTTAATAGAAACATAAACCTTACCATAGTCAGGCGGAATATTATCTTCACCACCCCAAACTGTTAATGTATCTATATTACCATAATTATTTTTAATAATAGTTTTATAATCATCTGGAGTTACTGCTCTATTCTGAGCTACGAATCCAAGAGGTGCATTAAATCTAATTGAAGATGAAGACTCTGGAGCAGCTCCACCAGTACCTTTAGTAACAGTAGTTAATGTTCCATTAGTATTATTGGGAGCTCCTATACCATCTACTAATGTAAATACTGAAGCTCCGTTAACATCAGTTTCGTTAACAGTAGAATATTCTATTTCAACAATATTACCATTGTCCGGTTTCTTTCCAATAATTCCATCACCAAATTTAACTTCATAAAAACCATCTTTAGCTTCTTCTAAGAAAAATATTTTTGAGTTGCTATCAATATTTACAATGTTAGAATAAAGAGTATAAATGGATGAGTTAGTAGATGTAGAACTTTCTTTAATAGTTACTTTAATTGATTTAGTATTTACTCCTGCATCTGCTAATACATATCTTTCAAATTCATTATTTTGGAATGTGAAAGATGATGTGTGTAATTCGCCTTGCTCTAATTTAATATTATCGAAATGCCATTCAGCACCAGCCGCTGCAGAGCTATCCCAATTAACAGTAGTAGTAGCTGAAGCAAACATAGCATATGGAACTGCATCAACTATAGTTTGAAATTTTGTACCTCGAGCAATTACCAATGGCAAAGGATTATCCCCCGAGTCATGATTAAATAATGGTGATGCTGTGTTGTCATAATTCATAACAACGTTTACATATGAAACAGATGGAGTAATACTTCGTGGAGTATACCCTAATAATTTTGCATGCGATACAACTGATGAACGTAATTGTGCTGTATCCAGGAAGGTTTCATTAAGGGCGAAGTTAGCATTAATAGAATTAATATGTGTTATGTAAGACAACACATCTATAATAGTATTCATTGCTGAGCCATCGTAATTATAATCGTTGAAGGTCGTATCCGTTGCCTTCATATAAGTAATTAGATTTGATTTTATTGTATCGAAATCTAACTCACTTGCATTTATTCGTCTTTGTTGTGCCATTATCGTATTCTCTCTAGTGTAGTTGAAACATCTATAATTTCGTTATCGCTGAGTATTTGTATAGTAAGTGTAATCTCAATATTATTTTCATCAGGCAATGCCTTTATATTAATATTTAATACCTTCGCTCTGGGTTCATGATTAGCCAATGCAAGCTTTATTGAGCTTGAAATATTAGCAGCCGTTACATTATCTAAATTTTCAAATAAATATGAACGAAGATTAGCACCAAAATAAAAATTAAAGGGTCTTTCTCCCCAATTAGTTTTTAAAATATTAAGTATAGACTGTTTAATAGCCTCTGTATTTCTTTTTATTCCTACGTCATTAGTATTTACATTTTGTTTAAATGAAAAATCTAAGTCTGTATACGGTGATGTTCTTGCTATGCTCATATTAGTATTTATATCTAAACGGTATCAGGAGGACCAGTATTTACTGTGTTAAGACTATCTGCACCATCTCCTGGATGAGTATGAGAATCAAGTACAATTTTATCTGTACTATTACTAGTAGTCGTTAATTTTTCAACTACTAAATTTTCAGTAATATTTACTTCACCATCTAATTTAATAGTTCCCTTATATATTGTATCGTCATTCTCTTTAGTATATTCTGACTGCACTATAACTGTTGCAGCTTCCTTTCCTGTTTGTTTTATTGTTACATCGCCGGTGCTTGTTACTTTAGTTGTACCTTGTGTTACAGTACTACTATCGCCAGCCACTGTTACTTCACAATTACCAGTAACGTCAGCTGTTAAATAACCAGCAACTGATACATTACAATTCTCTGATGTTATAATATTAACGGAACCATGCACTTCTAAAACATCATCATGCATTACTAATGTATATTTATCGCGCACTACTTTTTCTATTTTAGTACCATTAGGTTCAATGCTTTCATAAGTTCCACTCTTATGTCTTTGATGAATCCTTTCTTTTCCAGGAGTATCATCATATTCTTTTACATGACCACTCTGTGTTTCGTATACATTGTTGTATGGATACTTTGGTCCGTATGTAGAAAGTGGTTGCATAGCTCCAACTGAATCGCCTGCATTGGGATCCGCTTCCTCTCTTACTCTTACGTTATTATCTTTAACACCAGCTGATGAGGAAGGAATGGTACCTAAGACAAAAAAGTCTTGTCGTGTCTCGTCCAGAAATGTTCCACATACTAAAGTATTTAACATTAAGTTTGTAGAATGTCCTATCCCTTGATAAGCCGGAGAGTTTGTGGGAGACATAACTAAAGACCAAGGGAGGTCCTTAGTATCAATCTCATCATGTATACCAAATACATTAACTTTAACTCTCCCGAGCATCTTCGGGTCATCTATATCTACGACTAAACCATGTTTTATCATTTTAAAATCCTTTCCTTAATCCCTCATCTATTCTTTCAGGCTTGGTTGTACTCTCAGCAATTAAATTCTTAGAGAAGTCTTCATGCGAAGTTGGTCTTAATAATCTAAAGTCAGTATAATATTTGTACTCCCCATCCATTAATACTCCCCTATGACTTATACCGGCGATGAGCCAATTGCCATCATGTCTTTTTTTATAATCTACATCGTCTTCAAAATTACTAGAACCTAAAACTACTTCAATAAGTTCGCCAACACTTAAACCTGGTATTGGTACCGCATTCACTACATTCATTTGTTTATTGAATACTTTTCTTTTATCTACAGCTGTATTTCTTCTAGCCTGTGAATATTTTAATATAGGCTGTGCATTATTATCATACATATCACTTCTAACATGACATATAGCAGATACTGGGGTAAGTCCTTCTGCTGTCTTTCCTTTTATATAACTTGTATCCGATAAATTTAATTCATTTAATTCCATTCCATACATACCAGATTTAATTTTAACAAATGTTCCTGCGGAATCTTCTTTTACTAAAAAGTCCGTGGCGGATCCAATTGGATTCATATCAAGTTTACCATCTGCATCATATCCTACAACCGATTGTTCTAATTTTACATCAGTAAATAAATTATCTTTATGGAACATATCTGAAACAGACATTAAATGTGAATGTAAATTATCTCTTGCCCTTTCAAATAAAAAATATCCTCTACCCTTTGAATCAGCTGCTGCATTTAAAATTGTATTAATAGCATCTCCAGCATTAATATTAGGAGCTATATACTTTCCAACAGTAGATGATATAGAGTGTGGTACTACTCCAGCAGGGCTCGACGCCTCCATCATTGCAACAATCATATCAGTAGAAGTCCCTTCATACACTTGATTTAATTTATGAAAGTTTTTAAAATATTCAGCAGTGGATATTAAATGAATATTATATGTCTTATATGCTGGGCTAGTTTCTACATCGGTAATACCATTAACATAAAATAACATATCAACTTCTTCTTCAAAATATTCATATCTTACTCTAATATGTATTTGTGCATCGAATAAACCTTCTAGAAAATTGCGTCCATCTTCAATAGCCAATCTTCCAGCAGCAGCACCAAAAATAGTTTCTTCAAAAACTATTGATGTTACTATGTCTGTAATGTCTACATCGGCGACTGTAAGTTTTAAATTTTCAAGAGTGTACATACTACTGCATCAGTTTAATAAATTTTTTCGATATGGTCCTTATGTGTTCAGATTTAATTACCTTCATATTTTTATTATTATCATGAATAGAAGTTTCCCATTCTAAAAATGTTGTGGCGGTAGTACCAGAAGTTCTTTTAGGAACTCTTCTTGAGGTAGTATTATCCGTATGATGATGATAAGCATATGCAGCAGACTTAACAGAAGACGCAGTCATACTTACAACAGTCCCTACAGGATATGTTGTGGTAGCAGTCTCAGCTGTTTTTGTTACTGATAAAGATTCTCCACCTGCTGTAAAGGTTCCCGTTAACTTTTTAACGATTAGATATGAGTTGTTTACATGAATTTCTTTAATGGTTCCAGTGGCTCCGCTTAATGCACCAGTAACTGTTTCTCCGATTACAAACTTTCCACTTAAAGCATCATTCGTGTTCGCAGCTAAATCACTATATTTGTTAGTACAATATTCTACTAATTGGGTAAAAGCCATCGGCCAATCATCCCATACATTTTTAATATGTCTATTTAATAATAAAAAAGTCCAATGATATTTAGTTGTGCCATATAAACGTAATGATAATTGGTCGGGTCTTTCACCATCTTGAACTTCAACTGTTTCATAAAATGCAATTTCGTCTGTTGCTGTATCAGATAACTTTACTGCGGCAGCTAAATTGGATAGTGTTTCATTAATACCATCGCCGTTGACATCTACATCTATTTTTTCTATATTTTTAAAGTACATTAGTATCCTAGCTCCTCTACGTCGTTTTGATGAATTGGGAATATTTCCTGCATTGTCAATGATAAATCTATTTCAACAGGTCTGTTACCTCTCTTAAACATAGAAACTGAATTGGGGTTATACGATACATTACATGTTGTTATTACTACTGGAGGTATTTGTATCATACCTTGTTGACCGTGAAACGATATAACTATATGGTCTGGTACTAAAACGGTCATCGCATCACGTCTTTTCGAGTGTGCTGCCCTTCTAAACATTTTAATAATATCTATTGATGATTCAGATTCCTTTAAACTTGCAGGTAACATTTTAAAATTAAATGCAAATGTTCTTAATGGGGTTTTTTGATAATTAATATATTCATTAGGATTTTGTACCTTACCAGTACTTAACATATATTCATTTGCTATAATATCACCAATACCATAAGTTCCTAAGGCAGCAACTTTGGATGTCATATCATTACCAAGTAATTTAGTGAGACCACTTACCTTAGGTCCACCTGATGCAGCAGCGGCTACTTTCTTTGCAGCTAGCTTAGCTAATTTTTCCATTCCAACTAAGACTCCACCAGCTAATATCTTTTCTAAATGAAGAGCACCAGATTCAGTTAAACCAGCACCTCTTTCTCCAGAGCCAGAAATTAATTGTTTTGCTGCAGCTGCCATCTTCCTACTATCCTCATTATACTGCATAGTGTCATTAATTTGAACATCGGAAGGCATATACATTGATACAGAACCTTTAGGGACTCTTTGTGCGAATCCATTAAAGTGCCAATCATTAAATCCCATATCTGGTGGGAGTGATAAAAATTCAAACATTACATATGGTTCATGTGCTCGATGGTCAATTGTTTGACCTCTCTGTTCTGAATACTCGTCTGAGTTCCAATTAAATTCATATGTTCTATTATCTATTGTTCCTGGGAATTGTCCTGGCTTCGCTTCTCTAACTGTACCGCCAGTCTGCGCACTTGTACTAAATGCCGGACCCATTCCTACAGTTTCTGGGAATCTTAGCATCTTAGCTCCTACGGACATCTGTGCGCTATGTTTTTCTTCTATATGTGGATTGCCTGCCATATGTTCTATCTCCTAATAGTATTATTTATAATGATAAATAGATAATATGAAAACATATTCGGGAAAGTATAAAATAAAGAAACCCGGGAAATATAAAGGTGACTATCAAAATGTTTTCTATAGGTCTTTATGGGAACGTAATACTTTTCGTTATCTTGAAAATAATTCTTCAGTTAAATGGTGGAACTCAGAAGAGACTGTTATAGGATACATATGTCAAACTGATATGAAGGCCCACAGGTATTTTGTTGATTTAACTATCAGGTATAATGATGGACGAACGGTATTAGTTGAAATAAAACCCGAAGCTCAAACAAAACCCCCTAAGAAAAAAAAATTAACAGAGGCTATTACCTACGTTAAAAATATTTCTAAATGGAAATATGCTAAAAAGTTTTGTGAGAATAGAGGATACCACTTCGAAATATGGACAGAAAAGACATTAGAACAAAAAGGTATTAAGACTATGACCTATAAATACAAGGCTAATCAAACTAAAGTTGGCAAACGTATATGGAAATCCTTTAAAAAGATATAAATAATGGTATGGCAGACGAAAGTTTATTCGACAAATTAGAATCAGAAGCATTTAGAAAGGGTCTTGTAGCCCGCTCTAGAGAGGCTGATGCGTGGTTTAGAAAGAGAGCTAAGAAGCTTGGTAATCTAAATATGCATAAGATTATCAAAGATAAGCGTTTAGTTGAAACAGGAAGAGCTGTGATTGGCGATATGGTTATGTTTCACTATGACCCAGTGATGAGATTATCATTACCATTCTATGACTCGTTCCCTTTAATCATAGTAGTAGGGCCAGCGCAAAGAGGATTTTATGGTATTAACTTACACTATCTTCCTCCAACGGTGAGAGCGGTATTCCTCGATAAATTATCTTCCATAGCTAATAATTCAAAATATGATGAAACAACTAAATTAAAAATTAGTTATCAATTATTAAAATCAACACAAAAATTTAAATATTTTAAGCCTTGCTTTAAACATTATCTTAATAGACAAGTAGATTCTAAGAAAATGAAGGTAGAAGCTTCGGAATGGAACATAGCTATATTCTTACAAATGGATATGTTTAAGAAAGCTTCTAGAAGTAAAGTTTGGGCAGACTCAAGGAGTAAATACTAATGTCATTACCTGCTAATATAGATACATTAAAATCATCGATAACCAGGCGTGGAGGCATAGCTAAAGCAAATAGATTCGCTTTATATATCCATCACCCACATACAAGAATGTTTGATTATCAAAGTGGCAGTCTTATTAATTCTGATATTGCTGAAGTATTAACTAATGTTATTTCT
>Ga0315329_10001271_pt1 | contig 10016 bp, 11 predicted proteins | sample M150032315metaG_FD_203459 | JGI IMG/M metagenome (GOLD analysis project Ga0315329, IMG submission 203459) | Ammonia-oxidizing marine archaeal communities from Monterey Bay, California, United States - M1 500m 32315 | ecosystem: Environmental > Aquatic > Marine > Coastal | place: USA: California...
AACTGTTTCAAATGCTGCATTTTGTTTTGACGTATTAAGCATCATCTCACCTACAATCATTGGGCCAATTCCATCACCAATGGGCTGTCCATCTCTTAATGATTCTACGGCATCATGTAACGCATCAGCTTCCTCCATGATGAATGGGATCATCATCTGTAATGGAAGTATGAGTGGAAAATTTTTCTGTTTTTTTGCAGTGAGATAAAGATGTCTAGTAACTTTATGAAACATTTGTAGTGATGTAACAATCTCTAAGAGATTTTGGACTTTAGTTACCTCAAAATCAGATATTTCACTGAACAGTGATCTTACTTGTATTCTTGTAAAATCTTCTCTTGAATGTACCAAATGGTTAATCTTTGGTACAATACCATTAGGATCTAAATCAACAGGTAATATTGTAAAATATTCAAGAAAACTATCGATCTTTTTTACAGGATCATCTATTGGTTTTAGTTTATTTTTAATATAACTAATTAATTTTTTTCTAGATTCGGTTTTTAGTTCCTCCAATCTTGAAATATCTTTTTTAATTTCGTTTCCTGAAATGAATAATTGAATTCGTTGACCATAGAATACCAAGACGATTATTGGTATTATCCAAAGCAGCATCATAAGTGGATTAGATTCTTCTCCCATTCCAAAAAATTCATCTATATCAAAACTTGTGAAATCCAATGAATTGAAACAATAATTTTCTAAATTAAAGTATTCGTATCTTTTTTATCCATTTTAAGGAATATTGTTCTAAGGCATGAATGAGTATTTTTATTAGTGAATTATTTTGAGACATCATATTGCCTCAAACGAAACCTATTGTTAGTATTGAAAATGTTGTGGCATCAGCCACTGTTGATCAAAAAATGGATTTGAATGATATCACAAAAAAATTTCCCGATGTTGAATATCATCCTGATCAGTTTCCTGGATTGGTATTCCGAATACATAGTCCAAAAACTGCAACTCTGATTTTCACGTCAGGAAAAATGGTTTGTACTGGTGCGAAATCAGAACAGATGTCTAGAAATGCAGTAAAAACTGTTGTTGAGAAATTACGCAAGGGTAATGTAAAAGTTAAGAAAAATGCAGTTGTGACAATTCAAAATATTGTTGCATCAATCAATCTTGGTGGTAAAATTCATTTAGAACAAGCAGCTCGTACATTACCAAGAAGTATGTATGAACCAGAACAGTTTCCTGGACTGATTCATAGAATGCTTGATCCTAAAACAGTAATTCTATTATTTTCATCTGGAAAATTAGTTTGTACTGGTGCAAAAAAAGAACCAGATGTTTATCGATCTGTTAATAATCTACATGCATTATTAGAAGAAAAAAAACTAATGATGTATGAATAGATGATTATTTGATTTTTGTACCTGATGGAACAGAATCATCAACTGACAACCAAAATGGTTTATCATCAACATCCGCAGCCAGTAACATTGCATTTGATTCTACACCTGCCATTTTTTTTGGTTCTAGATTTGCAACCACAATAACTAGTCTCCCAATTAGTTCTTCTGGATTATAAAATTCTGCTCCACCAATTATTACATCCATAGTTTCTTCTCCTAATGATATAACACCCTTGATGATTCTGGTTTTACCTGTAATCTTTTCAGTTGACTCAATTTTTGCAACTCGTAGATCCAACTTTGTAAAATCATCGTATGAAATTTTATCCATAAACATACTCTAATTATCGGTTTAAAATGAATTTCTAAATCAAGACTAATATTTTCGATTCTAAAAGATTTTTCATGGTAGAGATAAAAGCAAATGTGATAATTAACTCAACTTCCGAAAAAATTTGGGAGATTATTTCTGATATAGATAATGAGCCAAAATTTTGGAAGGGAACAAAGTCTATAAGAAATATTTCAAAAGACAAAAATTCCGTAATACGAGAAATCACAATTGCGTTTAAGGATAAAAAATGTATGCAGACTGTTATACTACATCCCAAAGAAAAGATTGTAGCACAATTCACAGAGGGCATTATAAAAGGTGATAAAATTATTCGTCTTGATCAAACATCTGACGGTTTCAAATTGGAGGCTGTATGGAACATTAAATTTTCTGGAATGATGGGTATGTTTACTGGAATGATAAAAAAACACATTCAGAGTGGAACAGAGCAAGCACTAAAGTCAATAAAAAAAGAAGTGGAAAACTAAATGGTCGATGTCTTGTTAGATGTCTTTAATTATGTTTTTACAATAATTCTGATTGGAGTTTTTCTAGCCTGGATATCTCTCATCTCGTCTATGTACAAATCTTTTACAAAAACACCATATCTTGACAAATTTAAAAATTCATCTGATGAAATTCCAAAGGTTTCAATAATTTTACCTGCACGAAATGAAGAGAAGTTCATTGGAAAATGTCTTGAGTCATTTGTGCATCAAGATTATACGAATTATGAGATAGTGGCAGTTGATGATTCATCAGATGACAATACATGGAAAATCATAGAAGAATATGCAAAAATCAGTGAAAAGGTTGTTCCTGTAAAAGCAGAACCAAAACCTGATGGATGGATGGGTAAAAACTGGGCATGTATTGAAGGTTACAAACGTGCAAGCGGCGATTTGCTATTATTTACAGATGCTGACACAACATATTCAAAAAAAGTTCTATCACTTGCTGTTTCACATTTGCTATCAGAAAAATTAGATGTTCTAACAGTAATTCCTAGACTCATTTGTATTGATAACATAACAAAAATTACCCTTCCCATGCTGTCCACATTTTTACATTCACGTTACTCTGCTCTAAACGTTAATAATCCAAAAAAAGGAATAGGATATTTTTTTGGAAGTTTTTTCATAATACACAAAGATGTTTATCAAAAAATTGGAACACATGAAAAGGTTAAGCATGAAATTGTTGAGGATGGTGCTTTAGGTAAAATTACAAAAGAATCAGGATTTGCACTAAAAATGGTAAGAGGTGAGCATTTACTTGATGCGTTATATTCCAGAAGTCCTAAAGAGATGTGGAATGGACTTCAAAGATTGATTGTTCCATTATACCATCAAAATAAATCATATGCGGTAGGAGTCTTTTTTGCAGTTTTATTCATACTGTTCATTCCAGTTCCATTTTTGATATACTCTGTAGTTTTTGTTGAGACTAGTATATCGTTTATTCCATTATTGATATCTGCAATTTTTTCAACATGTACTATTTTCATAGCAGCGATTATGGAGACAAAAATGGGCTTGAGTTTAAAATCTGTATTTGCACTATTTGCACCAATTGGTGGTTTGATTGTAGCCTGTGGCTTTCTTTCAGGCATATTACAGGCAAACAAATCATCTGCAGTCTCATGGAGAGGACGAAAATACAGTGTTAAAGAATTTTCCCAGAATTACATCAAACTTTGATTTGTTAATGAAAAATCAGTAAAGGTTATACCAACTTTAAGTGGTTTTTTGCTATGGTCAATACTGGAATTGCAATCGGAGGTGGAATAGCAACTGTTGCAGTTCTTTTTGCAATTTTTGTTTTACTAAATACATCTTCTGAGATTACTGATAATAATTTGTTTGTTTCTAATGAAGATCATTTAGAAACAATTGGTGAAGTTACACCTGATGATGTAATAGTAGATGGAGAATCAGCGAGTGGTGTTTTAGTAAATGATCTCTCAGTGAGTGAAGTATCAACTATTAAGAAAAGTTTAGAATTCTCTTTGATAGAAATTTTTGAAAGATCTGAAGCTAGTGTTGTTCAAGTAAATGTAAGATCTGATGATGGTCAGAATGATTCGTCTAATATGGGTTCAGGCTTTGTATATACTACTGATGGTTATATAATTACAAATAATCATGTTGTAGATTCTGCAGGAAAAGTAACTATAACATTTTTAGACGGTGAATCTTACATTGCTGAAATTATTGGAACAGATGCTGATTTGGATCTAGCAGTTTTAAAAATTGAAGCTGAATCAATATATCTACACCCACTAACAATTGGTGACTCATCAAAACTAAAAGTTGGAGAGCAAATTGCGGCAATAGGTAACCCGTTTGGTCTTTCAGGATCTATGACTGCAGGAATTATTAGTCAGATAGGGAGATTACTACCACAAGATTCAGGTTATTCCATTCCTGATGTAATTCAGACAGATGCTGCAATAAATCCTGGAAATTCAGGTGGTCCACTACTTAATATGAAAGGAGAGGTTGTCGGAATAAACACTGCAATACAATCTGCTACTGGTGAATTTACTGGTATTGGTTTTGCAGTTCCATCAAATACAGTAAAAAAAGTAATTCCCACTTTAATTGAAGATGGAATATTTCACCACCCATGGATGGGTATTTCTGGAACAGATGTTGACCCAGAATTGGCTAAAGTTAGAGATCTTGACAGTTCAAAAGGATTTCTTATAGTTACAGTAGTTGAAGGCAGCCCTGCTGAAGAAGCTGGACTTCTAGGAGTAACTGAGGAGAATATTATTGAAATTGACGGTAGGGAATTCCCAACTGATGGTGATATAATAATAATGATTGATGATAAAGTTGTTAGAAAGATCTCGGATCTTTTAATTCATTTACAAAGAGAGAAATCTGTTGGCGATGAATTGATTATGACTATTAATAGAAATGGGACAATTTTTGAGACGACAATGGTGCTTGGTGAAAGACCATTAAATTAGATATACAGCAAAATTAAATATATACTTCTGAATCGTTTTTGTCATATTGAGTAAATTAGTGTATGAACTTGAACCACTATATCGAGTGTTAGAGGGTCACGAAATAGGGAAAAAAGATGCCTTAAATTTATTCTCAAATTTTGAGTATACTTTTGCACAAGTTTTTAAAACGTCAGAAAAACTAAGAGACAAAAATAAAGGTCGTACCGTAAGTTTTTCTAAGAAATCATTCTTTAATATTATTAATCTATGTCGTGACACATGTTCATACTGTACATACAAATCAGAATCTAATGAATCTAAGATTTCTATGATGAATCCAGAGAATGTTATTGGATTAGCCAAACTTGCAAAAAAATATCATTGTACTGAAGCATTATTTGTTACTGGTGAGAGACCTGAGGATAAATATGAGCTTGCAAGAAAATGGCTTAAACAAAATAATTTTTCATCTACTGCTGAGTACTTAGTTCACTGCTCTGAATTAGTTCTTGATGAGGGTATTTTTCCTCATACAAATGCAGGAAACCTCACTAAAAATGAGTTAAAGGAGTTAAAGAAGACTAATGTAAGTATGGGCTTGATGCTGGAGAGCTCAAGCAATAGATTGAGACAAAAAGGAATGCCACATGAAGGTGCACCAAGCAAAGATCCAACATCTAGACTTGATGTTTTGAAGCATGCGGGTGAACTAAAAATTCCTATGACAACAGGAATTCTAGTTGGAATTGGCGAAACAGTAGAGGAGATGATTGATTCGATTTTTGCTATCAAAAAAATTCATAAAAAATTTGGTAATATCCAAGAAATAATTTTACAAAACTTTCAACCTAAACCTGATACTAGAATGAATAATCATCAGACTCCATCTGATCTTTATTTTAAAATGGCTGTGGCAATGTGCAGAATAATTATGCCTGATGCAAATATTCAGATTCCACCAAATCTCTCCTCAAAATCATATCGAGAGTTTTTATCAGTTGGGATAAATGATTGGGGTGGAATATCACCTATTACATCTGATTATGTTAATCCAGAATTTTCATGGCCAGAGATCAAAAATATTGAAAAAAACTGTGAAAAATCCAACTTTAAACTAAAAGCAAGATTTCCGGTATACCCAGAATTTTTGCCACTTGTAAACAATGAACTATCTGAACAAATATCTTTAATTGCTAACAGTGAAAATTATGTAAAAGAGGATTATTGGAGATGAGTTTTCAAGAGCCGAAAATGGATACAATTCTAAAGTATGCTGATCCTGTAATATCTGATATTTTAGATAAAGCCATTTCAGAAAAAGAAATTACAACAAAAGATGCTCTAGAATTATTTGATGCTAAAGGGGTTGACTTTCATCTAATTGGTTTGGTTGCTGATATACTAAGAAAGAGACGTGTTGGTAATACTGTTACATACGTTGTGAATAGAAACATCAATTTCACTAATGTATGCATAAAACAATGTGGATTCTGTGCATTTAGTCGTGATTTTAGAGAGGAGGAAGGATACCTACTTCCAATTGAAGAGATAACAAGAAGGGCTAAAGAGGCATATCATTATGGTGCTTCAGAAGTTTGCATTCAAGCTGGACTTCCACCTGATATGGATGAACATCTTTATGAAAATATATGTAAGGAGATAAAAAATCAAATTCCTAATATCCACATACATGGATTTTCACCTGAGGAGATTCTTTATGGTGCAACACGGCTAGAAGTGTCCCCAGAAGAATTCTTGTTACGTCTTAAGGAAGCTGGTGTTGATACAATTCCTGGAACATCTGCTGAGATCTTAAATCAAAAATTAAGAGATAAGATATCACCTGGACGAATCACTGTAGATGATTGGACAAACATAATTAAAACTGCTCATAAACTAGGAATAAAATCCACTTCAACTATGATGTTTGGACATTTAGAAACAAATGAGGACAGAGTAAATCACATTTCAAAGATTAGAGAAATTCAAAAAGAGACAGGTGGATTTACTGAGTTTGTACCACTTAATTTTATTCCATCTGAAGCACCAATGTACAAACATCAATTACATGACGGTATGAGAAGTGGCGCTAGTGGAAATGATGTTCTTTTAGTTCATGCTATTGCAAGAATTATGTTAAATAATGTAATTGATAATATACAAATGTCGTGGGTCAAAGAAGGTCACAAATTTTCCCAACTGTTACTAAAATGGGGAGCGAATGATTTTGGTGGCACATTAATCAATGAAAGTATTTCAACAGCTGCAGGTTCACAGTATGGACAGCTTCTTAAACCAAAAGAAATTCGACATTTAGCTCGTGATATAGGGCGCCTTCCAGCTGAAAGAAATACTACATATAAAATTCTAAAAACATTTGAAAAAGAACCAGAAACCATTGAATCGTTAGATAATATAGAGAATATAGAAAAATTTGGTTCTTATTTTGAATTAATCAAGATAAATAAATTCAAATATAAAAATCCAAGATGATTATCTTACAAAAATAGACTACCTAGATATATTACAAATGCGGCTGCAAGACCAACTCCAATAGGTCGTGGAATGTATTTTTTGAATCCTACAAATAAAACCAGACTGAATGCAACCATTATATAATAATTCAAGAATGCATCAACTGAAACAGGAATTCCAATAATCATTGAGGCGACACCTAATATGAGTAGAATGTTGTAAATGTTACTTCCAATAATATTGCCTACACCGATATCTGTTTGTTTTTTTGCTATGGCAATAACTGATGTAATCAATTCAGGGAGTGATGTTCCAATTGCAACTATTACAATTCCTATCACCAACTGAGAAAGACCCAAACTTTCTGCAATTGATACGGCACCATCAACTGTAAAGTGACCGCCAATAAATAATAGAATTATACCAATTATTATTAGTGCTATTGCCTTTGGAAATGTTTCTATTTTATACTTTGATAGAAATAATTCTCCCTCAACTTGTTCACTTTCAATATTTTGATTTTTGTTATTTCCTTGTCCCCTAACAGTCTTGATCGTGTAAATGGTAAATCCAATTAATGCTACTATTAATATAACACCGTCAACTTGTGAAATCTCACCATCATATGACATTGCCATAACTAGCAATGACACACCAATCATTATTGGAATCCATTTTCTGACAGTGATTCTACTAATTAGAAGTGGAGCAAATATTGCAGAGATTCCAATTACCATTCCAATGTTGCTAATGTTACTTCCAACTATATTGCCCAAAATCAATTCTGTGTGTGAGTTAAATGCGGCTAGTATTGCAGCTGCCAACTCCGGAGTTGATGTACCGTAAGCAACTACTGTCAAACCTATTATCATACTACTTATTCGAAGTTTCTTTGCAAGCGAGACACCACCAGATACAATTGCATAACCTCCAATACACAATATGATCAAACCAGCTATTACTGATGTAACATCAATAATTTCCATAACGAGTATCCAGTGATATCTTGTTTAAACCAGATACCTTTGCATAATTTACAAATTTAACAACCAAAATGAATCATTTTCATTTGGAATGAAAATGTTGAGTAAAACTGATCAGTTAGCTCAATAAATCCAGAGTCAAGATTAATAAAGTAATGTACCGTACTATACCGTAAATGAGAGCAAGATTAACATACATATCAATGGAAGTAGCAGAGCAATTTGCTGATTTTATCATTCAAAAGGATGAGCAAGTTTTGGATGCAGTAAGGGCAAAAACTAGAGATTTTAGTACACTCTCACTTCTAAAATTACTATTCCAGATTAAAACAAGATCCATGACATTTTCTGAATTATATTCAAAGTCAAACATAAGGATGAAAAGATCATTTCTAAATTACCTTCATCTTTGTGTTAGATACAACTTCATCACAAAAGAATCAGTTGGTCCAAACGTCATTTATTCTATAACAGAAAAAGGACTAACAATGCTGAATCTGTTTACTAAACCAGAAAAAAACTAATAAAATTAGTGTAAGAAAAAGTAATAAAACAAAGCAAAGTCATTCAAATGATGGTTAATGGTTTTCCAGAAGCTGAGATCCATGAACTGCAAAATTCGCGGTTTAAAAATCCAATAATTTTTGCAGGATTCGTTGGTGCAGGGTTAGTTGGTCCCATATCAATAAACCATATTATTTCAGAGTTAAATTTGAAAGAAATTGGTTTTCTACGATCTAAACATCTTCCTCCATCAACAGTATTCATGCAAGGACGTCTACGTCATCCCTTCAGGTTTTATTCAAATAAGAGTGGAAATATTTGTGCGATAATATGTGAAATAATAATTAACAAAGAAGGACTCTATACTATTGCATCTGCAATTTTAGATTGGGCTGAAAAACATGGCTCAAATGAAATTGTAATATTAGATGGAGTGGCAAGCAAAAAGCACGATAACAAGGTATTTTGTGCTGCAGAAGCTGATTTATGCAGAATTATGGAAGAGAATGGAATAGAAATGATTCCTCAAGGATTTATCACTGGAATTTCTGGTGGAATACTAAATGAATGCTTGATAAGAAAAATTAAAGGTGTTGTACTTTTGGCAAAAGCAAATGAAAGTTTACCTGATTCACTTGCCTCTGTAACATTAATTGAGGCAATTAACAAAACATATGGAATGAAAATAGATACAGATGAGTTAAAGAAGCAAGAAAAACAGATTGGTAATGATCTAAAAGAGCTCTCAGACCAATATTCTGAGCATAAAAAACTTGATTCAAATATGTACATGTGATGAGGATGATATGACAATAACATACAAAAAAGTGGGTGTTGACATATCTCAAATTAAGAAAAGTCAAAAAGCAATTGGGCAGTTACTTACATCTACGCATAAATTACAAAAACAGGCAAAAATCACACATGGATTTGGTCATTATGCTGGAATTGTACAAATTCCAGGAGGAAAATTATTAGCAACACATACTGATGGAGTTGGTACTAAAGTAATCATTGCAAACATGATGAAAAAATATGACACTATCGGAATTGATTGTGTGGCAATGAATGTAAATGATATAATTTGCATTGGGGCAACACCAATTTCATTTGTAGATTATATTGCTGCTAATAGAAATAATCAAAGCATTTTCAAACAAATTGTATCTGGACTTGTAAAGGGTGCAAAAAAAGCATCAATGCCAATTGTTGGTGGGGAAACTGCTATTATGCCTGACTTAATTTCTGGAAAATGATTTGGATTTGATCTTGCAGGAATGGTTGTTGGTCTTTTATCAAAAAAACAGATGATACTAGGAAACTCAATCAAACCAAATGATGTCATTATTGGAGTAAAAAGTAGTGGTCTTCACTCTAATGGATATTCACTTGCAAGAAAA
>Ga0315329_10001272_pt1 | contig 10008 bp, 13 predicted proteins | sample M150032315metaG_FD_203459 | JGI IMG/M metagenome (GOLD analysis project Ga0315329, IMG submission 203459) | Ammonia-oxidizing marine archaeal communities from Monterey Bay, California, United States - M1 500m 32315 | ecosystem: Environmental > Aquatic > Marine > Coastal | place: USA: California...
TACTATTATAAGTCAACCATATGCTGGTGTAATGTTTAAATCACAAAATGCTAGTACATGGACAGCTGACCAAACCTCAGATATTACATTTGTATTACACAGAGCTGTATTTACTACAGACTCCGCGAAGGGTATGTTCTTATCTAATGAGGCAAACCCATCACGTTCATTACAGAATAATCCATTTACAACAACTGCTGGCTCTGCAGGAGCTAATACAGTTACAGTAGCTCATTTAAATCATGGAATGTTAGCTGCAGAAACAGTTACTGTTGCAGGTGCTGTTGCTACAAATGGTATAACTGCACTTGAACTTAATACTACTCATACTATTGTAGCTGTTAAAAGGAATAGTTATACTGTTTCAATAACTACAGGAGCTCCTGTTACAGCTGGTACTGGTGGTGGAAACTTAGTGGGAGCTACTCAAAACATAGCTTACAACGTGCTACATCCAGTTATACAAGACTTAACATTCCCAAGTACAGGCATAGCATGGGGAGTAAATGAAACATCTGAAGGTGCTGCATTAGCTATACCATCTTCATCAACTGATTATAGTACTATAGTACCAAATTCAAATTACTATCCTGCGGTTCCTAAGTATATTAAATCAGGAAGCACACCATCTATTTATTTAAGTGGTGTTATGTATTCAACAGTAAATAACTTATCTCCAGTAGTTGATATGGCTAGGAGTTCTGTAATAGCTATTTCAAATATCATTGATAATAATACTGATGTTGCAGAAACAGATAAGTTAAATGGTTCTAGCCTTGCGAAGTATCTTACTAAGACTGTTCAGTTAGATTCTGAATCTAATGTTCTTAAAGTTTATATAGATGCTAATAGGCCGCAAGCTACTGGCATTGATGTATATTATAAAGCAGGTTCTGATGCTGGTGTGTTTGATGATAGTGCATGGACAGCTATGACACCGAGTGCTAATACAGGTGCAGTAGTACCATTTTCAGATGACCTCGATGTATATAAGGAAGTAGATTATCAAGTTGATTTATCTGCATCTCCATTTACTATGTTCTCTGTTAAAATTGTATTCACATCAACTAGCACATCGAAGATTCCATCTGCTAGAAACTTGAGGGCCATTGCGTTAGTATAATGAAAGATCAGATTGTCATGTTACTTCTCGGATTACTCATAGCATTGGGTGGTTGGACAATGACACAGACATTTAGTTTAAGTACTACACAAGCGGTGATAGATGATAAGGTTGATAAATTAGAAAGACAAGTTGAAAAAATGCAAGACCAGATGGACGATATGTTAAATGTAGATGAGGAGATTATGGAACAGCACGAAGATTTATTTGAACAAATTTTAAATAATTCTGGTGGCAGTACACCATCATATAATTACTAATGGCTAAGAAGACACCAGTAGAGGGGCATAGTAATTTAGTTAGAGATGAAGGCTCTGGAGCTATCATAAATATAAATAAGACTAATGCCCAGATAGCTAGAGATGCGAGAAAAAGGAATTTAAACAATCTTCAACGATTGGATAATTTAGAGAACGATATATCTGAAATTAAAGGTATATTAAAACAACTATTTAAAAAGAAGTAAACTATGGCAAATACAGTAAACGTAACGACAGCGAACACCTTTGATGAGTGGCGAATTAAGACCAATGAGATAGGTACAGGCGTAGGAGACTTAGATGCATTAACAGTAGCGAACACTGGAGCTACAGGTGTAGTAACATCTTTAGCTGCTTTGCTAGATGCTATTGAATCAAATGATACAGACATTGCTACTAATGTAACTAATATAGCTACCAACGTAACTAACATTGCTACTAATACTGCTGCTATAGCAGCTATTGATACATCAGGCATAACTACTAATGCGACTAACATCGGCACTATTGGTTCATTGGCAACTGCAGCAACTAATCTAACAGCTGCTGTTAATGAATTGCATGGTGAAATTAATACTAATACAACTAACATAGCCGCGATAGCGCATGGAATAGATGATGTAATTGTAGATGGTACTTCCGGGACTGGTCAAACAATATACATAGATACCGATGTGCCGGGCGGAGGTGATGGCGCTAACGGAGATATGTGGTTTGAATACTAAAGTAAAAGTTGCAGGTAATTGGGAAGCACCTCACGACATTCATGTAAAGCTAGCAGGCACATGGACAAAGGTTAAGAGAGGCTACTCCAAAGTAAGTGGTACGTGGGAACAAACGTACAACAGACTCCGCACTATTCAATTCACTAAAGCAGGTACTCCAGTGACTACAGGTCCTTGGAGAGTATATGCTGCTGCTTCAGTAGTAGAGGGCTATGGTTTATATACAGATATTGATTTAGCTACTTACTTTGATGCAGATGATAAGTATTGGGATTGTACTGTTACAGTAGATTCTGATGTTGCTATCATAGCTTCAACCGTTTCCACATTCGCATTCCAAACAGGTGCTTCCTATGGCGGCACTTTAAAATTAGTTAATGCAGGAAAAATATTAGGTCGAGGAGCCGTTGGTGGTATCGGTGGTTCAGTAACAACTGCATCGCCAGCTACATACTCAGGAGATTATGTAGGAACTTATACAGGAACTTATACAGGAGTCTATACTAGATTTTATGCTGGTGTAAACTATGGAGACTATTCTGGAGACTATTCAGGAGACTATACAGGAACATATACAGGAACATATACAGGCCACGAAGCTCCAGCTGGAACAGCAGGTAGTACTGGTGGCACAGCAATTAAACTATTTTCGGATATCACCGTTACTAACACTGGGACAATAGCTGGTGGTGGTGGCGGTGGAGGGGCTGGCGGCTCTTGGAATAATGAAGACGCCCCATTATCTACTTCTGCCGGAGGCGGCGGAGGAGGTGGTGGTGGAGCCCCGTACGGAGTAGGTGGCGCTGGAGGTGTTGCTTCCGCTACAGGTAGTACAGTTAATGGTGCAGTAGGAGCTACAGCAGGATTATTAACTGCAGGTGCTGGAGGCCAAGGCGGTGATGTTGGAAGCTTCGATGCTGGTGATGGTGCTACTGGAGGAGCTCATGGAGCTGCAGGTGTTGCAGGTGCAAATGGTGATTCATCAGCAACAGACTCATCCGCAGGTACTGCAGGAGGAGCTGCCGGCGTACAATATGACTTGAACGGATTTACAGTATCATAAAATAAATTATGAATGGATATATTATTGTTGCGTCTTGTAACAAGGCGTACTATGAAAGTGCACATCAATTGATTGACTCATTGTTTGATAATGACCCTGATGCTAAGATAGCATTATTCACTCATAAAGAATGGTTCGAAGGAGATGATAGGTGTGATGGTTTATACTTAGTGAAAGATTGTCCTAAGCATAAGCGAGCTAAGTTATGGGCTTTACCACAAAGTCCCTTTGATAAAACTGTATATTTAGATGCTGATGCTTTTGTAGTACATGAAGATGTAACATTAATGTTTGATTTAAAAGATAACGATATGATGTTTACTAACATTAGAAGTTACTCAGGAGCTATTGATAAGTTTATTGGTGGTCAAATGGTATTACATGGTGGTGCATTTACATATGATACTAAGAGATGTAAAAAGTTTTTAAATGAATGGTGGAGACTTTTTCAATTACAAATTAATAATAAATGGTGGCCAGAAGGAATAGAGCCTAAACATAAATTGCATGGCTGGGATCAATTTCCATTATGGTGGTTAACCGAAAATAATTATGATGATATTAAAATTGGCATTTATAAAGATGATGCTAGATTTAATTTCATTAGGAATTATAAAGAGGATGAATGTGAGGGTGAAATAGTTGTTTGGCATTATACAATTCCAAGAACTTATATGGCACTTTTTAATTCAGAATCTTTTCAACACGAACAACAGATTATATAAATAATAGTACTATGGCAATATATGCAAATTTAATAATAGACCAAGGGTCAGACTTCGTTACAGAAATCCAAGTAGCTTCTGCTACAGGAGATGATGCAGACTTAACAGGATACACGTTCGCAGCACAACTGAGAAGGACGTATTCCTCAACAACCTATACAGCCTTTACAGCTTCTGTTGTAAATGCTAGTCAAGGTATTATTAAAATTGAATTGTCTAATGCTCAAACTTTAGCTTTGAAGGCCGGAAGGTATGTTTATGATGTAGAAGCAACTTTATCAGGAGTAATAACAAGAATTGTTGAAGGACAAGTCACAGTTACTCCGGGTGTAACTCAATAAACTTATAAATAAGGTATAACAATGGCACTTACAGCTAAATTAAGAAACAAGAATGTAATACAAGCGAAGACAATGGTTTACTCTGCCGTGGCGGGGACTAAGCTATCAGATTTAGAGGACGTGAACATTAGTGAAAGAAACGAGGGCTCTTTGATTATATGGGACGACACAGCACAACAATTTAAAGTAAAGAGTCGACTAGAAAACGATAGCACATTTATCGTTGGTGGTACTTTTTAAAACAGGAGATAGGGAATGGCAGGTACAATAATTCAAATTCGGTATGCGGGGACAGCGGGATCAGCCGCCCCATCTTCGGGTACTTTAACACAAGCGGAGTTAGCGTACTCGTTTAATTCCGATAAAATGTTCATTGGTAATGGTGACACACCATCATTATCACATGTAATAGGCGGTAAGCATTTCGTAGATATGCTAGACCACACAGCTGGTACGCTAACGGCGTCATCAGCAATCTTAGTAGACGCAAGTTCAAAGATAAATGTATTAAACGTAGATAATATTACTATTGATTTAAATACAATATCTACGACGAATGCGGACGGAGACTTAACACTTGACCCTAACGGGACTGGTTCTATTGTCTTATCAGCGGCTACATCAATCACTGGTGACATAACTCATACAGGGACTCAAACAACATCTGGTCAATTAAATGTAGATAATTTAAGATTAGATGCCAATACAGTAAGCACTACTAATACTAATGGTGACTTAACACTAGCAACTAATGGTACTGGTAGAATTTTATTAGACGGTACTTCAGTTGCAGTAGTACCAAAAGGTACAGAAGCACAAAGACCAACAGCAGCTAATGCTAGTGATGGTGCAATACGTTACTCAACTACGAACGCTAGGTTCGAGGGTGTAGCGAGTGGTGCATGGATATCTATTGGTGGAGTTAAAGATACTGATGGTGATACTTACATCGACCCAGAGGCATCAGCTGATGACGATACATTAAGATTCTTTATTGCAGGTACAGAGAAAGCAAAACTAAATGCAACAGGATTACAAGTTGATGATGCATTAGAAGTTGATGGAATAGCAAATGTAGACGGTGCAGTTACTATGGGTAGCACATTAGGTGTTACTGGTAATACAACTCTATCTGGTACATTAGATGTAACAGGTGCAACAAACTTTAATAACACTACTGTTTCTTCTAGCACAACAACAGGTGCGGTAGTAGTAGACGGTGGTATGGGTGTTGCTGAAGATGTATATGTAGGCGGACAAGTTGTCACAACAGGAGATGTAACAGTTGGTGGTGATTTTGCGGTTACAGGCGATACAGTTCTATCAGGCGACTTAACAGTATCAGGAACTACTACAACAGTAAGTTCATCGGTCACTACATTAACAGACCCAGTATTTCATGTTGGACAAGGTTCACTTGCGGCTGGCGATGCTAACGACCGTGGTGTATCATTTGAATATGGTGATGGCTCAGCAGTTAAAGATGGTTTCTTTGGTATGGATATCCAGACAGGACGATTCGTATATGACAAAGACCTTGCAAGTGGTTCAGCAGACGATGATGAATTTAGTTCACCGTGGGGTGATGCACAGTTCCATAACTTATATTTGGATGGCACACTTACAACAACAGGCAACCATGCAATAACTGGTACTGAAACAGTTGGCAGCACATTAGGTGTAACTGGAGCGACTACATTATCAAGTACTCTTGCAGTAGCAGGAGCTTTATCAGCTAATGGTGGTATTAATACAGCTTCAGGTGATTTAACAATCGCACCTGCAGGCGGCGATACTGCAGTTACAGGAACCTTAGCAGTTTCTGGAGCTTTAAGCGCAGCCTCTGCTTCATTAACAACTGCACTTCCAGTTGCTTCTGGTGGTACTGGTATGGGCTCATTTACAGCATCAGGATATTTTGTATCAAATGCAGGCGGTACGGCAATGTCATTTATTACAGGTGCTCAATATGATATATTACAATTTAATGGGAGTGGAGTACCAGTAGCGAGTAGCACTATTGATTGTGGCACCTTTTAACGAGGTATAAATAAAGGTATATTATGGCCAGACCACTAAAAGTAAAAGACGCCACAGGCGCTTTAATGGAAATGTCCAATGCAGAAATGGATTCTGTAGCTGATGTTATCCTTCATTATTTCATTGAAAACAATGGAACCGGAAATCTAACTATCAATGCCGAGGCAGGATGGACTGACATAGGTACCTTTGTGGATACCGTATTAACCGAAGCCACAGGTACTCACCCTGCAGCAGGCACAACTTCATCAGAGAACTTTGTATTCAGACAGAACCTTGCTTCTGTTACAGTTAACCCATCAGTAAGACCACTCGAAAGTTCAGGCACAGCTGGCTCTATGATAGAGCAGACTGATGCTAATATCGTTACTCATATCATTGATAGAGTTAAATTAAAGGTAGCTAGCTTCTCAATTGGAACTTATAAATTACAAACAGCGACTCCATCAGGAGGTACGTGGACAGCAGTAGCTACAATAAATGACTCCGTTGGTGGAGCTTCAGATATTACTTGTACATTATGGAAACGTAATGAAGCAGCTGCAACCCCCACAAGACCTGTTAAGACTTCTGCTACGGGAGATGCAATAACTGAGATGACAGATGCTGAGATTCAAGGGTTAACTAACCATTGGAGAAATGAAATTAACGTTACTGGCATAGGTAAGTATGCTTTACAAACGGCAGCTCCAGGTTCGGGTACGTGGGTACAAGCAGGAACTGGATTTTCAGATACACGAAGAACTATAGAAAACGCAGACTACTCTGGGGATTATACTGGGGACTATGTAGGAACATACACAGGAACATATACAGGAACATACACAGGAACATACACCGGAGTATATACTTTATACTATGCTGGTGTAAACTATGGTAACTTCTCTGGAGACTATTCCGGAGATTATACTGGAGATTATACTGGAGACTATGTAGGAACATACTCTGGAACATATACAGGAACATATACTGGTGCTACAGTCGTAGCTACAACTGGTACAATTTCGACAGTAAAGCTCTGGTTAAGAACCGCCTAAATATTAATGATTACATTATAACAAGGAAATGAAATGGCCGTCAAAAAGATTGTTGCCCCACGTTGGGATAACGAAGATAAAACACGTATAAGATGTGAATTTGTTTATGAAGATGGTGGCAGAGTCTCTGCTGCTGTAAGTCAAACCGAAAACGGTAACCCTGACTGGGATGCTATCAAAGAACAATATAAAGATAACGAGATTGGAGAGTTCGTTCCAGCTCCTATTGTAGCTCCAGCAGCACCGGATCCAGAAGCTCAACAGAAAAGATTAAACGAAATTCTATTCGCAGCTAAATTAGATATCTTTAAGATGCAAGAAGTTAAAGATTCAACTAATAGAACATTAAAAGCAAAGATAAGAAAGGCAGATAACTTAGCTGAGGTATATGTATACTCCGCTGTATTAGTTAATCAAGAAACTGCAACCCCTAAAAAGACTAAGAAGAAAACCAAAGCTAAATAAAGCTATGGACAAAAGTAAAATGGTGCCTTTGACTCGTTCTAAGACTAACTTATTACGACTGTTAGAAGGTAAAAAATACGATACATTTAATATTGAAATTAATAACCCTTGGTTTCAAGAAAGACTTGATGGTATAATTAAAACTTGTAAAAAACTTGACCCCGCTACATTAGAGTTAGATAATAGAGACCCCACTATAGATAAACATTATGGTACCTCTGATGAATACCTACATAAACTATTAAAGGAAAAGGTAAGAAAAGGCCCTCGTGGAGAGCACTATCCTGGATGGCCTCAAGCTATAAAGGGTTGCGATATAGGAGCTCATCCTAGAAAGTTTTTAGAATGGTCTAGATTTAAAAAGGATATTACATATACTTTCTGTAGAGAGTTGGGAGCTCAACAGAATGCATTACTTTGTTATTATCCAGAAGATGGTTTTATTGGATGGCATAATAATTCGAATACTCCAGGATACTCTATATTATTTACTTGGTCTGAGACTGGTGATGGGTGTTATAAAATGAAATCGAAAAGATCTGGTGAGATAATTACTTTAAATGACAAGCCTGGATGGATATGTAGACACGGTTATTATGGTGAAAAGGAATCCAATCAACAATGGCATAGTGCATTAACTAACGAACCGAGGTGGTCTATAGCATTTTATTTACGAAATGCTGAAATGACTAAAATGTTTATTGAAGAAATTGAATCTACTGACGGTTAAATTCGGAGACAAGTATGTATCCAGTTGGGTAAATAAACTATACGAATCAACACCTAAGAATAAAAACTTCTATTGTTATACAGACAATCCAGAAGGACTACACCCCGATATAAAAATTATACCTATTGATGACACTGTAGAAGGTGTATTTCATAAGCTAGCTATGTTCCAAAAAGACTTTGGAGGCATTAAAGGAAAGATAATGTATCTTGATTTAGATGTAGTTATTCAAAAAGATATAACACCTTTATATAATAATCATAATACATTTACATTAGTGCAAACTTATTGGAAGCCTTTAAAGGAATTAAATAAAGGACGTCAACCTTTACCTTATCATATTAAGACAGATATGAATGTAAATTCATCAGTAATGATATGGAATCAAAATGAAAATATCCATATATGGGAATCCTTTATGAAGGACCCAGAGAGATATATGCATATCTATCTTGGCATAGATAGGTTTTTATTTTGGGAAAAGAAGACGGGAGAGTGGTTTAAAGAGCTAGATATTTACTCTAGACGCTATGGTATTAATGCAATGAACGGTTGGTATAATATTTGGAAGCGCCCATACTACTTAAAAGATGCTTATATATGTTTAATGAATGGGGAAACTACAAAGAAAGACTATGTCGAACTCCAAGAAGATATAAATAATCCTATACAACCACATTTATATGTGGATAGGGAAGCTGCGTCTATACGTAGTTAAAATTTAATCCTCAATAGGACATGGAATGGCAACTAAAGTTATCATCAAGAAGTCGGCTGTCGCCGGCAACGAACCTACTGCTGCACAAATTGAATATGGCGAACTCGCTATCAATGTCGCAGATAAAAAAATCTACACAAAGGACAACTTAGGTAATATCATTACTCTAGGAAGTGGTGCATCACGAGAAAGAATCGATGGTGGAAACTACGAACGTGTTGTAGTATTTGATGGTGATGATTCGGATCCAACAGCAACTATTGAGACACTAGACGGCGGGGAGTCAGTAGTATGAGTGTAAAAATCCAGGTACGTAGAGATACGGCCGCAAACTGGTCAACTAATAATCCAACCTTAGCAGAAGGCGAAATTGGATTAGACCAAACAAATAATTTCTTTAAAGTTGGTGACGGTTCCACAGCATGGAACTCACTAGCTCAATTCACACAAAACATAGAGAATGTAGAAGACTTAGTAGGTGCAATGGTCACCAGTAATGAGGAAACGTTTATTAACGTAACTTATGATGACAATGATGGAACATTAAATTTTGTTGTTCCTGTTCATGACCAAGATACTATGTCCTCTGATTCAGCACAGCATTTAGCTACGCAGCAATCTATTAAAGCATATGTAGATACAACAGTAGGAGAATCAGATTTAGATATGGCTGGTGATTCTGGTACAGGCGCAATCGATTTAGATGAAGAAGTACTTACTATTGCTGGTACTGCAAATGAGATTGAAACATCTATGTCAGGTAATACCCTTACAGTTGGAC
>Ga0315329_10001278_pt1 | contig 9982 bp, 13 predicted proteins | sample M150032315metaG_FD_203459 | JGI IMG/M metagenome (GOLD analysis project Ga0315329, IMG submission 203459) | Ammonia-oxidizing marine archaeal communities from Monterey Bay, California, United States - M1 500m 32315 | ecosystem: Environmental > Aquatic > Marine > Coastal | place: USA: California...
GATCCTGAAGGCGGACCCGAGACCGGCAACCAGAATGGCGACGATGCCCGTAGCGAGGCTTTGAAGAGAGCCCTCGAGGGCGTGAAGCCGGAGGAACCGGTTCCGGGAACCATCCCCGCGCCTGCACCAGAGCCCGCGCCTGCACCTGCACCAGAGCCCGCGCCTGCACCAGAGCCCGCGCCTGCACCTGCACCAGAGCCCGCGCCGGTACCTGCACCGGAACAGCCGTAGGCTGTTGCCAGTCATCCAGCGTTCTCATTGCGTGCGCGGTAAAAGACCGCATGATCAGTAGCGTGACCGAGACTTCCGAACAACCGGCTTGGGCGTCGCCGGACATTTATCCGGAGAAGCCGGAGAATGCCGCCTATGGTGCACTCTCGCGGAAGGGGCGTCGGTGCGAATTCGAGAGCCTCGAAGCGTTGGGGGCTCATGTGCGCGGCAGCCGGGAAAGTGTTGTAGCGGTGTGGACTCCGCAGAGAGAGGGGATGGTTCCCCCTGAAGCGGTGAAGGACTTGCTGGAACCGCTTCGGCAGCGGTTTGTCGATGTGGCGGAGGTGGATGCGTCTGATGCCAGGCGGAACACTCTCATATTCTCTCTAATTCTTCTCTGGGCTCTCTATGCGAGCTTGGCCAATCGCATCATACCTACCGAGTCCATCGAGGTGGGCCTGGCTGGAATCCTTCTCATCATTTTAGGGCTCGTTCCCTGGTACGATGCCAGGCAGGCCCGCAAGTCCGCCTGGGAGTTGAATGAGCAACGCCTTGGGGAAGAGGAACAGGAAGCCCGTTTTGAGCGATGGCTGAGCAGGGAGCGCGGCCTCTGCACCTGGATTATTATCGTTCTTCTGGTGGTGGTGGGTGCGGTCCAGATCTGGGTGGAAATGGATGACTCGGTGAAGGCGGCGGGATTGGACAAGGCGCGCTACAAGTCCGGGGAGTTCTACCGCCTGTTCACGGCGCCCTTCCTTCACGGACATCCTCTGCACTGGGCCCTTAATGCGGCGGGACTGTGCTACATCGGTCGGCGGGTGGAGGCTCTGGCGGGCTGGCCGCATCTTGCCCTTGTTTTTCTTGTCGCCATGGTGGCCGGGGGAGTGACCACCGCGCAGCTCCTCCCCGATCAAGACTCGGTGGGTGCTTCCGGGGGATTGCTGGGGCTGCTTGGGTTTCTCCTTGTGTTTGAGACCCTCCACCCTCTTCTCGTCCCCCGTCCAACTCGCCGCCGCCTCTTCGCGGCTCTTGTCCTCACCTTCCTCGTTGGTTTCGTCGGGTACAACTTCATCGACAACTACGCTCACGGGGGTGGCCTGGTGGCCGGGATGCTTTACGCCGCGATCGTCTTTCCCAGGTCCCGCTCTGCCCGTCGTCCCCGCGCCAACTGGCTGGACCTCCTCTTTGGGGGAGGATCTCTGGTCGTTTTGTCAGCGGCCGCCCTGGTGGCGGTTGCACTCATGCTGGCGTCCTGAGGGCCTTCTTCCCGCGAACACCGGGAGATCGATTACGAGTAGCGCAGATCCTTGGAGGGATCGGTCTCGAAGCTGAAGGTCTGTCGGGCGTCGGTGTTCGGGTCAATGACATCCCGCAGGAAGCGCAGGTAGCGTGCGTCCTCCTCAACCATGCCAAGCTTGTCGAGGCTTTCCACCTCGAAGGAGACGAAGAAGGCCCATTCTGATTCCTGCTCCACATTGCGGCCCGAGTGCACACGGAGGACTTCGGGGATCTTGAGGAGAATGCTTCGCGTAGTGCGCACCATTTCCTCGAGACGGGTCTCATCCACATCGCGCCGGAGCTTGTAGAGGAGAAGATGGGCGATCATCTCAGGCCTTCCAGTTCAGGGCGCCTTTCTTGAGGACATAGAGGTAGGCCACGCCCAGGACCGCCACAAAGCAGGCCATGGAGAGGAGGGCCATTGCACTGGTGGTGATCAGTTCCTTGAACTGAACTGCCCAAGGGTACATAAAGACAACTTCGATATCAAAGATCACGAAAAGCATGGCCACGAGGTAGAACTTCACACTGAAACGGGGAGCTCCTTCGCCCACGGGCAACATGCCGCACTCATAGGGAACGTTTTTCACCCCGGAGGGGCGCCCGAGCTTTCCGAAAATGACGCTGGCGGTCAGCATGGAGGCACAGAAGCCGATCGCGACCAGGATCTGCATCAGGACGGGAAGATAATCGGAGAGCATGGCTGACGAAAAAAACAAACCTGCACCGAAGCGCGGCGCAGGTTTGTAAAAGACAGGGTGCTGGCTTCACCAGCACGAATTTGCGGATTTTACGAACTCACGCCTGTTGCTGAGCCGCGATATTCTCGCTGTGAGCCTCTTCGATACGTTCGAGGCCCTTGTATTCCTTCCCACTCTTCTCGACGAGGCCGCGAGTGACAAGGTTTTGCAGCTTTTCATAGGCGCGGAGGCGGAGCATCTCTTCTCCACCACTCACTGCGTTGCGCTTTTTCAGCCGGTCATAGACGAGTTCAAACAGGTCGTTGAAACCGAAGAACTTGTCGTCCGCACCGAGCACGTTCACCAGTTCATCGGTAACATGATCGGGGAGTCGACGTGAGAAGCGCGTTCTTTTCGTGGTAGCCATAGCGAGGTTAGGTTAGCAGCAAATTGGAACAAGTGCGACACCAAAAAGAAATCAGTTCACTTTTTTTTCATATTCCATGCAAGTAAAATATTCAATAAACTTAGGAATTAATCCAACTATTCCCTATTCTAAAAGGGGTTTTGGACTTGGATTACGCTTATTATTTGATTAAGAGTGCTAAAGTGATCGCACGCTTGCGAGGCAAGGTGGTAGAGGCTCTTCCCAGCCGTTTGGTCGTGGATGCGGGCGGAGTTGGATATCAAGTTTTCGTGCCGATTTCGTCCTTCGATCGGTTGAATCCGCGGGAGGGAGGGGAGATCACTCTCCTCACCCATCTGCATGTCCGGGAGAATGCCCACATCCTTTACGGTTTTGCCACTTCGGAGGAACGTGACATCTTTCTGCTGCTGGTGGACCGGGTGAGCGGGATTGGCCCGGCCATCGCCATGGCGGTATTGAGCGGCCTCCCCGTGGAGCGCTTCAAGCAGGCGGTGGTGGAGGGGGATGTGAAGGGGCTCTCGGCAATAAAGGGTCTGGGAAAGAAGACCGCCGAACGGATTGTGCTGGAGCTCAAGGACAAGGTGGGAGTGACGGAGACGTGGCAGGTGGGGGGGGCTGGAGCCGAAGCCGGAGCCCCGGCACGGGATGCCGAGCTGGCTCTCCTGGCTCTGGGGTTCAAGCAGGTGGATGCCCGGAAGGCGATTAAGGCGGTTCTGGAACGTGAGCCGGAGATGGCGGCAGAAGATCTCATCCGGGAGGCGTTGCGGGGGCTGAGTTAAGTTTCAAGGGTCCTTTCATGAACGGGGGAGATGGGCCGGGATATGGGTTTCCTGTTTGCAGTCCCGCTCGGTCCACGGTCAGATGGCCTGTGAATGGCACTGGCGCTGGATGACTTCATGAGCGACGCCGCGGCGGTGGGCTTTCGGGAGGATCGCGAATGGCTTTTTTCCCCGGAGCCCGTGCGGCTCTCGGGGGCGGATGTCGCGCAGCTTGAGCGGCTGGGGCATCCCCTGCGGATGTTCCAGCTGGGCTGCGACCGCATCTATCGCCGCAGCGTCAAGGGGACTCTGCCGGGATGGATTGCCGACCTGCTGGATGCGGGTAAGCCTGGTTGGTTGGTTGAAGCACAGCGTTCGGATGACCTCCGGGAGGTGGCCCCCCGGGTCATCCGGCCGGATCTCCTCCTCACCGAGGATGGGTTTGCACTCACCGAACTGGACGGGGTGCCGGGAGGGATGGGAATCACGGGGTGGCTCTCGAAGCGGTACAGCGAGGCAGGTTTCGAGGTTCTGGGGGAGGGCTCAGGAATGCTGGAGGGCTTTCGCACTCTCATGCCGGATGGCGGAGAGGTGCTTATTTCAGAGGAGGCGGGAGATTATCGGCCGGAGATGGAGTGGCTGGTGGAGGCTCTCAACGACCGGGGCGGAGGCCCGTGGGGGATGGGCTCGGCGGAGGAGTTCAGCGACGCAAACCCGGCTTCCGCGCTTTACCGATTTTTCGAACTGTTCGATTGGGAGGCAATCCCTGCGGCGCGCTCTCTGGCCCGGCGCCCGGATCTCACCCCGCCCTTCAAGCCGCACTTCGAGGAGAAACTCTGGCTCGCCCTGATGTGGTCCCCCTCCCTGCGGGAGGTGTGGGAGACCGAGGTGAGGGGAAGTCATCTGCGGCGGCTACGGGAGCTGGTCCCCTACGGCTGGGTCGTGGATCCCACTCCGCTGCCGCCCCACGCGGCCTTACCCCGTCTGGAAGTAAATTCGTGGGACCAGCTGGCGACTTTCAGCCAGAAGAAGCGCCACCTCGTACTCAAGGTCAGCGGCTTCAGTGAGCTGGCCTGGGGCAGTCGCGGAGTAGTCATCGGGCACGATATTTCCGGGGAGGAGTGGACGGCGGCGCTGGAGCGGGCCTGTGAGGAATTCGATTCTCAACCCTGGATCCTGCAGGAGTTCAGGGAAGCGCGGATGGTGGAGCATCCCTACTATGATCCCCGGACCGGAGCGATCGAAACGATGCGGGGGCGGGTTCGGCTCTGTCCGTATTACTTCGTTGATAAGGACGGCAGGTCCTGCCTTGGGGGGTGTCTGGCCGCGGTAGCGCCCGCGGACAAGAAGAAGATCCACGGGATGAGGGATGCCATCCTCACGGTTTGCGTGGCGGACGGCTGACCGTCAAATCGGCTACGCGAGCTTCACCGCAGTTCCGAAGGCGAGCATTTCCGACATGCCCTGTGCCACCGCGGAGGTGGTGAACCGCACGCTGACAACGGCGTCGGCACCCAACTCCTGGGCGGACTGTATCATTCGTTCAATCGCCTGGTTGCGGGATTCGGCAAGCATCTCGGTGTATCCTCCGACCTCGCCTCCGATCAGGGTCTTGAGACCGGCAGCGATGTCGCGGCCGAGGTGCTTGGCCCGGACGGTGTTGCCACAGACTACTCCGGCATGTGCGATGATTTCCCGGCCGGGTATCGTTTCAGTCGTGCTCAACAATAACATGGGAGGAGCCTAGAGTGGATTCCCGGAAGAGGCGATAACGGAATGCCGGGTTGATCGTGGTGAAGATCCAAGAATGCGGCGGGAGTCCCGGGCCGGGATACGGAAGCCGGGAAGGCTCGCCTGGGGGGCGTCGTCCGGATGGACCTACTTGACCAACCCTGCCTTCCGGAGGGTGGTGTAGGCGCCGTTCTTGTTAATGGTCTTGAAGGCCTTGCAACTGGCCTTGACCTTGACGTAGCGCCCCAGCTCGGGGACCCAGACTCTCTTCTTCTTGAGGTTGGGGGAGACCGAACGCTTGACCGTCTTGGTCACGTGACGGCCGATCCCGCCCTTTTTCTTGGCCAATCCGGAACGGTGGATCTTGCGGCCCATGCGGGGGCGGGAACCTCTAATGCTGCAGACTCGTGACATCGCTGGAAGGAGCTGGATTGCGGGGCGGGGAGAAAAGCGGTGATCCTGCACCCGGTCAAGGAATTTCGAGGGAGTGGAGGCGGAAGATGCTGCGAAATCAGGGGTTCGGGGGCGGAGGTCCACGGATACAGTGGTCTGAATGATGGCCCAGGGCCTTCTGTTACAGCTTCCGGGGCAACCTCGGGCGGGTAGATCGTGGTGCGTTCCCCGCATTCTGCTAGGGAGTGACAGGCGGGTATTGCCAGGCGAGGTCCTTGCCGGGGAGGCCGCCGTCATCCACCCCATCGAGGCCCCGGTGGTAGATCAGGGGCATTCCGCCAAGCTTGAGACGGTAGGCAAGGTCACATCCGTTGACGAGGACAACCAGGAGGACTGTGAGGGGTTAATGCGCGACCATGGGAGGCAGGGGGCTCCGCCTCCAGGGGCCGTTGGATGTTCCTACGAATTTTCTCGTGACCTGCAGGGGCAGGCCCTAAGCGTGCGCCATGGCCAGTGAGAAAGTAGCGTGGATTACCGGTTGTTCCCGGGGACTGGGACGAGCCATGGTGCGGGGTTTCGCAGCGCGGGGTTGGACGGTGGCAGGTTTTGCCCGCAGCGCTGGAGCGGTCAAGGCGTTGGCCGGAGAACTGGGAACGGGCCACTTCTTTGCCTCCGTGGACGTAGTGGAGGAAGACGAGGTGGAGGCCTTCTGTTCGGCCGCACGGCGCGAGGCGGGACCGCCGGACCTTCTCCTGAACAACGCGGCCCTGATCAACGAGCCGGCTCCGCTCTGGGAGGTGGCCAGCGAGGAATTCGGGCGGGTGGTGGACGTCAATATCAAGGGTGTGGCCAACGTGCTGCGTCATGCGGTGCCGGTCATGATTGAGCGAGGCAAAGGTGTGGTTGTGAATTTCAGTTCGGGTTGGGGCCGCTCCACCTCACCGGAGGTTGCTCCCTACTGTGCCACCAAGTGGGCCATCGAGGGACTGACCCAGGCGCTCTCCTGCGAGTTGCCCGACGGAGTGGCAGCAATTGCCCTGAATCCCGGGGTCATCGATACCGAGATGCTGCGCTCGGCATGGGGCGAAGGAGCGGCTGCCTATCCCGACCCCGAGGAGTGGGCCGAGAGGGCGGTGCCGTTCCTGGAGAATCTTGGCGCCCGGGACAATGGAGGGTCGCTGTCGGTCTGAAGTGAACAGCAAGCAGACAGTTGGTCCACTGGGCCTGAAAGCCGGGGAAGAGGGAGAATGATCCTGCGCTTTCCCAGTCGTGTTCTTTCCTTTCCGCGGCGTCCGCTGGTGATGGGGATCGTGAACGTGAACGACGATTCCTTTTCAGGTGACGGAACGCTGGAGGTGGACGAGGCCCTCCGGCAGGCGGTGGCCCAGGCGGCGGCGGGGGCGGATATCGTGGACCTGGGGGCGGAGAGTGCCCGCACCAACCGGGCGGCGATCCCGGTAGAGGAAGAATGCGCGCGCCTGCGGGGAGTTCTCGAGCGGTGGGGCGAAGTGACTGCCTCGACGGGACCACGGGATGGCGAGCAGGTCTGGCCCCCGGTGCTCTCGGTGAACACCTGGCGCAGCGAAGTGGTCGCGGCGGCCCTCGGACTGGGAGCGGAACTGATCAATGACATGGGCGGATTGCCGGATGGGAGCAATGCACGCCTGGTTGCGGAACATGGGGCCGCCCTGTTGCTGATGCACACCGCTGGTCCTCCCAAGGTGCAGCAGACCGGCCATTACTGGGATGACGTCATGGTAGAACTGGAGCGATTCTTCGAGGACAAGCTGGGCCTTGCCCAGTTGGAGGGGCTTTCTCCGGATCAGCTGGTGATTGATCCCGGGATCGACTTTGCCAAGCAGCGGGAAGACAACCTGCGTCTCATGCGGGAGCTGGACCGGTTGCAGCAGTTCGAACGGCCGGTGCTCCTTCCGGTCTCGCGGAAAACCGTTATTGGCGAGGTGCTGGAGATCGAGGATCCGGTCGTCCGCGATGCTGGAACGATCGGTCTCCTGGCCGCGGGAATGGCGAGCGGAGCCCAGATCTTCCGGGTCCACAACGTGGATGCTGCGTGGCAGGCGGTGAAGGTTCTCGCGGCCGTAGAGACAGGAGGATAAAATTCTGCCCCGATCGAGCCTTCCAGGAGGTCGTAGAGGTCCGCCGTAATTAGATCGCTCTGTTGGCACCTCCGCGGCAGGGTGGGTTCACTATGACCTCTCAAGAATTTCTGCTGGTCCTTCTTGTGTGGCTCGTAATCGTGGTCCCGCTTCTGGTGGGTGCGATCTTACTGGAGCGTTCCGCCTGTTTGCGCATCTAGGACGGGGACTCCTCAAATGGAGGAAGGGGTGCGACCGGACTGGCGGGAAGTGGGAACTGCTTGCTGAAAATACCGGGGGCCAGTTCGTTGGCACCCTCGTAGGCCATGCTCAGCATCTCGTGCTTTGCATCGAGGTTGTCGATGTGATGCAGGGCAAAGGCCTCCGGAGTGCACGGGAGGGAGGGAGAGCCAAATTCCCTGGTGCCATGGTGGCTGGCGATGAGGTGAAGGAGGTGCAGGCGCACGAGGTCGCTGGATGGCTCCAGGCTCTTCCAGGTCTGGGCCGCGCTGGAGTCGAGCAGGTCGCGCCAGAGTCTGTTGACCAGCTCGATCCCGAGGGGGATATGTCCCATCATTTCTCCGTGCAGGCTCACGCTTTGGGCGAAGCCCGCTTCCGGGTAGTTGTTTTCCCAGAGTTTGCCACAGTCGTGGAAGAGGACGCCTGCGAGAAGAAGGTCTTCGTTGAGATCCGGGTAGGCGGTGCAGATCGCGGAGGCTGTTCGCATCATCTGGGCCACGTGTTCCACCAGTCCGCCGCGCCGGGCGTGGTGATTCCGGCGGGCGGCGGCGGCGCGGCGGAAGCGTTCCCCGGACTCTTCAAGGAATTTGCTGGTGAGGGCCCGCAGGCGAGGATCCCTGAGGGCCGCACAGGTGGCGACGACATGATCCCAGTCGGCCTCCTGCTTGCGGGCAGTCTCGGGGTTGCCACGGAGAAACCCTTCGATTTCGCCCTCGTCGAGGACGCGAAGTTGCCAGCGTTTTCCGTCGATGCCATACTGGTTCTGGGTCCAGAGACCTTCCAACCGGACAAAGGCGGCAGGGGGCAGATCGCTGATCTCGGAGAATTGTGGATGATTGCTCCAGACCTTCAGGGTGAAGTTACTGGTTGCGTCGGTGAGGGTGAGCTCAAGATAGGGTGAGCCGGATTTGGTCGTCCTCTCGGAACGATCCTGGACCTGGGCCTGGAAGAAGGCCTCTTGCGGGGTCTCGTTAGCGCCCTGCTTCAGTTTCGCGATGGTCAGCGAATCCACGGACTCAGTTAGCAGGTGGTGGCGCCAGCTGGCCAGCCCGACCTTCGTCTTTCTTATCAACAGAGCCGCAGCATGTCCCTGATGAACTGGCGCCAGAGGAAGAAGAGCCCGCGGAACGAGTAGCGAAAATGCCCGTCGCCCGTGAGCTGGATGATACCCTTGGAAAGATTGTGATCGATCTGCCGGCGCATCTCGCCCTCGATCTCATTTATGACCTCATCAGGATCGGGAACCCGCAGGTCGTCCTCAGGCACGTGGAGGCGGCCAAGGAACTGATGATGGTTGTGCAGGATCTGATGGAAGCAACTGCATTCGCAGGGGACATGGTTCCAGGTGATCTCGGAGCCACATTTAAGAGTGGGAGAGAAAGGAAAATTAGTGGTGCGGAAGATGCGTCCGTTACCATCCCTGGAGGTGATGCTGATGAATGCGAAGGCAACCTCTTCCTGTTCACAGAGGCAGACGGTGGCGATGGCCCGCTTTTCAGGGTTCCAGAAGATGCGGAAGAACTGTTTCATTCCGGCCCACTCCCATCCGCTGTCAGTGGCGTGCTCGAAGCCCTCCTCGTCCATGGCGTCGACTGCCTCGGCGGCATGGGGGAAGAAGGAGTCAGCCGGAGGAACACGGAAGCGAAGCCGGTTCTCGAGGGGCAGGCGGAGACGGCGGATACGGGTAAGGAGTTCGATCCAGGGAAGGAGGAACCAGGCCCCCACCCCGCAGAGGCCCGCTACCACCGATCGGTTGAAAATGAAGTAGAGGGCGAAAAAACTTGCGACCAGAAAAATGAGCGCGCCGAGCTTGCGTGCCGCGAAGTGGCGGCAACATCGCAGAGCCATCGCAAGGACGGCCAATCCGGCGACGAGGGCAAACTGGGACATCAGGGGCGCGCGTGGAGTTGATGGTTGGAATCCGGGAGGCGCGTAGGAACGGGAATGAGTGTCGCCCAGTCCTGGCGGGTTTGCCAGTGATGTTTCTGCTTTTTGGATGATGAATGTCCAGAAACCGGAACTGTCCGCAGATTTTCATTCCTTGATTTTTAATGCATCTCCTAAGCTGTTTTCATGATTGAGCCTTTTGAGGACCACTGGCCGGAGATCGATGAGAGTGCCTTCGTGGCAGCCAGTGCGGATCTGATCGGGAGAGTCCGGATCGGAGCA
>Ga0315329_10001298_pt1 | contig 9923 bp, 8 predicted proteins | sample M150032315metaG_FD_203459 | JGI IMG/M metagenome (GOLD analysis project Ga0315329, IMG submission 203459) | Ammonia-oxidizing marine archaeal communities from Monterey Bay, California, United States - M1 500m 32315 | ecosystem: Environmental > Aquatic > Marine > Coastal | place: USA: California...
TCTCGTAATTTCAATCTTGGCCGGCGTGCGCCTGGCCAAGCTCAACCAGGCGTGCGGTGGAGTCGCGCGGGTGGTGCGTGTAATGCCCAATACGCCGGTACTGGTTGGCGAGGGCGCCTGCGGCTACGCGCTTGGCCAAGCGGCAACGGCAGACGACGGCGAGTTGGTGAAGCGGCTACTGTGCGCCGTCGGTGTGGCCTACGAGGTTAAGGAGAGCCTGATCGACGCGGTGACCGGCTTGAGCGGCAGCGGGCCGGCGTACGGCTACACGATCATCGAGGCATTGAGCGATGGCGGCGTGGCGGCGGGTCTGTCGCGCGACACCGCCACCCGGTTGGCCGCGCAGACGATGCTCGGCGCAGCGAAGATGGTGCTCGAGACCGGCAAGCATCCCGGCGAACTCAAGGACATGGTTTGCAGCCCGGGCGGCACGACGATTGAAGGCGTGCACGAACTCGAGGAGGGCGGCGTGCGCAGTGCGCTTATCAACGCAGTGCGCTCGGCGACAGAGCGGGCCGTCGAACTGGGGCAGGAATAAGTTTCCATGGCATACCCTCCACCAACCGAGAAGCAGGCCAAGATCCTCTGGACCTCGGTGACGGCGCTCGCGGTGGGGGTTCTGCTGGCGCTAATCGCGCTGTTGACTCTTGGGGTGGGGTGGGTGGTCAATGCGCTGTCCTCGGTGCTGATCCCGCTGGCGATTGCCGGGGTCATCGCCTATTTGCTCGACCCGATTGTTGATTGGTTTCAGAAGAAACGCGGCTTCAAGCGCCAGAATGCGATTATTCTGGTTTTCTGCATCGCTGTGCTGCTGGTGGGTGGAGTGGTGGGGTCGGTGGTGCCATCTTTGATTTCGCAGGTTAGCGAACTCACGACAGAGTTCCCGAAACAAACCAAGAAGTTTCAGCTAAGCGTGAGTTCTATCGTCAATATGGGCGATCCCGCCAAGCCGACCAACACGTCCACCAATGCACCGGCCAAGCCGGACTGGTTCGAGATGCCGCGGGAGTGGATTAAGAATGTCGGTATGACCAACGAGAAGATGCGGGAGTTCATGGTTGATGCCGTGGCGAAAATATCGGCCTGGGGGCTGGAGCAGTTGAAGAAAGTCATGTCGTTGTTTGGCTTCCTGGCCGGCTTGGCCCTGGTGCCGGTGTATGTGTTTTACTTCCTGCTCGAGAAACAGGGCATCAAGCGGAACTGGACCGATTATCTACCGGTGCACGAGTCGCAGGTCAAGGAGGAGATTGTATTTGTGCTGCACTCTATCAACGACTGCCTAATTGTATTTTTCCGCGGCCAGGTGTTGGTGGCGATGTGCGTGGGGGCGCTGCTCACGACCGGTTTTCTGGTGATCGGCCTGGAATACGCGATCCTGCTGGGCGTCATGGCCGGGCTGCTGAGCATCATCCCGTATCTCGGGGTGGCATTGAGCATCATCCCGGCGTTCGTCCTGTCGATGATTCAATTCGTGCCGGACGACGGCTGGCTCAAGCCGATTCTCGTTCTGGTTGTGTTCGCGGCGGTGCAGACGATGGAGGGCCTGTTCATCTCGCCCAAGATCATCGGCGACCGGGTGGGGCTGCATCCACTCACGATCATTGTCGCCGTGATGGTGGGCACCACCCTGCTGGGGGGCATCATGGGCGGCGTGCTGGCCATTCCATTGACCGCGGCGCTACGCACGGTGATGTTCCGTTATGTCTGGAAGGATCGCGTGCATTCCAGCGAGGCTCCTGCAGCATCGTGAGCGACGAAACACCAGAACCGTTGCCGGCCAAATCCGCCAACGGGGAGCGGTTGCACATTTATTTTCTCCCCAACCTGATGACTGCGGGCAACCTGCTGTGCGGGTTCCTCGCGCTGACGTTCATTGTGCAGGTGACCGACCCGACCGGGTCGGAGGGGTACCTCACTGAAAACCGGGACATTGAGAAAATCAAGAACGCCCTTTGGCTGATCCTAGGGGCGTTTGTGTTTGACGCGCTGGATGGACGAATCGCGCGATTGATAGGAAAGGAAAGCGAGTTTGGGCTCCAGTTCGACTCATTGGCGGACATTATTTCGTTTGGAGCCGCACCGGCGTTCCTGATGCAACGGGTGATCCTGCACGATTTTGAGCGACTCGGTCTGGTGGTGGCATCGATCTACCTGCTTTGCGGCGCCCTCCGGCTGGCCCGATACAACTGCCTGTCGGTGATGCCCGACTCCGGAAACAGCCGGGAGTTTCTCGGTTTCCCCATTCCGGCTTCCGCGGCTATGGTAGCCTCGTTGACGATGTTTCTCGTCTGGCTCGAGGCAAAAAACCTGCCCACGAGTTCGTGGCGCTGGGTACTGCTGGCGGTGCTGGTGTTCCTGTCGGTGATGATGGTCAGCGAGGTCAAGTATCCGTCATTCAAAAAACTGGATTTTAGATCGCGGCGGCCGTTCGCCAAGTTTGTCGGCGTAGTGGTGGCGGTGACCTGTTTTGTTTACCTGTGGGAATATCTTGTTCCGATCGTGCTGCCGCTGATCTTCACGTCGTACTTGGTTTATGGGTTTGTGCGGCCCCGTTTGTCACGAAAACTGAGAAGGGAAATTGAGGAGGATTTTGACGACGAATAAGCTGTTGGCTGCCTGCAAATGAGTCCGATGGACTATATGGCGGCCCTTGGCGCGGGGATGCTGACCGGTTTCGTGTGTGCGGTGCCGGTGGGTCCCATCAATGTCGCCATCATGGAGGAGGGCATCCACAGCGGCCGGACACGGGCGCTGATCATCGCGGTTGGCGCGCTGCTGATGGAGATGATTTATTGCGTCATCGCCTTTGGTGGATTTGCCAACCTGTTTGAGGATCCCACGCTCAGGGCAACGGTGGAGTTGATCAGTTTTCTTGCGGTGACTATTTTTGGGATCCGATACCTGATGATGGACACCGTTATCGTCCAGGGAAAACGTGCCCGGTCGATTGAGCAGCGACTGCATCCCCACACCATGTTTTGGACCGGTTTCGTCCGGGTGCTAGTGAACCCCAACGTGCTCCTGTTCTGGATCATGATTTCGGCGGTTCTGCTGGCCAACGGGACATTGCAGTCGGCATGGCAAAGCCGCATGTCCTGCGTCGCCGGTGCCGGCTTGGGCATTGCCGCCTGGTTTCTGTTACTCGTATTTGGCAGTGCCCGGGTGCGAAATCGGTTCTCGGACAGGACACTTGTCCGGTTTTCCCACGTGTCTGGTCTTCTCCTGCTGTTGTTGTCGGTGGCGATTGCGGTGCGCCTGATTGGCACCGTGGCACAACACAGCAATTGAGCGGGCGCTCAGCACTTGGTCAAAAATAAAAAAAAGACCGGCGGTTGTTCGCCGGTCTTTTGTTTAAACGGATTGAGGCCGGGCTTAAGCCAGAGCCTTTTTGGTGGTCTTGATGATGACGGCCGAAATTTTGTAAGGATCACCGTTGGACGCTGGACGCCGGTCTTCCAAGCGGCCTTTCCAGCCACCGTCGATGGTGCCCACCGGAATGCGGATGGAAGCGCCACGGTCGGAAATTCCGTAGGAGAACTGGTCGATCGCTTGGGTTTCGTGCTGCCCGGTCAGGCGTTGGTCGTTGTCGGCACCGTATACCTCGATGTGTTCCTGAATATTTTTGCCGAACTCCTCACAAATTTTGTTCATGAGATCCTCGCCGCCCTGGTCGCGCATGGCTCCATTGGAGAAGTTGGCGTGCATGCCGGAGCCGTTCCAGTCACCTTTAATGGGTTTCGGTTCCAGGTTCACGGAGACGCCGTAACGCTCGCCAATGCGCTCGAGCAGGTATCGCGCAACCCACATTTCGTCGCCGGATCGGGCTGCGCCCTTGGCGAAAACCTGGTACTCCCATTGGCCCATCATCACCTCAGCGTTGATGCCCTCGACGTTGATGCCGGCATCGAGACAGATTTGCAAATGTTCGTCGACGATCTCTCGGCCGATTGCGTTGGCAGCACCGACGGAAGTATAGAATGGGCCCTGCGGCCCGGGGAAACCGTGCTTCGGGAAGCCGAGCGGGAGATTGGTGTCCGTGTCCCACAAGACATATTCCTGCTCGAAGCCGAACCAGAAATCATCATCGTCGTCGTCAATGGTGGCGCGACCGTTGGATTCATGCGGGGTGCCGTCGGCGTTGAGAACTTCGCACATGACCAGCCAGTTGTCGGTGCCGACCTTGTCGGGATCCGGGAACAGGGCAACCGGCTTGAGGAGGCAATCGGAGTCGTTGCCTTCAGCCTGCTCGGTCGATGAGCCGTCAAATGACCACACGGGGCAGTCTTCCAATGTTCCACCAAAATCGGTCTCGACCTTGGTTTTGCTTCGCAGGCTTTGGGTCGGCTTGTAGCCGTCCAGCCAGATGTATTCTAATTTTGCTTTGCTCATGTTTATAGGGATAAAAATTACGCCATGCCGCCTGAAACCATGCTGGGCGACAAAACAAGGGCCTGTTCAAGGCCCTTACCCATTAAGGGTGTTTATGACATGGTTTATCAAGTCTTTTTTAGTTAAAACTTAATGATCAGGCCTTTTTGCCCATCACAACTCACCACCAGCTCAGCGATGTCAATGGTTCACTCGGACTGCTCGCTGCCAGATGGGCCACGCGAGGGCATTTTCTGTGCCATGCATTCAGGCTTGCCTGCCGCTTCGCACAGCCAAGTCGCGATGGAAGCGCCCTTACATGGGGTTTGCCGAACAAAACGGACTGTTTACCTCTTTTTATCAGCCCAGCGACTGCTCAAGCGAGAACCAGCGGGTGGCCGTCCAACTTTTTCACTTCTGTGCAAAAAGTAACAAAATGTCCATAAGCCAAGCGCGATTCGGCTTGAATGATTTGGCGGCGGCGAGGACAACAGTTCGCGCCGTTTCCACTCGGCAATGGGCACTGACATGAAGCAACAAACCATCGTCACGTTGGATCTTGAGGGGGTGTTAGTCCCGGAGATTTGGATCGCTTTCGCCGAGAAAACCGGGATAGAGCAGCTCAAGCTGACTACGCGCGACATCCCGGACTACGACGAGTTGATGGCCGGTCGCTTGGCCGTACTCGCCGAGAACGACCTCAAGTTGGCGGATATCCAGGAAGTGATCGGCACGCTCGCGCCACTAGAGGGGGCGAGGGCGTTCCTCGACGAGCTGCGTATGATCACGCAGGTGGTCATCCTGTCGGACACGTTCGAGGAGTTCGCCGGGCCGCTGATGCGTCACTTGGCCTGGCCGGCGATTTTGTGCCATCAACTCGAGATTGACGGCGAAGGGCGTGTGGCCAACTACCGGTTGCGGCAGCCGGATCAGAAAGGCAAAGCGGTGGCGGCGTTTCGCGGGCTGAATTACAAGGTGATCGCCGCTGGCGACTCGTACAACGATACGACAATGCTGGGTGAGGCCAATGTTGGTTTTCTGTTCCGGGCACCGGACGGCGTGAAGGATGAGTTCCCACAGTTTAGCGCGGCCGAGAAGTACGGCGAGTTGATGGCTTTGATTCGGGGTGAGTTGGGTGCGTGAGCCTGGCCAAGTTTGTGTCCGGGTTTTCAGGATTAGCGATGCAAATTATATTTTTTGCATTGGAGCGGATAATCGTTTGACACGCGTAAAAAGATTGTTACTTTCACCGCCGCCGCTCCTGTTGTTTGGGGGAGGTTGGGGTATAATCAATCAAATTTCTCGATGAGCGAGACAACTGTTTCGGAGGCCAAAGATGGGAGCAACTCCCAAGCCTCCAATATTTCCGAGGTGACGATTCGCCTCGCTGGTAACTCACAAGACGGAATCCAGTCCATCGGCGGGTTCTTGGCGCGATTGGCGGGGAGGAGTGAGCGGGAGGTCATGACCATGATGACGATCCCGTCGACCATCTCGGGTGGGGCGTCCATTTTTCAGGTGCGCCTTGGCTCCGGTGAGGTGCTTAGCCCCGGTGACAAAGCCGACGTGCTGTTTGCCTTTTACCAGCACTCATACGATAATCATGTCAATAACCTGACCAAGGGAGGCATTCTGGTTTACGACAGCGACCACGTGGAACCGTGTGAAGAATGGCTGACCAAGTATCGGCACATTGGTATCGCCATCTCCAGCCTGACAGTCGAGGCGATCGGTGGCACTGCCCGTGATAAGGGCAAGAACATTTATGCGCTTGGCTTGATCGCCGGGATGTTCAGCCTCGATGCGACGAAGCTCGAGCGGCTAATCAACGAGCGGTTTGATGGCAAGGGCGAAAGCATCGTGAAGACGGCGATGGACGCCTTCCAGGCTGGTTGTCGTTATCAGTCTGGCGACATCTCCAATCTGTTCCGCCTAGCCAGGGGCGGTGCTGAGCGTTCGAACCAGGTGGTAATGTCAGGGAACGAGGCGATTGGCTACGGGCTGATCGCCGCAGGGGTTCGTTTTGGTGCCGGTTACCCCATCACACCGTGGTCGGACATCATGGAATTGCTCCGGCGCGAGTTGCCCAAGTATGGCGGGTCGTTCATCCAGTGTGAGGATGAGATTGCCTCCGTCTCGATGGCGATAGGCGCGAGCTACGGCGGGCACGTGGCGGTCACCGGTTCGAGCGGCCCGGGCATTTCACTGAAGACAGAGGCCATCGGGTGGGCGGTCATGGCGGAGATGCCGCTGGTGGTGATCGACGTGCAACGCGGCGGCCCCTCCACCGGGTTGCCGACTGATGTCGAGCAGTCAGATCTCAATATCGCCTTGTACGGTGGCCACGGCGACTCGCCCCGTGTGGTGCTGGCCGCCTCCGACGTTGAGGATTGTTTTTATACCGCCATCGAGGCGGTGAATATTGCCCGCAAATTCAGCGTCCCCGTGTTTGTGCTCAGCGACCAGGCCATAGCCACTCGCATCGAGGCTTTCAAGGAGCCGGATCTGAAAACGATTTGTAAGGATGTTGAACTGGACTTGAGCCCCGTTCCGTCGCACAAGCCGTACGACTTGTCGTCCGGAGACGGGCTCAGCCAACACCGGGCTCCCGGCACGCGGATTGAGGATGGCCGTTACCCCGTGGTGACTGGCCTGGAGCATGACGAGTCGGGGCATCCCAGCGGTGATGCGGTGAACCATATCGCGATGACAAAAAAACGCCGCAACAAGCTCAAGACACTTGCGGATGAATTGCCCGTCCCTGAGGTGTGCGGGGCGGACTCCGGTGATGTGCTGCTGGTGGGCTGGGGATCGACCAAGGGGCCGCTCCTTGAGGCGGTGGAAGAACTCAGCAACAATGGCGATACCTTGTCCGCGCTGCACATCAAACACATCAACCCGTTGCCGAACGGCTTGGATGCCATTTTTTCGCGGTTCAATTCGGTCTATGTTGTCGAGATGAACGACGGCGGTGTCTACGGCTACGGCCAGTTGGCCGGCGTACTCCGCGCCCGGTTTGCCGATGCGCGCATCAAAGGCATCAACAAGACAGCCGCTCGCCGCTGGAAGGTTTCGGAAATCATCGAGCGGGTCAAGGAGTGCAGAGTAGAGAAGTTGGCCACAGCCTGATGCAATTTAAACAAGATGAGTGACAGCGCAACAATGGAGCAATCCTCACAGGACGCCGGGGAACGCCAACCGGTGACCAAAAAAGAGATCACCGCTGATAACCCGACTTGGTGTCCGGGCTGCGGTGATTTTTCCGTGCTCTCCATCTACTACAAACTGATCCAGAAGCGAAACATCCCTCATGAGAGCGTGACCACCGTGGCCGGCATTGGTTGCTCCAGCCGTTTTCCGTATTTTGTGCAGGCACACGGCGTGCACTACATTCACGGTCGCGCGTTATCCTTCGCCAGTGGACTCTCCATCTCGCGACCCGACTTGCACGTGTTCACCTTCGGCGGCGACGGCGATGCCTTCTCCATCGGCGGTAACCACTTCGTCCACACCGCCCGAAAAAACGTCAAGATGACTTACGTGGTCATGGACAACTTTGTTTATGGCCTGACCAAGAAGCAAACCTCGCCGACTTCGCCGCTTGGCTTCAAGAGCAAGACCGACAACTGGGGCGCGCTCGATCAGCCGGTCAACCCGATGAAGCTCGCCATCTCGGCCGGGGCGACTTTTGTGGCCCGCACGTCGCACACCAATCCCAAGCACTTGCTCGAGATGATGGACGCCGCGATGGATCATGACGGCTTCAGCTTCATCGAGTGCCTGAGCGAGTGCACCGAGTTTTTCGCGGGCGCATTTGACAGCTCCAATCCCCGCAAGGGAGGCGAGTTCAAACTCATGCCGGAGGATCACGATCCCACCGACGAGGCGGCGGCATATGCCGTGGCCGGCGAGGATTTTCCGGGCCGTTTTGGCATCTTCTACCAGGTGCAGCGTCCGACGAAGAACGCCCTTGAGGCCGGCGTCATCGAGGCTGCCCAGAGCAAGTTCAAGGGCCAGCAGGCCCGTGACATCCTCCAGACCAACTTCAATAAGATGAAGTAGATCCATTGGCCAGGCACTCGGCCAAGCAGCGGCTTGTCATTCACCGTTCTCCATATCCCAACCGGCGTTGACGAGCGCCTTGTGGCCGCCGATGAGCGAGTGGACATTCGTATAGCCCATTCGCTGGGCCACCTCCGCCGTGAGCACCGATCGAAATCCCCCGCCGCAGTACATGATCACTTCCTCACCCTTGTCCGGCACCGTCAACTCGATGTCGCGCTCGAGGATTCCTTTGCCCAAGTGAACGGCGCCGGCTGCGTGGCTGCTCACCCATTCCTTGTCCTCACGTACGTCCATCAGGATGGCGTCCGGGTTGTTCGCTAGGTGTTCGCGGGCCTGATTCAGGTCGACCTCGTTCACTCGTGTTCGTGCTTCATCGACTACAGTGAGAAAACCGGGAGAATGATTCATGAGCGACAGGATGCGCCTGCACTTGGTCAAGGTCAACCAAAGGCCAAGCTTGCCCCGGCCAAGCGCTGCCCCGATATTCGCGCGCCGCGCAGTGGAGATCGAACTCATCAACACCGGCACCGAGCTCTTACTTGGCCGCGTGCTCAATACCCACCAGCAATGGCTTGGCCAACGGCTCGCCGACAGTGGCTACACCCTTTCACGTCAAGTCACCGTACCGGACACCGGCCCGGCGATCTGCGAGGCAGTGCAGGCGGCGCTTGGCCGCGCCGACCTCGTCATCACCACAGGTGGACTTGGCCCGACCTCCGACGATGTCACACGCGAGTTAATCTCCGATCTACTGGCCAAGCCACTTCACCGGGATGACACGATTGCCGATCATATCGAACGATTTTTCGCCAGGCGCAGCAACCGCCCGATGCCCAGGACGGTGCTGGTGCAGGCAGAGGTGCCGGAAGGCGCGGTGGTGTTCCTGAACGAAAACGGCACCGCCCCTGGCCTGGCCATTGAGGTGTCGCCAACCCCATTCCGAGCCAGCGTCGTGCCGGCTTGGCTGCTGATGCTACCCGGTCCGCCGCGCGAGTTGCGGCCGATGGTAGATGACCAAGTGCTGCCGTTCATTAAAAATTTTTTACCACTCAAGCAGGAGTTTCATTGCCGAACACTGCGGAGTTTGGGTGTCGGCGAGTCGATGGTGGAGGATATGCTACTCGACAAGTTGAAACCACTTATGGATCTCGGGCTCGATCTGGGTTTTTGCGCACGCACTGGGCAGGTGGACATCCGGCTTTGTGGTTACGGTACGGAAATACCGCAGTTGATTGCCGATGCAGAGGCGATCATTCGTGTTGCTATTGACAAACAAATCTACGGCACAGACGACCAATCGATCGCAGAGGTAGTGGTCGAGCGGTTGATCGGCGCCGGCGAAACCTTGGCTGTCGCTGAGTCGTGCACCGGCGGTTTTCTCGGGCACCACATCACCAACGTGCCCGGCGCTTCGGTGATCTTTGCCGGCGGCGTGCTGACGTACAGCAACGCAATGAAACACAAATTGCTGGGCGTGAGCGAATCGACCC